>Ga0233365_1000746_pt1 | contig 14515 bp, 17 predicted proteins | sample ElkDunMinimDraft_27_FD_191535 | JGI IMG/M metagenome (GOLD analysis project Ga0233365, IMG submission 191535) | Fecal eukaryotic communites from dung pellets of Tule Elk in California, USA - Elk Dung C36 | ecosystem: Host-associated > Mammals > Digestive system > Large intestine > Fecal | place...
CCCGAAAGATGGGTTTCCACAGCAAAGCGCCGCCCGATGTCGAGCTGATCGTCGACATAGGCGTGCAGGTCCAGTTCCGAAGGCTCGTCAGTCATCCTGTCCTCCAACTACACGAAGAGGCGTGCGCCGGTCTTTTGTTTCGGTCTCGCCGCGCTGCAGGGCCGCGCGTGCGCGTGCCAGCCGCGACATGATTGTCCCCACGGGCACGTCCAGCACGTCCGCCGCTTCCTGATAGCTCAGGCCTTCCACCGCGATCAGGTGCAGCACGGCGCGATGATGGTCCGAAAGTTCGGAAAAGGCGCGGGCGATCTGCATCAGGCGCAGGCGGTGGTCCTGTTCGGGATCGACATGCGCCATCAGTGTTTCGGCAAAACGCTCGTTGCGCCGGGATTCGGCCGCCGCGCGCCGCTTGTGCGAAACGAATACGTTGTGAACGATCGCCAAAAGCCAGCGCCGGCGGCTGCGCTGGGGCTGGAAGGTCTTGTGCCGTTCCATGGCCCGGACAAGCGCATCCTGCACCACGTCGTCGGCGTCGTGGTGGCTGCGGGCAAGGGACCGGGCATAACGCTGCATCGCGCCAAGATCATCGGCGATTGCATCATCCTGCCCGGATTTCATCCACTTCACACTGTTGATCCTTCAGGCTGCCTGGCGCAGTGGCCCGCCCTGGACGAGGTCTCGATAGGTGTCGAACACGGTGCCCAGTATCTCGCCCCAGCGATGGCGAGCGGCGTCTGAACCGGCCATGAGCCCCACCGCGCGCCGCCTGTCGCCGTCCCGGATCAGCGACTGGACCGCGCGGGCAAAGGCCTGAACATCATCCGGGGCAACCAGCAGGCCATTGTGGCCGTGCCGGATCAGCGATGCGGCGCTGGGCACATTCGCGGAAACCACGGCGAGCCCGCTGGCCATGGCTTCCAGGTTCACGTTGCCGAAGGCTTCGGTCAGGCTGGGGTTTATCAGGATGTCGGCGCTGGCGATGGTGCTGCCCAGTTCGGCGCCTTCCAGATGGCCGGTGAGCACGGCGCCCGGCAGATGCCGCTCAAGCCAGCCGCGGGCAGGGCCCTCGCCCACGATCAGCGGCCTGACCGCGTGGCCCGCACTGCGCAGGGCGGCGATGACATCGGCGAAGACGGCCAGGCCCTTTTCCATGACCAGCCGCCCAAAGAACAGCGGCACGATCTCGCCTGCGGCATAGCCCAGTTCCGTGCGCCGTTCTGCGCTGCGCAGGTCCGGGTTGAACAGCGCGCGATCCACGCCGCGTCCCCAGATGGATACGCGGTCGCCGCCATGCTTCTCGGCAAGCTCATCGGCAATGGGGCGGGTCGGCGCCAGAACGTGGTCGCAGTCGCCGTAGAAGCGATCGAGGTAGTTGGCGATCGGGCGGCGCAGGAAGGGCATGCGGTAGTAATCCGGATAGGATTCGAACCGCGTGTGCAGGCTGGCGATCACGGGAATGCCGGCGGCGCGCGCGTATTTCTGCGCCTGACGGCCCAGAATGTCAGGCGCGGAAAGGTGGACGACCTGCGGGGCGAAGGCATCAAAATCACGGCGCGCGGCCTGCGAAAAGCCCAGGGCCAGCCGGTACTCCGGCCGCCCGGGAAAGCTGAGCGATGGCACTGACCGCACGTCGCCAACCGCCTTGAAGGCAGCCTGCGGCGCGCGGGGAGCATAGATCCGCACCTCTGCCTGCCGCGTCGCCAGAAGATGGCCGACAAGCCGGTTCAGCGCCTGGTTAGCGCCGTCGCGCACGCAATCATAGTTGCCGGAAAACAGGGCGATGCGAAGTGGATTGGAGGGCGTGGAAGGCGAGGAGAGACGGCGATTTGTCTGCAAGGAATGGATCGTCATACGGAGTCTACGTCTGCCGCCGCGCTTTTATTCCATCAGAATTCGCGAATAAGGCGAACACCGGCTTTGGGTCGCACCGGGTCTCCCCGCTGCTTCTCTGCGCCCAGCCCGAACTGGAGATTTACCGAGCGCGCCAGCCGCTGGTGAACCTGCGGCATCACCAGCACATGGCCGTCCGATCCGCCGAGATAGTTTACTTCCACGCCCAGCACGCTGCTGTCGGATGCGTCATAGAAGGTGGAGTGGTTGACGATGGCAGCGTTGCGGCCATGCCCGCCGTTCAGGCTGATGTCGGAAAGGCCGGCCATGCTGACCGTGCTCCAGCGGTCATTGAAGCGATGCACCAGCATGTAGATGACGCTGCTGGAATAGTGGCCGCTGTGCCGGTCGTAGATGCCAAGGTACTGGACGCCGTGGGCAGAGCGCCCCTGATTGAACGTGCCGAATGCGCCCTGCAGGCCCAGTTTCAGCTCGGCAAGCCGGCCACCTTCGAAGGGCAGCTCGCCTTCGATCGCCCAGCCATCGGCAAAGGCATATTCCATTTCGGGAGCCCAGCTGACGGCGTTTTCCGGACCCGACAGCGGGACCGTGGCCAGGACGTTGGCCTCCAGCTCGCCCCGGCTCGCGCCCAGCGGGCGGACCATGTCGAAGACCATGGGTTCGGGGACATGCGGATAGTCGGCGGCAGAGGCGGCTGCGGCGGGCAGGCAGGCGGCCGCCAGAATCGCGGCAAGACGCGCGATCCTGCCGCGTGAACAGATAAACAAGGTGGGAGTCTCCTAATCCGGCGCTCAAGTCATCCGGATTACGTCGCTGGGAGACGGTTTATTCCCTCAGGCCGCCGCGATGCCAAAAATCACGAGGCCGGCTGCCCCGCATAGGCAGACAGCGCCGCGAACATCGATGGGCGCGCATCGCGGACCGGATCGGTGCCGTCCCAGTTGGCCGCCGCCTGACGCATGGTTTCGAACCAGGGATCGAACAGGCCGGGCAGCATCAGCTGGATAAGGATGGGATCATCGATGCCCACGGGCTCGCAATAGATCTCGATCGACTTGCCGGTCCGGGGATCCTTCATGTCGACTACTACGTTCAGCGGGGTGCCGGCCTTTTCCATCATGGCGAGCGTCTTGTCGAAATCGGCGGCATAATAGGCGATGTGGTGCAGGCCGCCTTCGGGCCGGCGATCAAGGAATTCGTTGTAGGCCGATACGCTTCCCGGCTTGGGCGTGATGATTTCCATGCAGGTATCGCCCGAATAGACGAAGGCCACGGTGATCGACAGCGGATGCTGCTCGCCCCGATAGTCGCCCATGCCGCCGGCCTCATCCAGCTTGAAAAACGGCCCGATCCCGGCGGCGGCGAACTTTTCGATCGCCTTGTCAAAATCGGGATAGACGTAGCACTGGTGGGCAGGCTTGCCGAGAAGGCGGGACATGGTCACTCTCCGTATTATCGCGCGCGCATACAGGGCAGCGCTTTGTTTTTAGGTGCAATGTGGTGGCACGCAGGCAGCCACGTGTCGAGGCACATGCTTGTGCAGCACTGTCAGCGAATCCACCGCACAATCCGCACGACCGTTTCTTCGGCGATCACCATGACCGTGATGACGATGACCAGCGGGATCACGCCGTCCATTGCCCCTTCGAAGCGCACCTTGTCGCCGAATATAATGTCGATGATCTCAAGGATCACGAATTTCGACAGGAACAGCACCAGCCAGGCGATGAACAGGCGCAGGCCTGTCATCAACGCGCCTGGCCGCGTGCTGAAATACAGATTGACGTGATACATGATCGCGTTGGTCGCTTTCAGGAACGACTGCAGCAATATGGCGGCCAGCAGGGACCAGCTGAACGACGCAACGTGGACCATGGCCGAAAACTCGTCGAACAGATTCAGCACGACCAGATCGATCAGCACGGCAGTCAGATAATGGACAGTCAATCGCTGGCGATCAGTCGGCATGTCTTCGGAAGCCGGAAGAAAACCGTGAATCTTGCCCGCCATAGACGCCGCCCCTAACGATCCGGGGGGAGCTTGGGCCAGCGCAGGCTGGACGTCAACGCGGCAACCCGGCAGCCGGATGCCGCAGAGAAGGGCATCCGCTCCCCGGTGAAAACACCGGAAAGCGGACGCGGCAAATCAGATCGCGAAGGTGACGTGGCCGTTCGCGTCGATCGGCCAGTACGGATTCCACGCTATTTCCCAGGCGTGATCGTCAGGATCGGCCACGTAGCCACGAAACCCACCATGCGGCGGTGCGTCGCCCGGCCGGATAAGGCGGCCGCCGGCGCTGACGAGCTTGTCCATCACCTCTGCCACATCGGCCTGGCTTGGCACATTGTGCGCCAGCGAGAATGCGCCGGGGGATGACAGGCCGGATCGGCCCATGTCCTTTTCCAGCGCAGACTTTTCAAAGGTGCCCAGCACGAAGCCGTTCATCTGGTAGAAGATGATTTCCTCGTTCTCGAACACCGGCGCCCAGCCGAACCCCTCGGCATAGAACCGGCGCGAGCGCGGCAAATCGCCGATAGCCAGTGTGATGACGGAAATCTGATGCTGCATGTCCAAAGCCTTTCCTTCGCTGCGGCACTATTGCCGCAGCGTTCAAGGTCTTGGGACTCGACGCCGCAGCGAAGGCCAGGGCCCGCTTGCGCAGGGATCGGGCTAACCGCACCGATCTTCCCTTTTTCGACAGGCACTGTGTAGCGGCCTGCCATTTGCTGCGCAACGGTGGCGATGCAGCGGGAGGGATGAGGAGGATGGGAGAGCACGACAGCGCGTGCTGGGCTGCAAGCTTGTCCGCTCGCGCCGGGGCCCGGTAAGGGCTTCATATATATCGGGAAAACTGGAGCGGGCGAAGGGATTCGAACCCTCGACCCCAACCTTGGCAAGGTTGTGCTCTACCCCTGAGCTACGCCCGCTCTGACGTTTGCGGCCCGTTCGTTTGTGGCGAAGGGCCGGGGTGAGGCGCGCAGTTAGCAGCGGTCCTTTGGGTCGGCAAGGGGAAAAATTCGAAGAAATGCAATTCTTGGTTAGGCTCTTCACAAATGGCCGCAAAAGGCCACATTGGGAGCGCGCTAAACCAGTCTACGGAGAATACCCTTGGCAACCCTCGGCCTCAGCATCGAAGAACAGAAGGCGGTGGACCGCTTCCGCACCACGGTGGTCGAACCGTCGATGACCAGTCTGGTCATTCTGGATTTCTGGGCAGAGTGGTGCGGGCCGTGCAAGGCGCTGACGCCGGTTCTGGAAAAGGTTGCCGCAGAATATGCCGACAAGGGCGTGCTGCTGGCCAAGGTCAATGTCGATGAGGAACAGTTCATCGCCGCCCAGTTCCAGGTGCGGTCGATCCCCACGGTCTATGCCATCTTTCAGGGGCAGCCCGTTGCCGACCTGACCAATGCCCGCGGCGAATCGCAGTTGAAGGCCACGCTGGACCAGCTGCTGGCCAAGCTGCCCGTGCAGCCGGGCGCCTTGGGGGCCGAGGCCGCGCCCGACGTCGCGCCGCTGCTGGCCATGGGCGAGGACGTGCTGGCAAGCGGCGATGGCGAACGCGCTGTCGGCGTCTTTGCCCAGATCGTCGATATGGTGCCCGATAATGCAGAGGCCGTTGCCGGGCTTGTTCGCGCGCTGGTGGCTGCCGGGCAAGTGGCTGAGGCTGAGGAACTGCTGGGCGGACTGGAAGCGCCGCTGGCCACGGACCCCGCCATCGAACGCGCCCGCGCCGCGCTGGAACTTGCCAAGGACCGGCCCGACGAGGGTGAGCTTGCCGCGCTGCGCGCCGCCGCGACGGCCAGCCCCGACAATATGGATGCCCAGCTTGCCTATGCATCGGCGGCTTTTGCTGCCGGCCAGCGCGACGAGGCGGCGGGCACTCTGTTGCAGATGATCGCGGCCGACCGCGAATGGAACGAAGGTGCCGCCAAGGCAAAGCTGCTGCAGATGTTCGAAGTGATCGGGTTGGAAGACCCGTGGGTTTCGGCGACGCGCCGCAAGCTTTCGACTATTCTCTTCGGGTGATGAGCGGCAAGCGCATCTCGATCTTCCCGCTGGTGGGGGCGATCCTGTACCCGGATCTGCACCTGCCGCTGCATATCTTCGAACCGCGCTACCGCGCCATGATCAGCGATGCGCTGGCGCGGGATCGCCGCATCGGGATGATCCAGCCGCAGCAGGCGCGCGAAGGTGCGCCGCTGTTTGCCGTGGGCTGCCTGGGCCGGATCGGAGAGGTTGAGGCGCTGTCGGACGGTCGGTTCAACATCGTGCTGGAAGGCGAGGCGCGCTTTCGCGTGCTGCGCGAACTGGATGTGCCCACGCCGTTCCGGCAGGTCGAAGCCGAAATGATCGAGGAGCCGATAGGCGAATACCTCGCCCCGATAGAGCGCGCTTCTTTTGAGCGTGAGGCCCGGCGATTTGCCGATGCGCAGGGCTATAGCGTCGATTGGGAATCGGTTGCCCGGCTGGACGATGTCTCGCTGATCAACGGCGTCTCCCAGATCGCGCCGTTCGATTCGGCGGCGAAGCAGGCGCTGCTTGAGGCGGCTGACATTAATACCCGCTGCGAACTGCTGGTGCAGCTGATGCAGTTCTTTGGCCGCCGCGACAGCGACGACGACGGGGTTACGCTGCAGTAGTGGGGTTTCGAACCCGCCTTCTTCCCCCTTGATGGGGGAAGGATACGAAGCCTTGGCCGCGCAGCGGGCTAGGCGCAGTTGGATGGGGGTGAGTGCGCCGCCAACACTGCGCTTTGCCGAGAACGCACCCCCACCCAACTTCGGCTAACCGGCAGAGCCGGCAAGCCTGCGTATCCCTCCCCCATCAAGGGGGAGGAAAGCAGCGGCTCACTGCAAAGCCTACAGCTTCAGCGCCGCCAGCGTCTGCACGATCCTTTCCTGCCCGGCAGACGGAGCGAAGGGGAAGGCCTGAAGGAAATCTCCCGCCGTCATCGCGGCATCATGGCGCCGCGCGGCGCCCAGCCAGTGGGCGGCATCACCGGGCTGGCCGGCGAGATGAGTCGCCACGGCAGCGATTACGGCAATATGCTTGTGCGCGCCGGGCGACCGGGCCGCGCGCTGGGCCAGCGTTGCCGCCTCCTCATAATTGCCCTGCATGATCTGGCTGAGCGCACAGGTGCAGATCATGGCATAGCGCAGGGGGTCCAGTGGGCTTAGCCGCAGGGCCAGCCGCGCGTCGCTTTCGCCGCTGTCGGCCTGTCCGGCCAGCGTCTTGGCCCAGGCCCGCGAATAGATGCCCTGCGCATAGTTGGGGCTGATTGCCGTCGCCCGGTCCAGCCATTCGATGCTTTCCGCCAGATCGCCCAGCAGCCAGAACGAGCGCCCCATGTTGAGCTGGCAGAAGGGATCGAGCTGGTCCAGCTGCACGGCGCGTTCGGCCAGGGCGTGCGCGGCATCGGCTTCGGCGCCGCGTTCGGGCGTATATTTCAGGAATGCATTCTGGAATCGGGTGAAGGAAAGCCCGGCATGGGCGCGGGCGAAATCGGGGGCGCGCTCTATCGCCAGCTCGAACATCCGCGCGGCCTGCCGGTTATCGGCGCGGTTGAAGCGGAACATGTGATCCAGCCCGACATGATAGGCTGACCATGCGCTCAGCCCCTCGGGGTTCTGCAGCCGCGCCCGCTGCGCTTCGTGGATCTGGATGCGGATTTCCAGCGCGGCGACTACGCTGGAGGCGATCTCGCGGCGGATTTCGTGCAGGCGGGTGATGGCGTCGGCATAGGTTTCGGCCCAGATCACGCTGCCGCCCGCCGTTTCGACCAGTTCGACCGAAATGGTGACGCCGCCCTTGCCGAAGGCCAGGCTGCCGGTAACGCAATAGCCCACGCCCAGCGCGCGCCCGGCCTCACGGCAATCGACGTCCTCTCCGCGAAACCGGAAGGAAGACCCGCGCGCGATCACCAGCAGCCAGTGCAGGCGCGCCAGATCGGCAATCAGTTCATCGGCCAGCGCATCTGCCATGAAGGCGTTCGCGCCGGCCTCTCCCGAAAGCCGGAAGGGCAGGACGGCTATCGATGGCTTGCCATCCTGCGCGGCTGCGGGCGCGGTGGGTTCGGCCAAGGGCGCGGGCAAAGGTTCGTGCTGGAAGGCAACGCTGCCGACAAAGCGAAAGCCCTTGCCGTGAACGGTGCGGATCAGCCGCTGCTGCGCGCCATCATCGCCCAGCGCCTTGCGCGCAGACTTGATCCGGGCGGCGACGGCGGCGTCCGATACGATGCGGTTGTTCCAGACCTTCTCGATGATCTCATCGCGGCTGACGAGGCGATCGGGGTTGGACGCCAGCAGCAGCAGCAGCGAAAGAACCTGCGGCTCAACCGCGACCACCGTGCCCGCCCGGCGCAGTTCGAAGCGTGCCGGATCAAGATCGAAATCGTCGCAGGCATAGATCATGGCACTATCCCAGGATAAATCCGCGATTTCTTCAAGAACTCTTCACGCCGTCTTCAAGCATGGCGGGCCTGCTTCACTTACAAGGACGGCATCGGATCATCCGGATCTGACCAATAGCATAGTGGAGACGGCAATGCCTCTGGTAACGATCGACGTCATCAAGGACGTATTCACCCCCGCCGAAAAGCGTCAGCTTATTTCCAACGTCACCGAAGCGCTGATTGCCGTGGAAGGCGAAGCGCTGCGCCAGGTCACCTGGGTTCGCATCAACGAGGTTGAACAGGGCGACTGGGGCATAGGCGGCCAACTGCTGCACGCCCGCGATGTCCATGCAATGGCGGGCAAGGAAATGGCCTGACGGGGTGGCGATTTATGTGGGGGGAAGGCCCCGCCTCCCCCCACACCCCAACCGTCACCCTGAACTCGTTTCACCTGCGGTGACTGCGTTCCAGGGTCCAGTCCTCGCCTCACCCCACGGCCCGAAGGCGCGATGGATGCTGAAACGAGTTCAGCATGACGGTTTCTTGGGTTGGTGGGTCCTGAGGGGGCGGGTCCATGACGGCCTCTGAAGACCTTGCGCGTTGCACCCATCCCCGCTCAGCCTGAGCCTGTCGAAGGCCGCACGCTTCCTCACGAAATCCCCTAGGCCAGCGAGGCGGTGATCCCATCCATCACGTACTGCGCCGCCAATGCCGCCAGCAGCACGCCCAGCAGGCGGGTGAGCACGGCTTCCACCTGGGCGCCGAACAGGCGCATCAGCGGGCCGGCGGCGGCGAGGGCGGTGAAGGTGATGAGCATAACGAGCCCCAGCGCGCCCAGGATCATCAGCGTCTGGTCCGTGCCCTGCGCGCGCGACATCAGCAGTATGATCGTGGCGATGGAGCCCGGCCCGGCCAGCATGGGCATAGCCATGGGGAAGACGGAAACATCCTCTACCTCAGTGCTGGCCAGAACCTTTTCGGCCCGTTCCTCGCGCCGGCGGGTGCGCTTTTCGAAGACCATGTCCAGCGCGATCAGGAACAGCATGATGCCGCCCGCGATGCGGAAGGAATTGAGTTCGATGTGCAGCGCGTTCAGCAGCTGCTCTCCAAACAGGGCAAAGCCCAGCAGGATCAGCGTGGCAATCGCGCAGGCGCGGGCCGCCATGGTTATGGCCTGACGGCGGCTGGCGTCTTTGACGAGGCCGGCGAAGATCGGCGCGCAGCCGGGCGGGTCGATCACCACGAAAAGCGTCACGAAGGCCGAAATGAAGATTTCGTACAAGGATCAGCCGCCTGCCTTTGGCGCGTCGACCACCGAACGCAGCACTTCGCGCATTTCGCCGTCTTTCCAGATGCGCACGACAAAGGTGCGCGCACCGTCTGACGTGACGACCGAAGACCAGTCAAGCGTGCCATCGCGCGAACGGCCATCCTTGCGGTCGCCCTCGACCGACAGGGCAATGGGCTGGATGCCCGGGATCGCCGCGTTCAGCGCGGGGGCCGGGGCGGCATCGGGAATCTTGGGCTTCTTCCGCTTGCCGGGGGGCGGAGTGCTGGCGCCCGCCGGCCGCGGGGGAAGCGCGCGGCAATCGGCGACAAGGCCGGTTATCATATCGGGCGCGGCGATCTGCGCGGGCGTGACGTTGCCCTGATCGATCAGCCACTTGTAGTCGCCCTTCTTGGGCTGCCGCTGCCACAGTGTGGTGAAGTAGCCGAAGCTGTTGTCGGGCCGCTGCCAGGCGCCGCGGGTCAGCGCATAGGTGCCGTCGCAGCTGGACCACACCTCGTGCGGTTGCCACGTTACTGACCTGGGCGGGTTGGCCTGGCCTTTCAGCCATTCGTGCGCCTTCACCCGCTGCGGCACGAACATCTCCGCCTCGGGCGTGGAGGTTTCGATAAAGGCGGTCCACTGGCCCTTTTGCTGGGCGAGCTGGTTGAACGCCAGCTCTGCCGCGATCACCGCGCTGGAATTGGCGCGGTGAATCGGCGTGCGGGGCGCCTCTGCCGGGGCGCTGCCGGTCGATTGCGCCTGCGCTGCCGGTGCTGCGATCAGTGCCGCGACAAGCAGAGCAGGTGCAATACGCATCATATGGCATCATCCCCCAGTGCGATGCCCGCGTTGCGGTGCGCGGCAACGATGGTGTTGCGCAGCAGCACGGCAATGGTCATCGGCCCGACGCCGCCGGGCACCGGGGTTATAGCCCCGGCAACTGCGCTGGCCGAAGCGAAATCGACATCGCCGACCAGCCGGGTCTTGCCTTCCTCTTCCGCAGGAATGCGGTTGATGCCCACGTCGATCACGGTCGCGCCGGGTTTCAGCCATTCGCCCTTTACCATTTCGGGGCGGCCGACGGCAGCGATGACAATGTCGGCGCGGCGGACGACATCGGGCAGGTCCTTGGTGCGGCTGTGCGCGATGGTAACGGTGCAGCTTTCGCCCAGCAGCAGCTGCGCCATCGGCTTGCCCACGATGTTGGAGCGGCCAATGACCACGGCATCAAGGCCCGATAGCGAGCCCAGCTTGTCCTTCAGCAGCATCAGGCAGCCCAGCGGCGTGCAGGGCACAAAGCCCTGCTGGCCCACAGCAAGGCGCCCGGCGTTGATGACGTGGAAGCCATCGACGTCCTTGTCCGGGTTGATCGCGGCGATAACTTTCTGCTCGTCGATGTGAGCGGGCAGGGGCAGCTGGACCAGAATGCCGTCCACTGCAGGATCGGCGTTCAGCTGGTCCACCAGGTTAAGCAGGTCGATCTCGGACGTTTCGGGCTGCAGCTTGTGTTCAAAGCTGTTCATGCCGCAGGCCAGCGTCTGCTTGCCCTTGTTGCGGACATAGACCTGGCTGGCCGGGTCTTCGCCCACCAGCACTACGGCCAGGCCAGCCTTGCGGCCCGCGGCCTGTTCGAAAGACGCGGCCAGCACGCCCACCTGTTCGCGCAGGCCTTCGGCAAAGGCTTTGCCGTCAATAATCGGGGCGGCCATCAGACGGATCCAATCGCAAGGTTTTTCAGGATGATGCTCAGGATCTGCAGCCCGATGATCAGCACCATCGGCGACAGGTCAATCGCGCCGGTATTGGGCATGATCCGCCGGATCGGCTGCAGGATCGGATCGAGCAGCGCGTTCACTGCCTTCCAGATCGCGGCAACGAAATCGTTGCTCATATTCACGACATTGAACGAGATCAGCAGGCTCAGGACGAACTGCACGATCACCAGAACGACGACTATGGATATGAGATAGCCGACAATTTCGAACAGAGTGTAGAACAGCACCCGGCGTCCTTTCGAGGGATGGATGGCGCGCTGATAGCCGAGCGGTAGGGATGCGGGCAACATTCAATCCTCCCCGAGCTTGTCTCGGGGAGGTGGCAGGCCCGAAGGGACTGACGGAGGGGGAGTTTTGCGCAACCTGCCCCTCCACCACCCGCTTCGCGGGCGGTCCCCCTCCCCGAGACAAGCTCGGGGAGGATTTTGCGTCTCAGCTTTCGAAGGAACTGCGTTCTATGTGCCAGCGCAGCTGTTCGTCGCTGGCGCCGTCCACATCGTTGACCCGGCGCAGGGTGATGGTGCCCTTGCGCTCTTCGCCGTTGCCGAACCGCACGATGACTGGCGCTTCATAGAAAAGCGATCCTGCGGCGCCATCGGCCAGTCCGCCCGAAATCCCCAGTGTGACAGAGCCCTTGCCGCCGAATTCGGACTTCAGCTTGTCGCCCGTCATCCCGAAGGCTTCGCCCCAGGCGCGGGCGGCCGTGGCCCATTCGCCGGCGGCCAGCGCGGCGGCGTAGAAATCGAGGACGCGGGCGGGATTCTTGCGTTCGATCAGCGCGCCCAGATCGAGCCCCGGCGATGCCGTCGCCGTAGTGGTTGGCGTTGGAGTGGGGCTGGCCTCGGCATTGGCGGCGTCCTGACGGTCGCACCCGGCGGCAAGCAGCAGCAGGGGTAGCGCGAGGGCCAGTCTGGAGCCGGAACGTGTTGTGTAACGATGCATCGTCACCTCCCCGCCTCACGCAATGCTTGGTAGCTTCAGCTCGCCCGGATCAGCGTGCCTGCCCCGCGTGAGGTAAATATCTCGAGCAGCATGGCATGCGGCACGCGTCCGTCAAGCACAACGGCGGCCTCGCACCCGGCCTCAACCGCGTGGATGCAGGTCTCCAGCTTGGGGATCATGCCGCCCGAAATCGTGCCGTCCTGCTGCAGCCGCGCGATGTGCGCCGGCGTCAGATCAGTCAGGAGGTTTTTCTCCTTGTCGAGCACGCCGGGAACGTCCGTCAGCAGGAACAGCCGCGATGCGCCAAGGGCAGCGGCGATGGCGCCGGCCATGGTATCGGCATTGATATTATAGGTCTCGCCATCCGCGCCGCGCGCGATGGGGGCGATCACCGGGATCATGCCGGCGGCGGAAATGGTGTTGATGATCGTGGTATCGACATCGCGCGGTTCACCCACAAAGCCCAGGTCGACCACCTGCTCGATATTGCTGTCAGGATCGCGGGTGGTGCGCTGCACCTTCTCCGCCGTGACGAGGCCGCCGTCCTTGCCGGAAATGCCCATGGCCTTGCCGCCAGCCCTGGCGATCCAGCCGACCAGTTCCTTGTTGATCGCGCCGGACAGGACCATTTCGGCGACTTGCGCGGTTTCCCGGTCGGTTACGCGCAGGCCGTCGACAAAGCGCGATTCGACGCCCAGCTTCTTCAGCATGGCGCCGATCTGCGGCCCGCCGCCGTGCACCACCACGGGGTTGATGCCCACGGCCTTCAGCAGCACCACGTCCTCGGCAAAATCATGCGCAAGGTCGGGATCGCCCATGGCGTGGCCGCCGTATTTCACGACGAAGGTGCGCCCCGCATAACGCTGCAGATAGGGCAGCGCCTCGGTAAGCGTTTCGGCCTTGGCCAGCAGCGCAGAATCTTTGGCGGGATCGTGGGTGTCGGACATGCGTGGCGCTTTAGCCGGGCTGGCGTGGATTTGAAGCTTTTTTGATGCCCCCCGCAAAACCCTCGTCCTTGCGAGGGGCAAAGCCGCGCTTCGCTCGCAATGACGAATGGCTGCCTGGGATGAGCGTCATGCCTGACCTCAAGCCCCCAGCGCCCGCGCCGCTTTCACCGCTCGCGCCGCATGATCGCGCGCAGAGCCGCCGTTTTCCAGCGCGGCGATCTGCGGCACTTCCAGGCCGATCTCGCAATCGGCGGGCAGGGCGGCCACCCATTCGCGCAAGGGAAATTCGCCTTCGCCCGGTATCTGCCGCTGGAACATCGCCTCTTCCATATAGCTGACGCCGGGCGAGACCAGCGGCGCATCGCACATCTGGGCATAGAGCACCGGCAGCGCGGCGATCTGCTCTACCGTGCCGCCAGACCGGAAAAAGTGCATGGCATCCACCATCATGCCGCAGCGATCGTGGCCCAGCGCATCGGCCACCACCAGCGCCGATTCGGCATTGTTCAGCGCATGGGGCGGCGCGAATTCCACCAGGAAGCGCATGCCGCGATCCAGCACCATGTCGGAAAGCTGGCCGAACTGATCAATGGCGCGGCTCTGGTCAGGCTCGGTGCTGATGGCGTTGATCCGCCATGTGCCCAGCTCGGCAAAGACATCGAGCTGCGGCGCGAAGCTCTGCACGTCCAGATCGGGGGCGACGCGAAAGCCTTCGCCAAGGCCGATATGCACGCCGGTATCGGCCAGCGCGGCCTTCACGTCCTGCCGCAGCGCCGGATCGTTAAGCAGCGACCATTCGGGATAGAGCTCCTCGCGCCCGAACATGGCCATGGGCAGCCGCATCAGCCCGGTGGAGATGGAGACGCAGCCCAGCTCGCCCGCCAGCCGGATATGGTCGACCGGCGGCATGCCCAGCAGCGTGAGCATTTCGATGCCGAGACGATTGTGGGGGCTATTTTGGGTGCGGTTTTGGGGCTGGCTCGTCACCTCATTGCCCTCCCATCATCTTGATGACTTCGGCGGGCACCTGCGGCCGTCCGGTTTCGCCGCTGGCAAATTCGGCGATCTTGGCGCGGGTGAAATCGTCCGGACCGGCGGCCCAGCGCTTGACGATGTCAAAGGCAACCGGGTCCGACGGGATCAGCACGCGCCCATCGCGCATGCCATCCGCCAGCAAGCGGGCGACATCTTCGGGCAGCAGCAGCGTGGTTTCCGTGCCGGGCCCGCGCATCGGGCAGTCTTCGGTCCAGCTGGTCATGGTATCCAGCACGCCCGTCATTACCGGGCCGGGGATCAGGCACGACACGCGCACGCCAGATGGTTCGGCATAGACGGCCAG
>Ga0233365_1000748_pt1 | contig 14503 bp, 17 predicted proteins | sample ElkDunMinimDraft_27_FD_191535 | JGI IMG/M metagenome (GOLD analysis project Ga0233365, IMG submission 191535) | Fecal eukaryotic communites from dung pellets of Tule Elk in California, USA - Elk Dung C36 | ecosystem: Host-associated > Mammals > Digestive system > Large intestine > Fecal | place...
CCGGCTCCATTGGCGCCGACGACGGCGACGACCTGCCCGGGTTCGATGACCAGGTCGAGGCCCCGCAGCGCGGCGCGGTCGGCGGCCGGGTGCCGGTAGGAGACGTCGCGCAACCGCACTGCGTTTTCGTTTCCGTCTCCATTTCCACCGGCATCTCCAGTGGACCGCACTCCGCTTGTTGCTGAGGAACGCACTGCACCGCCCGCGCGTGACCACTCGCTCGTCTCCCGCGCCGGTTGCCGAGCCGCGTCGTAGACCTCACGAAGCGCCACCGCCGACCGCAACGCCGGGCCGAATCCCGTCAGCGCGAACCGTAGTGCCGCCAGAGTGCCCTTGAGGTCGAGTGACACCAACAGCGCTGCGGCCATCGCCCCCGCCGACAGGAAACCGGCGTCACCGGCGATCCACACCAGCACCGCCGCCACGCAGGCCAGATAGAACAGCTCGGCGGCGAGCGAACCGATCGCGTCTGCTCGGGCCGGGGCGAAGAACGCGGCGTCTCGTCGGGTGACCGCCATCCGGATGTTGTCGCGGTACCAACCCCACAGCCGAAAGACCGTGCGTTCGGCACGCGCGTCGGAGTCACCGACCAGCCCGGCCCAAGCGGCCGCTCGCGCCGCGTACGGCTGGGCATGGTCATCGGCGCGGTCGCGCAGCCGGGTGACCCGGTTGGCGACCAGGATCACGGGTACGCCGGCGACCGCGAGGACGGCCAATCGGGGGTCGATCACCACGGCGACTCCGATCGAGGTGATCGGCGCGGCAGCCTGAATCATCACCGACATCACTCCGTTGAAACAGAAGCCCATCGCATCGGTTCGGTCGCCGACCTTGCCGATGGCCCGAGCCAATCGAGGCTGTTCCAACTGATCGAGCGTTCCGATGCGCGACAGAGCACTCATCAGCTCCCGGTCGAACGCGTAGCCGACGTCGGCGATCAACTTGACCCGGTGTGCCACCGCGACGGCCTCCACCGCGCCACCGAACGCCAGGGACATGATGAGCAGTCCGCTGCCCCACATGAGCGGTGCCGGTTCACGGTCGGCGATCCCGTCGATGATCAGCGCCAGCATGACCGGTTGCATGAACCGAAGCGTCGTGGACACGATCTCGCCGAAGGTGAACACGAACGCCAGTGGACCGGTGCGCCAGGCGATCCGCATGACGAGCCAGGCCGCCGCCAACAGTTCACGCATTCGTCGCCACCCCGTATGACCGCGCCTGCGCGGCGAACAGCTCGGCGTATCGGCCACCTGTTCGCAGCAGCTGAGCCGGGTTTCCATCCGCCACGATGCGCCCCGATTCCAGAACGATGACCCGATCGACGAACCGGGTGCTGGCCAGGTGGTGGGTCGACACCAGAATCGTGGCCTCGGCCCGCTGGTTCAGGGCGGTGCGGAAGAACTGTTCTTCGGCCACCGGATCGAGGGCGGCCGAGGGCTCGTCCAGCAGCAACACCCCGTCGTCGGTGCGGCCGAACGCACGCGCCAGCCCGAGCCGCTGCCACTGACCACCCGACAGGTTCTCCCCACCCATACCGGGAGGCCCCAGCAATGCGTCGCCGCGACCGGCCAGAAGCGCGTCACCGTCGACGATGGACATCAGGCGGGCCGGGTCGAGGTCGCGGGTTCCCAACCGGATGTTCGCCGTCATCGTGGCCGGGTACCGCACTGCGCGTTGCATCGCGATGGATCGGTCTCCGCGGACCGTCGCGGTCCCGGCCGACGGCGTCAGATAACCGGCGAGGATACCGAACAATGTGGACTTACCAGCGCCGTTCGGCCCCACCACCGCGACCCGTTCACCGCGTCGAATCGCCAGTTCGGAAATGTCCAGCGCCCACCGGTCCCGCCCGGGGTATCGATGACGCAGCGATCGACACCGGATGACGGTGTCGGCGTCGTCGTCCGCCGACACGGAGCCGGTCGTGGCGGCGGTATCGGTCTCCGACTCGACATCCTTCGAGGATTGCTCGACAGTGGACTTCATGATGTCACGCTCGGTCTGAGCGGCCTGTCGAAACAGCACCGCGATATCGCCCGCCGGGCCCAGACTCAACGCCAGTAGAGCGCCCTGGATCGCCAGCGACAACTCCCCTATCCCCAGGCTCTGCGACCAGGCCAGACCGACCAGCCAAACCACGCACCCCAACAACGCGACCCCGCAGAGCAACGCGTACCCGATCACCGTCCGGACGTGACGGCGGCGGTCCCGAAACACCTGGGCGCGACCGGTGGCCGACAGATCGTCGAACATCCGCGACAGCCAGGACAGCGCGCCAAACCCGCGAAGCTCCCCTGCGACCCGGTGATCGAAATGCAGCGACCGCACATACCGCGCCCGCCGCGTCGCCAGCGGCCCCTCGGACGCCAGTCCGCTCAGCACATCGTCGAGAAACCGGGTGAACGACCGGCCATAGGCCATCACACACATCGTCAGCACCACAGCCGATACCGGCGACACCAGAGCCAGGCCGACGACACCGGCCCAGCCGCAACACCGGGTGCGCAGCAGCTCCGGAATCGCCCGTAGCGCCTCCCGGTGCGGCACACTCACGATCCGCTCGACGACCAGAGCCGACCGGGACGCCGCCGACCCGGGTGCCGTGTTCCGCGATTCCATCCGCGCCAGCCGATCGGTGATGTCGTCGATCTGCTGAACCAGAATTCGTCGCTCCACTCGAAGCCAGACCGGACCGATGAGGACTCCGGTCACGGCGGTGCCGGCAAGCGCACCGACCAACCCCAGCAGTGGTGAGGTCATGCTCGACCCGGTCGACTCGGCGGCCATCGCGACGATACGAGACACCATGATCGCGGTCGCGATGAAGAACCCGGTGTTCAGAACCGCCAACAGACCGATGGTCCCGCTCAGAACCGGTGCCGCCGAGAATGCCCGCCGCCACACACGCCACGAATCCGTCATCGATTCCTCTTCAGGGGTCGGTTTCGGAACCGGGCGGCATTCCCGACAGCGGGCTCGGTCCCGATGAGCGCCAACCCATTCCGGCCCGCCAGTCTCGCAGGCGGCGCCGCAATCCAGCCAGCGATTTACCGGTCGTTTGGCCCCGCGACGGCGGGAAGCACTCGCCCCGTAGGGACCCGGCTATGAACTGGTACGGACCATCCCCGCGCGGGGAGCACGAGTCCGCGACCATCAAAGCCCTCGCCCTGCGGTGAGCAGGGTACGGCGGTGTTGTTGGAGCCAGGTGTTGGCGGACCATCCCCGCGTGCGCGGGGAGCACCGAAAGGCCGGCCAACGTGGCCTTCACGGTGCCGGACCATCCCCGCGTGCGCGGGGAGCACGCCCTCGGGCACCCGCAGATGGACATGCTCCGGGGACCATCCCCGCGTGCGCGGGGAGCACAAGAGCTGACCTGGGGCTCTATTCGCGGCGACTGCGAATCCGGAGCATGATCACTTGTCTGTCCACTATGCAATCACCACTGCGGGCGACTACGGCCACAGGTCCCCCGCCAACCCCATCAGTTCGGGATGATCGGATCGGCGGTACATCGCATATGTATACACCTGATCACCGAACCGACACCCTGTCCGGTTCGGTGAGACCGCATATGGCCGACTCGCGTCGATGGATGCCGTGCACCACCGTCAGGCGAACCGATCGGCGTCGAACCAGTGAACCCAGCCACAGGATTTGACTCTGACACGGTGTCAGCCGGTTACATGGTGAGCATCATGTTCGCCATTGGAGATTTCGCCCGCCTGGGTCGAGTATCGGTACGGATGCTGCGGCATTACGACTCGCTCGACCTGCTGCGGCCTGCTCGGGTCGACCCCGCGACCGGGTACCGGTCCTACGAAGCCGGCCAGTTGTCCCGGCTCAACCGAATCGTCGCGCTGAAGGAACTCGGGTTCAACCTGCGGCAGGTCAAGCGGATGATCGACGACGAGGTGAGCCTGGCTCACCTGGTCGAGCTGTTTCGCACCCGCCACGCGGAGCTCGAAACCGAGGTGGCGGCCAGCCGGGCCAGGCTGGCCAACGTCGAGGCTCGATTGGCGGCGATCGACCGTGAGGGGCGTCTGCCGACCGTCGAGGTGCTGGTCAAACAGATACCGGTCACCCGGGTGGCGGAGCTGACCGCACCGGCCGACAGTTACGCCTCCCAGGACATCACGCCGGTGATCCGGCCGTTGTTCGAGCGACTGTGCGACCGATTGGCGGCGGCGAACGTGACGGCCGTCGGCGCCGGTGTCGCGGGCTATGAGTCCCAGGGTGACCGGGTACTGATCCACGCCGCGATACCGGTGGACCTGCCTCTGGGAGAACAGCACGGCTTCACCGTGGTCGAGTTGCCAGCGATCGAAGCGGCGACGCTGGTGCATCACGGTTCGATGGACAACTCCGATGAGTCCCTTGAAACCCTGGCCCGGTGGATCGAAACCCACGGATACCGAAGCACCGGCTTCGCGCGAGAGATCTCCCTGGAGTTTCCGCCCGACGAGGACGGATGGGTGACCGAAATGCAAGAGTCCATTGAGAAGAGAGTCGATTAGATGACGATGTCCTACATCGGATCCGGCCCCTACTGTTACGCGAACTCACTGGCGATGATGCTCGGCGAGCACTCGCCCACTCCATCCCAGCTGGAGGTGCTGACCGGATCGCCGTTCGGCATGCAGTTGCTGGCCGGTGAACTGCCGCTGTTCGATCCGTACGGCTGGGATCCCGACCTCGGTATCGACGCCGCGTTGGAACTGCTGGGTTGGCGATGCGAGCGGACCGCCGGTGGAGACGCCGAGTCGGCGATGGCGCGACTGCGCGAGGCGGTCCAGCGTGGACCGGTCATGGTGGGTCCGGTGGAGATGGGGCTGTTGACACACCAACCGGGCATGACCGGGGCGATCGGCGCCGATCACTGGGTGGTCGTCATCGAGGTGACCGACGATCTGGTGGTCATGCACGATCCGCATGGTCACCCGTACGCGACATCGCCGGTGGATCAATTCGTCGATTCCTGGCGCGCGGAGATGATTCCCTGGGTCGATCCGTCGTTCGTGATGCGAACCGACTTCGCTCGCGTCACGGAGATCGATGTCGATGTCGCGATCCGGGATTCCCTTCCCAGGGCCGTCCAGTGGCTGTCCAATGAATACGACGGGCCGAATCCACCGGGAACCTTGGGCACCGCGGTGGCGCTGAACCGGTTGGCCGACATGATGATCGACGGACTCGGTCCGGATATTCGCGCTCATCTGGTCCATTTCGCGGTGCGAGTGGGCGCTCGGCGGCTCAATGACGCGGCGGTCGCGCTGGCCCGGATCGGACGCGACCGCGCCGCCATGATCACCGCGAGGCAGTCCCGTGCGCTCGGCAGCCTCCAGTGGGATCTGGTCGCCGGCAACGATGATGTCGCCGCAGCGACGCTACGCGGCCTCGCTCTCACCTATGAGGATCTGGCCGACGTCCTGTCACAGTAGACTCAACAGTGATCGGGCCATCTCCGGTCACGAACTCGTGGGCGTTACCCTGTAGGCGTATTCACCCGAACGGTGTTCATTTGAACGGTGTGGGGAAACTCTATGAAGGTCGTGACCACCGCTGATCATCCCGATCTCGTCGAACAGACGGGCCTGGCCTTCACCACTCGCTGGCCCGAGTTCATATTCCACGGCGACGCGGCTCCGAAATATCGTCCTCGTGTCGAGGAGTGCTTCAGCCACTTCGACATCCTGCTGTTGATCGACGGCGATGTGGCCGCCGGTGGATGGGCCGTCCCGTTCGCCTGGGACGGCAGCCTGGCCCACCTACCCGACGGTTACGACGGAGCTCTGGCCCGGTCGGTCGACGATCACGACGCGGGCCGGACACCGACGGCGTTGAGTGTCATGGCCGCCGCCGTCAATCCCGACTACGACCGACAGGGTCTCGCGACACGCGTTCTGGAGACCCTGGTCGGCAGGGCGGCGGACCGCGGTATCACTCAGGTGGTGGCTCCGGTGCGGCCGACGAACAAACACCGGTATCCGCTGCACACCATGGCCGAGTATGCGAGCTGGGTGCGAACCGACGGCTTGTCGGTGGATCCGTGGATACGAACGCACCAACGGATGGGTGCGAAGATTCTCGGACCGGCCGCGCGCTCCATGGTCATCACCGGAACGGTCGCCGATTGGGAATCCTGGACCGGGCTCCCGCTTCCCGGCGACGGCGATTTCGTGATCCCGGATGGACTCACCACATTGGCCGTTGATCGCGTTGCCGATCGCGCGACATACGTCGAAGAGAACCTGTGGATGCGGCATCGCTGATGCCGTCGACCGCTTAGGACTCTCATGCCGCCGGCATCGGCCTATTGAGTCTGCTGCTCCTCTGGACTCTCGGTGTTGGTGTCGTATCCGCCGCCACCGCCGCCTCCGCTACCGCCACCGCACGCGCTCAGCCCCAACGACACCACGACCAGAACCATCGCGACTATTCCCCGCTTCACCATGGCGACGACGGTAGTCATCGGGAGGATCTCAGGGGTTGATTCAGCCGCAGAACCGTTCCGGTTGGCACGAATGACCAGGCGTCTGACATGCGAGTGTGGCCCAGGCGGCCAGTTGGGTCACGCGACAGTCTTCGCGATGTGATCGGCCATCCGTGACCAGGCGGCTCCGGTGCGATCAACGTAGTCAGCCCAGCGCGGTTCCATCTCGTGGGTGAGGGTCAAGGTGCAACCGGCTTCCGTCGGCGTTATCTCGATCGTCACCACCGAATGCTCCCCCGGCTCGGGATGCCAGGTGAACACCAGTCGGCGCGGGCGATCGATCTCAAGGTAAGTGCCGGTGGGGCCGGTTTCATCCTCGTCACGGGAGTCGGTGAAGGTGAACGTTCCGCCGACCCTCGGGTCGATCTCCACAATTCTCATCTCGACTCCGGGGATCGATTCGGCAATCGAATCGGCCATCCAGCGTCGAACAAGGTCGGGGTCGAGCCACGCGTCGAACACCGTCTCGGGTGCGACGGTGAAGTCGTGGACGACGCGGGCGATGATCAGGTCGGTTCGGTCACTCATGTCCTTGGCCCTCTCGATCACGTTCAGTCAACAGTCTGTCCAGGGAGGTGAGGTGGCGCGACCAGAATCGGCGCGTCTCCTCGATCCAGTCGGCGATGTGGTCCAGCCGATCGGAGTTCAGCGACAAGAGGTGCTCGCGCCCCGATCGGCGACGATTCACCAGTCCCGCGTTCTCCAGCGTTTGGATGTGTTTCGAGACGGAGTTCAACGAGATCGCGAACGGCTCGGCCAATGCCGTGACCCTCGCGTCCCCTTCGCTCAACCGTCGCAGTATCGCCCGTCGTGTCGGATCGGCCAGCGCGTGCAGCGTTCGATCCAACTCCTCTTCGCTCTCCAGCACGTTCATAGTCATGGGTGAATATAGCCCGACCATCATTCATAGTCAAGGGTGAACGACGAGGTCACCTCCCGCGAACATCCGCCGCTCCGCAGTCGTACGTCTTAGCCTGGTGTCCCGTTCGCGAATCGCTAGGAGAGCCGTGTTCAAGCATCATGAACCGACCCCACGGCGGTGCGCCGGAACGACCTCGGCGCACCGTTCGCGCTCCGGCGATCGCCCGCGGCGATGACCGAGCCGTTCTTCACCATTGGACACTCCGACCGCACCCTCGACCGGTTCACCGAACTGCTGCGCACCGCCGAGGTTCAGCTGGTCGTGGACGTGCGCAGATTTCCGGGTTCACGCCACAGTCCACAGTTCAACCAGGACGCCCTCGCCGTCGCCCTCCCGCAACGACACCTGGCCTATCGGCATGTTCCGGATTTGGGCGGACGCCGAGCGACCAGCACCGACATCGCCTCCGATGTCAATGGGCTGTGGCGGAATCAGAGTTTCCACAACTACGCCGACTACGCCCTCTCCGCGCAGTTCCGAACTGGACTGAGACAACTGCGCGAGTGGGGCCACCGGCGCCGGACCGTCGTGATGTGTTCCGAGGCGGTCTGGTGGCGATGCCACCGCCGCATCATCGCCGATCAGCTGCTGGCTCAGAGCGAAGCGGTTTACCACATCATGGACGGATCCCGGCTGGTCCCAGCCAGGTTGACTCCCGGCGCGGTCATTCACGATGACCGAAGCGTGAGTTATCCGGTCGCTGACGACCGCCCGCAGGACCCATGAAGACGGCAGCGAGAAGACACCTGATTGCCTATTGATTTTCGATAGATTTCTAGCGATAATCGATCGTATGTCGAAGATTGTCATCGCGCTGCTGCGCACCGCCCTCGCCGGAGCCATCCTCGTCGGACTGTTCGCGGTGGTGGTGATCATCCCCGGTGCCGCCCGTGACGAGGTCGCGCTCCATCCCGGCTACGCCCCCTACGAGACCCTCTACGTCACCACCGCGATCCTCGCCGTTCTCAGCATCCTGGTGGCGACAGCCGCGGTCTGGATGCTGCTGTCAATGGTCGGACACGACACGATCTTCACCCCGAAGGCGTTTCGATGGGTCGATGTCGTCATCGGCAGCACCGGAATCGCCACCCTGCTGGCCGCCGGGGTCACAGTACATCTTCTGGTAAGCGACGTGCCGGACGGCGACGGCATGCAAACCCTCGGGGCCATGTTCACCACGGCGGCGTGCACCGGACTGGGCGGGGTGTTCGTGCTGCTCACCATCATCATGCGCCAGTTGCTGAAGAAGGCGACGACCCTGGAATCCGAACTGGCCCAGGTAGTCTGAGGTGGCCATCATCGTCGACATCGACATCCTGTTGGCTCGGCGAAAACTGTCCGTCGGCGAGTTCGCGGCCCGGATCGGCATCTCCCCCGCCAATGTCGCGGTCCTGAAGAACGGACGAGCCAAAGCCATCCGCTTCACCACATTGGACGCCATCTGCGAGGTCCTCGAATGTCAACCCGGCGACATCCTCCGCCACATCCCCGATGAGCGCGACTAGCCGATAACGCGAGCCCATCCAGCTTGTCATTCATGTTTTCAAATCTCAGAACCACGAGCCGGCCCGGAATCTGTTACCAATTGTGAATGGAGCATCTCTGTTGGGACCTTGGATCTCGCGCAGGAGGCGCGTGCTTCGAAGTGGAGCTACGCGGTTCGACCGCACGGGTCTGCCTCATGGACAGTGACGAATACCAGGCGTATCTCGACGGTGACGAGTACGAATATCACGGTGGATTCGAAAACGTCACCCCCGTCGACTTGGAGGTGCCCTATGACGCCTACTGGCATCTCGTCGTTGACAGCTACAACGACGGAATCAGTGCCACGATGGCTGAAACCTTCGATTGAACCGGCCCGACATTTCGCCAAACCCTCGACGGCCTATATCGAGATGACCTCGGTCCAGGCCGATGACGCGTTGACCAGCAACAGCGCCACCGTGGCGCCGGGCTCGACGCTGGTGATCGCTTGCTCGTTGATGGAGATCTTGCTCAACCGGAGCCGTTCCGGCTTGCCCTGGTAATCGACGTCGAACCACTCGTCGACGACCGCGGTCGTGAGCATCCGACCGGTGACGACGACTCCACGTCCCGAGATCTTGAACGTGTCGGTCGCCTGGATGACCGATACGCCGTCCCGACCGACCCATGTCGCGCGCGCCGGCTCCGCCGGCTTCTTGGCTCCGAACAATCTGCTGAAGAATCCCACCGGTACACCGTACGTACCGATTGCTCGATTCCACGGCTCCAGGGGTCGACAACGCCATCCCGGCGCCGGGCCGATCGGGAACGACACATACGGCTGGGGCGTGACACACGGTTCACCGCGCAATGCCTCGAGGCACATCTCCGTGTGGCCGCGCCGGAATCCGGGCGGTCGTTCCCCGCACGCCCCAGAGCTCTCATGAGGACTGCCCCGGACCGATCATGGAGTACAGGGGACGGTCGGTCGACGAATGCGACCGTAACCGCGTTTCCCACCAGGGTGACATCGGGTGTTAGAACATCGTTTGACCACAACGGATTGCGTGACAGATCATCCAATAGGGACATAATGTGCGCAGCGCCGTGAAATCCACGCGCACTCGAAAACCCGTCCGGCGGGACGCGACACCGCCACCGCCGCACCGTGCGCTCTCCGCGCCCCAGACGGGGGCAGCCACTCCGACGTCGCCGACCGCTCGATTACCACGAGTGCCCGATCGGCTTCATCGCAGTTATAGAACTGTGACTTGCGTCGGCCCCGTGACGGGGCTACGGTCTGCCAAAGCGCTTTGCCAAAGCGCTTTGGCAGAGGAAAGGCCTGGTCAATGGTCTCGATCGCAGACGTCGCAAAACATGCCGGGGTAAGCCCGACGACGGTCTCACACGCACTGAGCGGGAAACGCAAAGTCGGACCCGACGTGCACGCGCGGGTCCTGGCGGCCGTCGAAGAACTGGGATACGCCCCCGGCCGGTCGGCCCAGAGCCTGGCCAGCGGACGGACGCGCATCCTCGGATTGATCGTTCCCGACATCGGCAACGGGTACTTCGCCGAACTGGCGCAGGGCGTCGAACAATCGGCGACGCTTCGCGGCTACAACGTGCTGCTGTGCACGACCGGATTCGACTACGAACGCGAAAAACACGCCCTGGAGATGATCCGCTCCCGCGCCGTCGACGGTGTCGTCTACGCCGCCGGCGCCCCACCGAGCACCTCCGAACTCGCGCAGTTGCTCGGCAATCTGCCGCTGGTCCTGGTCGACGAGGAGATTCCCGGCGCCGAGGTCACCGCGTTCGTGTCGGACAACTACGAGGGCGGCAAACTCGTCGCGCGACACCTGCTGAGTCTGGGCCACCGCGACGTCCTGGTTCTGGAGGCCAACGCGAACCTGGTCAGCAGTCGTGAGCGGGTCCGCGGTTTCACCGAGGTGTGGGCCGCCGCCGGTGCCCCCGCCCCGCGCATCGTCAGTGGCGGCTTCACCCATGAGGGCGGGCATCAGGCGGTCGCGCCATTCGGCCGGGCGTTCGCCGCCGGCGAGCTCACCGGCCTGTTCGCCGTCAACGACCTGATGGCCCTCGGCGCGATCGACCAGTTGACCGACGTCGGTATCGAGATCCCCGGCGATGTCTCCGTCGTCGGTTTCGACGACATCAGTTCAACCCGCTATGCCCGCCCACGCTTGACCACCATTCGCCAGGACGTCGCCGGGCTCGGTGGCTCGGCGGTCGCCGCACTGGTGACCGCTCTCGATCAGGATCGCGAACTCGGCGCGGCACGACACGTGTATCCGGTCGAGCTGGTCGTCCGCGATTCCACATCCGCGCGAAGCACTCCGTCGGTCTCCACGGCCGACAGCACCCAACCGGTTCCCGAGGAGGTCCGCTGATGACGCAGATAGCGCTCGACTCCGTCTCGAAGGTGTTCGCGACCGCGCGCAAGCGCACCGTGGCGCTCAACGAGACCTCGCTGACCATCGACGATTGCGAAACCGTCTGTGTGGTCGGTCCCAGTGGATGCGGCAAGACGACGATGTTGAACCTCATCGCCGGGTTCATTCAGCCGACCGCCGGGTCCATCAGTCTCGACGGCCGGACGGTGAGCGGTCCCGCCGCCGACCGCGCGGTGGTGTTCCAAGCCGACGCGGTGTTCCCGTGGCTGACGGTCGCCGACAACGTCGCGTTCGGTCTTCGCATGCAGGGCACCTCGCGTGCGAAACGCGCCGAGCGGGTCGATCGGTTTCTCGATCTGGTCGGCCTGACCGACTTCGCCAAGGCCTACCCGAAGGAACTCTCCGGGGGTATGCGAAAACGAGTCGACTTGGCGCGCGCCTACGCCAGTGGCCCGGAAGTCCTGCTGCTGGACGAGCCGTTCGGTGCTCTCGACCTGTTCACCAAGGAGAACATGTGGACCGCGCTGGCTCGGGTGGCGGCCGCTGAGCCGAAGACGATCGTGTTCGTCACCCATGACATCGAGGAGGCGCTCTTCCTCGGTGACCGCGTCATCGTGATGACGCCTCGACCCGCCAAGGTGCACAGCATCATCGATGTGCCCTTCGGCCCCGACCGAACGCTCGATCTGCGTGCCGACCCGAAGTTCCAGTCGCTGCGCATCGACATCGCTCACTCGCTCAGGGAGGTCCACGATGGCGCAGCTTGACGAGAGGACGGCGGCCGCCCCGGTCGTCGAGCCACCGACCGCGACGCCGGTGACCGCCAGACGCAACTTCGGTCCGCTCATCAGCTTCGGTGTCATCGCCGCACTGCTGGTGGGCTGGTGGATCGCCACGACCGGGACCGGTGCGGTCAAACCGCTCTACCTTCCGTCACCGGAGGCACTGTGGGAATCGGTGACGACACTGAACACGCAGTTGCTGGCCGACGTCGGTGCGACGCTTGGCCGAGTGCTGGCCTCCTGGATCGGCGGTTCGGCACTGGGTGTGCTGGTCGGTCTGGCGATGGCGCGCACCAGGTGGCTCATGTACGCGCTGAACCCGATCATCGAAGCGGTGCGACCGGTGCCGCCGGTGGCACTCATCCCGTTCGTCATCCTGTGGTTCGGGATCGGTGACAGCGGCAAACTGTTCCTCGGCGCGCTCGCCTGCTTCATGGTCATGGTCGTCAACACGACCGTCGCCGTCGGCAACGTTCCGCCCGTCTACCTCCAGGCGGCCCGGTCACTGGGCGCCCGCAGCGGACAGGTCTATCGATCGGTGGTCCTTCCGGCGATCGTGCCGGAAATCCTGTCGGGCTTCCGAATCGGCAGCGCGCTGGCCTTCGCGGTCGTGGTCGCCGCCGAGTTCCTCGGAGCCGACGCCGGTATCGGCCGACTGATCATGCAGGCCAGCCGGACTCTGAACACCTCGGTCGTCCTACTCGGAACGATCTGCATCGCACTCATGGCGGTCATCCTCGACCAGGCCATCTCCCGGATCAGTGCCCATGTCACCAGATGGGCGGCGCAACGCTGATCACCCCGCTCCCCAACGACTCAGCAACAACCGCCTCGTAACGGAGACGGCCCCAACCGAAAGGAAACACGATGAAGACCGTGAACCGCTACGCGGCCGCATCGGTGATCGCCGTCCTGGCACTCGCCGGTTGCGCCAGTGGCGGCGACACCTTGGAAGAGGGCGCTGACGGCCTCACCAAACTCACCATCGGGATCTCCCCGTTCCAGGACACCTACCTGCCGATCATCGGTGAGGAACAGGGCTGGTTCGAAGAGGTCGGGCTCGATGTCGAGCTCAAATCGCTGGCGTGGAACGCGATCACGCCGGCTCTCATCTCCGGCGATGTCGACATGGCGGTCAACAACACCACCGGTGTGGTGTCTATCGCCAACTCCGACCCCGACATCGTCTACGCCTACGGCTGGAACCCGTTCACCGAGGGTTCGGCCCTGATGATCCGCGACGACGACAGCCTCAAGACCATCGACGAGCTGGAAGCCGAACTGGGCGACCGCGAAGAGGCTCGGACCGCGATGATCGAGAGCCTCGCCGGCAAGACGATCGTGACGACGTTGGCCACCGACATGGGCAAGCAGATCAACGACGCGCTGGCCTCCGTCGGCATGGACGAGACCGATGTCGAATTCGTGGACATGGACCCCGACGCGGGTCTGGCGGCCTTCCTCAGCGGCACCGGCGACGCCTATCTCGGTGGTGTTCCACAGCGGTCGCGGGCACTCGACGAGGGCATGCAGATCGGGCTTTCCGGGCCGGAACTGGCGCCACCGCCGATCAACGGGATCATCACCAAACGCGGTTATGTCGAGAACAATCAGGACGAGATCCTGGCATTTCTGAACGTCATGCACCGCATCGTCCGCTACTGCGACGCCGAAACCGACGCCTGTGGCACCACGGTCACCGATCGGTTGAACGAGGAGACCGCGGCCGGACTCACCCTCGACGGGTTCAAGGAGTACTGGCAGAACATCGAGCTGTACGCGGGTAACGCCGCCGGCGCCAAGGAAATGATTCTCGACGAGAGCGGCGTCGCCTACTGGAAGGCCACCTGGGACAGCGACAACTCCTATCTCGTCGACACCGGGGCGATCCCGGCGCCGGTCGACACCGCCGAGCACTTCCTCATGCAGGACATCTGGGACGCCTACGTCGCCAAGTACGGCGCGGACGAAACCGGCTATTAGAAAGGTATCGATGACGATGAGCGTGAAGATCCACCACATCGTGACCGGGGAGCTGGAGAGTTCGCTCTCCGTGTCGCTCCTCAACTCCGGAGCGCACCCCGAGCTGGCCGAGAAGGATCGGTTGCCACACGGCTTCCGGGACGACATCGTCCGACGCGACGGGTCGGTCCACAAAGGGGTGATGGTTCCCGTGCCGGTCTGGCTGCTGGAGGGGACGGACCAGACGATCCTGATCGACACCGGCCTGGGCGACATCGACGAGGTGTCGCGCATGCAGAGCCGCTACGGCGTCGACTTCGTCGCCTCACGCTCATCGGACCAGGACATCGTGGCGGGCCTGGCCCGCCACGGTGTCGAGCCCGGCGACGTCGACGTGGTCGTGCTGACGCACCTCCACTTCGACCACATCGGAAACAACGAGCTGTTTCCCAACGCCACGTTCATC
>Ga0233365_1000749_pt1 | contig 14501 bp, 13 predicted proteins | sample ElkDunMinimDraft_27_FD_191535 | JGI IMG/M metagenome (GOLD analysis project Ga0233365, IMG submission 191535) | Fecal eukaryotic communites from dung pellets of Tule Elk in California, USA - Elk Dung C36 | ecosystem: Host-associated > Mammals > Digestive system > Large intestine > Fecal | place...
TCGGCAAGTATAGCGGCACCGGGGTATCATGGCCGGCCGGCCGCCTGGAACCACGGATGTTCAACCGCACCGTCATCATCGTGCTGCTGGTCGCCCTGTCCGCGGGACTGGGGCTGCTGGCGTCCCGCCATTTCTTCGCCGAACCGGCCACGAGCCAGCCCTCGCTGCAGGCGGTCAAGCTGTTCCCGCAGCCGCGCGAGTTGCCCGACTTCGCCCTGCAGCAGTCCGACGGCACCCAGCTCATGCCCGGCGAGCTGCACGGCCACTGGACCCTGGTGTTCATCGGCTTCACCTTCTGCCCGGACGTGTGCCCGACCACCCTGGCGCAGCTGGCGCAGGCGCAGCGGCAGTGGGAAGCGCTGCCCGAGTCCACCCGCCCGCGCGTGCTGTTCGTCTCGGTCGATCCCGAGCGCGACTCGCCCGACCGCATCGGCGAGTACGCCCACGCCTTCCATCGCGACACCCTGGCCGCGACCGCGGACATCCCCTCGCTGGAGGCCTTCACCCGCTCGCTGTCGATGGTGTTCGCCAAGGTGCCGCCCCCCGACGGCGTGCCGGCCAACCAGTATTCGATCGACCACAGCGCCTCGATCGCGGTGCTCGATCCGCGCGGCCGCATGGCCGGCGTGATCACCGGCAGTGCGGTCGAGGATCCGGCCGCGATCGCGGCCGACCTGCTGGCCCTGAGCGGAAGCCCCGGCGCATGAACCTGACCACCGCCCTGACCTGGGTGCTGCCGCACCGACTGCTGTCCTCGCTGGCCCGCTCGCTGGCCTATTCGGACAACCCGCGCACCCGCAGCTGGCTCATCGACACGGTGACGCGCCGGTTCGGCGTGGACCTGTCCGAGGCGCAGGAATCCGATCCGCGTGCCTACCCCACGTTCAATGCCTTCTTCACCCGTGCGCTCAAGCCGGGCGCGCGCGTGCCCGACCCGGATCCGCGGACGCTGCTGATGCCGGCCGACGGCCGCATCAGCCAGTGCGGCCGGATCGAGGACGGGCGGATCTTCCAGGCCAAGGGGCGCTCGTTCACCGCCGCCGAACTGCTGGGCAGCGAGGAAGCCGCCGCTCCCTACGCCAGCGGCCTGTTCGCCACGGTCTACCTCTCGCCCAAGGACTACCACCGCGTGCACATGCCCTGGACCGGGCGTCTGCTCGAGACGGTGCATGTCCCCGGCCGGCTGTTCTCGGTGGGACCGGACGCGGTGGCCTCGGTGCCGCGGCTGTTCGCGCGCAACGAGCGCCTGGTATGCCACTTCCAGACCGACTTCGGCCCGATGGCCGTGGTGATGGTCGGCGCGCTGCTGGTCTCCGGCGTGGAGACGGTCTGGAGCGGCGAGGAAATCCCCGCTTACGGCGACCGCGTCACCGCGCGCAACTGGACCGGCGAGGACATCGTGCTGGAGCGGTTCGAGGAGATGGCGCGGTTCAACTACGGCTCCACCGTCATCGTGCTGCTGCCGCCCGGCGTGGCCGAACTGGCGCCCGGACTGGCGGCCGAGACCGCTGTCCGCCTGGGCCAGGCGCTGGCGCGGCGCACCACGGCATAAGCTCATGCCATCGGGTCATGGTTCGCGGCGGCCCGGAACAGCCACGCGGCGCTAGGCTCCAGGGGTCCTTCCCTGCGACCCGATGCCATGCGCCTGACTGCCCTTGCCCTTCTGCTCCTCGTCCTGGCCGGCGCCTGCGCCCCGGCCCGTGCCGCGGCGCCGACCGTCACCATCCTCTACGACGCCTTCGGCGACACCAACGGTCTGCGCAAGGACTGGGGATTCGCCGCGCTCATCGAGGCCGGTGGCCGCCGCATCCTGTTCGACACCGGCAACGACGCGGAGGTGTTCGCCCACAACGTGCGCGCTGCGGGCATCGACCTGGCCGGCATCGACAGCGTGGTCCTCTCCCACCGGCATGCCGACCACATGGCCGGGCTGGCGGCCGTGCTGGCGGCCAATCCCGAGGTCGAGATCCACGCGCCGCTGGAGGGCTTCGGCATCTACGGCTCGTCCCTGCCCTCGAGCTTCTATCGCAAGGACCCCAGCCTGCCCGCGCGGCAGCGCTATTTCGACGGCGATCCGCCGCAGACCCTGGAGTTCGGCAGCGCCTGGCCCGGCGCCAGCTTCCGTCCGCACGCCACCACCACCGAGATCGCGCCGGGCGTGTGGGCGATCGTGACCGTGTCCGACGTGCCCGGCACGCGCGAACTGCGCGAGCTGTCGCTGGCGCTGCGCACCGACGACGGGCTGCTGCTGGTCGTGGGCTGCTCGCACCCGGGCCTGCCGGTGATCGTGGCCGAAGCCGCCAGGCTCGACCCGCACATCCATCTGGTCGTCGGCGGCTTCCACTACGTCAACGCCGACGACGCCGCGATCGCCGGCGTGATCGAGGCGCTGGCGCCGTTCCGGATCGACTACCTCGCGCCCGGCCACTGCACCGGCGAGGCCACCTTCGCAGCGCTGCAGCAGGCCTATGGCGAGCGCTACCTGTTCGCGGGACTGGGCGCGCGACTGGTGCTGGGTGGCGACACCACCGCCCAGGGGCGCCGCCGCGGCGAGGACGCGGCCTTCGACCATGTCGAACAGGTCGCCTATCGCGGGCTGGCCCTGCGCGGTGGCCATGCGCACGCGCACGAGGGACTGGCGGGCAGCCCCCGTTGAGCCGGCAGCCGGTCTGGAGCGCAGGTCCCGCGACAGCAGCCGCGCCGGCCGTCGCCTAGCGACAGCCCTGCAGGCGCAGTTGCTGGCCCGGCCGCAGGGTATAGCGCGGCGGCTTGATCCCGTTGGCCGCGGCCAGCGTCTTGGTGTCGCAACTGTAGCGGCGGGCGATGGCCACCAGGGTTTCGCCGGCGGCGACGCGGTGGCTCGCCGGCGCGGCCGGCACGACGGGCGTCGCCGGCGCCGGCGACGCGGCCACCGCCTGCTGCACGACCGTGCCATCGGGAAGGGTCACCGCCTCGACATCGCCCACGCGCACGCGCCCGCCGATCGAGGGATCGCTGGCGACCAGCTGCCGCGCCAGGTCGGCGCGGGGACCCCGCGTGCACCAGCGCTCGTACAGCCCCGCCAGCCGCACCGTCCCGTTGAGCCGGGTGCCGGCGGGAATCCAGGCCTCGGCCTCGTACTGCGGGTTGAGGTTGCGCAGCACGCGCATGTAGCCGTCGCGGGTGTTGCCGTTGCCCAGGCAGATGGTCAACTCGTAGATCGAGGCCGCACGCTTGAGCTCGAAGGTGGCCGGGCGGTTGTCCACCCGCGGAAAGCTGAGTCCGTACTCGCGCGGATGCAGGTACAGCCAGGCCGCGGCGATCACCATCGGCACGTAGTCGCGGGTTTCGGGCGGGAACTGGTTGTAGACGTCCGGCTCCCAGAAGCTGCGACCGCCGAACTCGCGATACACGCGCCGGGCGCGCCCCTCGCCGCCGTTGTAGGCGGCGAGCCACAGTTCGATGTTGTTGCCCAGTTCGGCGAAGCGCTCGCCCAGGTAGACTGCGGCCGCGTCGGCCGAGGCGCGCGGGTCGTAGCGGGTATCGAAGCCGCGCCCGTCCGGACCCAGGCCCAGGCGGCTGCCGGTCGCCGGCATGAACTGCAGCGGGCCGGCGGCGCCGGCGCGCGAACGCGAATGCACGCGCCCGTTCGATTCCTTGGCCAGGATGCCGAACAGCAGGGCCTCGGGCAGGCCGCGACGCTTGAACGCCGGCGACATCAGGTGCTGCATGTACTGGTAGTTCTCGTGGCTGGTGATGAGCGCCACGCGCATGTCGGTGAGCCAGCGACGGATGCCGGCCTGCACTGCGGGATTCATCTGCACCAGCTCGAGGAAGCGGCGGTCCTCGGCGGCCAGCAGCGCGGCGGCGGTCGCCGCGTCCGGAACCTCGCCGGTGGGCAGGTCGCCGGTGTCCTCGTCCTCATCGCCGAGCATGCCCGCGGCCGCGTCCGCCTGCTCCTTGAGCAGCCGCTTGTAGCTGGCCAGCAGGTTGCCCGAGCCGCAGCCCTTGATCCGGCCGCATTCGACGATCACGTCCTCCATGTCCTCCAGGGCCGCGTTGCTCTCGTCCTGGCCGGCCGGATCGTTGTTGGCGATCTTCACCAGCGCCTCGCGGTAGCGCGTCTCGGCCGCGGCCATGCGCTGGTTGAGGGCATCGATGGCGGCCTGGGCGCGCCGCGACTGGGCCTGGGCGAGGGAGGGAGCGACGGCGAGCACCAGCGCGATGGCCAACAGCAGGCGGCGCAGTGCGGGCTTGGGCAGGAACGACATCGACCACCGGGACCACGGGAGGGCCCGGCAGGTTAGCCGCTGGGACCAGGTGCCACAAGGAGCGGCGACGCAGTGCGGACACGCGCCTGCGCGCGGGTGAACGGCGGCGTCGGCGCGGCTGCCCGGCGCTAGAATCGCGCATCGATCGTCAGAGTCCGCCGCATGCAATCCATCCTCCTGGGCAAGGCCATCACCACGGGCGACGGGGGTCCGGTCTGCCTGCTGCCGCGCTACGGCAACCGCCACGGCCTGGTCGCAGGCGCCACCGGCACCGGCAAGACCGTGACCCTGATGACCCTGGCCGAGGGCTTCTCGCGCATCGGCGTGCCGGTGTTCATGGCCGATGTGAAGGGTGACGTGGCCGGGCTGGCCCTGCCGGGCACCGACAGCGAAGGACTGCGCGCGCGCGTGGACCGGATCGGCGTGCCCGACTGGACGCCGCAGGCCAGTCCGGTGGTGTTCTGGGACCTGTACGGCAGGCTCGGCCATCCGGTGCGCACCACGGTCAGCGAGATGGGGCCGACCCTGCTGGGGCGAATCCTCGAGCTCAACGACACCCAGGCCGGGGTGCTGGACATCGCCTTCAAGCTGGCCGACGACCGCGGCCTGCTGCTGCTCGACCTGGACGACCTGCGCGCCCTGCTCGCCCTGGTGATCGAGGAACGCAAGGCGATCTCCGGCCACTACGGCCTGGTGAGCACGCAGTCGGTGGGCGCGATCCAGCGCGCCCTGCTGCGCCTGGAACAGGACGGCGGCAACCGTTTCTTCGGCGAGCCGGCGCTGGAACTGCACGACCTGATGCGCACCACCACCGACGGGCGTGGCGTGATCGGCATCCTGGCCGCGGACCAGCTGGTGCTGAAGCCGCGCCTGTACGCGACCTTCCTGCTGTGGCTGCTGTCGGAACTGTTCGAGACCCTGCCCGAGGTGGGCGACCTGGACAAGCCGAAGCTGGTGTTCGTGTTCGACGAGGCGCACCTGCTGTTCGACGACGCGCCGCCGGCCCTGCGTCAGCGGGTCGAGCAGGTGGTGCGCCTGATCCGCTCCAAGGGCGTGGGCGTGTACTTCTGCTCGCAGTTCCCCGACGACGTGCCGGGCGAGATGCTGGGCCAGCTCGGCAACCGCGTGCAGCACGCCCTGCGCGCCTACACCCCGCGCGACCAGAAGGCGGTGCGCACCGCCGCCGAAACCTTCGCCGCGAACGCGTCGCTGGACGTGGCGGCCACGCTGTCGCGGCTCGGTACCGGCGAGGCCCTGGTCTCCACCCTGCAGGAGCGCGGCGTGCCGATGCCGGTCGAACACACCCTGGTCGCGCCGCCGCGCTGCCGCATGGGGCCGATCACCGAGGCCGAGCGCGCGCAGGTGCGCGCGTCCAGCCCGGTGGGCGGCCGCTACGACACCGCCGTGAACCGCGAATCGGCCGCCGAACTCCTGGCGCGCCGCACCCAGTCCACCCCGCCCGAGGCGAAGCGCGGCAAGGAGGCGGCCGCCGGCCAGGAAGGCGGCGTGGGCAAGGCGGTCAACGAGTTCCTGTTCGGCACCAGCCGCCGCCAGGGCGTGGTGCAGGCGGCGGGCAAGCAGGCCGCGCGCACCATCACCAACCGCATCGTCCGCGGACTGCTCGGCAGCATCCTCAAGTAGGCAATCCCTTCCCCCCGGCAAGGAGTACCGCCATGTCGCCCCGCACCCTGTTCCCGACCCTCCTGCTGGCCTGCCTGATGGCCAGCGCCTGCCAGGCCGACCGCCCCGCCCCGCAGTCGGCCGCCCCCGACGCCAGCGCGACCGCCAAGGATGCCGCGGCGGCGCCGGGCACCGCCGGCACCGATGCCAGCGCCGTGGTCCACCATGAAAGCGCCGACCCGGCCGGGTTCGACCGCAAGGCCTTCGCCGGCGACTTCGCCGGCATCCTGCCCTGCGCCGACTGCCCGGGGATCGAGATGCAACTGGCGATCGATCCCGATGGCAGCTTCGTCCTGGACGAGACCTACCAGGAGCGCGACGCCAGCTTCGAGACCCGCGGCACCTGGACCGTGGACGACCAGGGCCAGCGCCTGCTGCTCGATCCCGACAGCAAGGACGAACCCGACCGGCTGTTCCAGATCGTCTCGCGCGACGAGCTGCGCATGCTCGACAGCGACGGCCAGCCGGTCGACAGCCCGCTCAACTACAGCCTGCGCCGCCGCTGAGCATGGGACGCTGGCGCCCACCGCCTGAGAAGAGCACGGCCCTCGTCACGCGCGAGGGCCATGCGCGGTTGAAGGCCGAACTCGACGACCTGTGGCGGGTTCAGCGCCCCGAGGTGGTCAAGGCCCTGGCGGCCGCCGCCGCCGAGGGCGACCGTTCGGAAAACGCCGAGTACACCTACCGCAAGAAGCAGCTGGGTGGCATCGACCGGCGCGTGCGCTACCTGAGCAAGCGGCTGGAGGCGCTGCGCGTGGTGGACACCGCGCCCTCCGATCCGGGCGCGGTGTTCTTCGGCGCGCAGGTCGAACTCGAGCACGCCGTCACCGGCGAGACCGCGCGCTACCGCATCGTCGGCCCCGACGAGACCGACGCGAAGCGCGGCTGGATCAGCATCGACTCGCCGCTGGCGCGGGCGATGCTGAAGAAACGCATCGACGACGAGTTCGAAGTGCAGCTGCCGGCCGGCCCGGCGCGGTTCTTCGTGGTGGACGTGCGCTACGACTGAGGACCACGGTTCAGCGCCGGGGTGGATCGAACTCGCGCGTCAGGTCGCCCAACACGTCGCCGCGCTCGCGCGCCAGCTGCGCGAGTGCGACATAGCGCGCGCGGAAAGCCGCGATCTCGCGGTCCTCGAGCTCTTCCAGGTCGAGCAGCGCGTTGTGCGCGTCGCGGGTCACCCGGATCAGCTCGTCGAGCTTGATCTGCATCGCCTCGGTGTCGCGGTTCTGGGTGTTCTGGATCAGGAACACCATCAGGAAGGTGATGATCGTGGTGGCGGTGTTGATCACCAGTTGCCAGGTGTCGCTGTAGTCGAACAGCGGCCCGCTCGCCAGCCAGGCCACGACCACGACGAGCGCCAGCACGAAGCTGAGCGAGCGGCCGGTGAAACGCGAAGCCGTCCGCGCCAGGCGGATGAACAATTGATCGCCGGTCATGACATGCCTCCCAGGCAGGGGCATGCAGTATCGCGCGGCCGTGTAGGCGGTCGGTCGGGCAGGTGCAGCGCCTGGGAACCCCGCCCGAACAGGTCGTGGCCGTCGCTGCCGGAGATCCGGACGTCGGTGGAATCGCCCGGTTGCAGTCCGGCCGCGCGCCCGGTCCGCAGCGGGACCACCCCGCCAGTCCGCCGGGCCTCGCCATGGTCCGCCTGGCGGCGGGCCGACCTGCGAACTCAGGGCTCGCGTCCTTCCCGGTCGCCGGCGGCGAGGTCGCGCACCTGATGCGCGGCGATATCGCCCGCCGCGGCGTCGCGCGCCCCGAGTTCCCGCGCCAGGTCGTTCAGCACGTCCCCGCGCTCGCGCGCCTGCTGCGCCAGTGCGATATAGCGTGCGCGGAAGGCCGCGAGTTCGCGATCGCCGAGTTCTTCCAGGTCGAGCAGCGCATCGTGCGCGTCCTGCGTCACCCGGATCAGCTCGTCGAGCTTGATCTGCATCGCCTCGGTGTCGCGGTTCTGGGTGTTCTGGATCAGGAACACCATCAGGAAGGTCACGATCGAGGTGAGCGTATTGATCACCAGCTGCCAGGTATTGCTGAAGTCGAACAGCGGGCCGGTGACCAGCCAGACCAGCACCAGGCCCAGCGCGATCACGAAACTCATCGAGCGGCCGCTGAAACGGGACGCCGCCTTGGCCAGGCGGATGAACACTTGATCGCCGATCATGGCACGCCTCCCAGGCAGGGGCGGCCAGTATGGCGCAATCGCGCCGGCGTCAGTCCAGCAGGTGCAGCGCCGGGACGACTTCGCCGTACAGGTCGTGCTCGTCGCTGCCCAGGATCCGGACGTCGGTGAAATCGCCCGGCGCCAGCCCGGCCTCGCGCCCGTCCTGGATCTGGACCACGCCGTCGATCTCCGGCGCATCGGCCATGGTCCGGGCGATCGCCAGGTCGCCATCGACCACGTCGACCAGGCAGCGCTGCACGCTGCCGACCTTGGCTTCGAGCTTCTGCGCCGAAATCTCCGCCTGCACTTCCATGAACCGGGCCAGCCGCTCCTGCTTGACCGCCTCGGGCACCGGGTCGGGCAGCGCGTTGGCGCTGGCCCCGTCCACCGGCGAATAGGCGAAGGCGCCGACCCGGTCGAGCCGCACCTCGCGCAGGAAGTCCAGCAGCTCCCCGAACTCCGCCTCGGTCTCGCCCGGGAAGCCGACGATGAAGGTGCTGCGGATCGCCAGGTCCGGGCAGATCGCGCGCCAGCGCGCGATGCGCTCGCGCACCTTGTCCACCGCGCCCGGCCGCTTCATCAGCCGCAGGATGCGCGGGCTGGCGTGCTGGAACGGGATGTCCAGGTAGGGCAGCAGCCGTCCTTCCGCCATCAGCGGAATGGTGTCGTCCACGTGCGGGTACGGGTAGACGTAGTGCAGACGCGTCCACACGCCCAGCTCCGCCAGTCCCTCGCACAGCGCCTTCATCCGCGTCTGGTAGGCGCGGCCCCGCCAGTCGCGCTCGGCGTATTTCAGGTCCACGCCGTAGGCCGACGTGTCCTGGGAGATCACCAGCAGCTCCTTCACCCCGCCGCGCTCGACCAGGCGCTCGGCCTCGCGCAGCACCTCGTCCACCGGGCGCGAGACCAGGTCGCCGCGCATGGAGGGGATGATGCAGAAGCTGCAGCGGTGGTTGCAGCCCTCGGAAATCTTGAGGTACGCGTAATGCCGCGGCGTGAGCTTGATCCCGACGTCTTCCTCCGCCGCGCGGCGCGGCATCAGGTCGACGAACGGATCGTGGGGCGGCGGCAGCGCGCGGTGCACCGCTTCCATCACCGTGCCATAGTCCTGCGGTCCGCTGATGGAGAGCACCTCCGGGAACTGCTCGCGGATCATCTCCGAGCGCTTGCCCAGGCAGCCGGTGACGATGACCTTGCCGTTCTCGGCCATCGCCTCGCCGATCGCCTCGAGCGACTCGGCCACCGCCGAATCGATGAAGCCGCACGTGTTCACCACCACCACGTCGGCATCGTTGTAGCTGGGCACCAGGTCGTAACCCTCGACGCGGAGCTGGGTGAGGATGCGTTCGGAGTCCACCAGTGCCTTGGGGCAACCGAGACTGACGAAACCGACCTTGGGACTGGCAGCGGACATGCGAAAACCGTGGGAAGAAGGTGGACGCGGGCCGGCGTCACGGCCGCGGATTATAGCCTCGGCTAGAATCGGCCCGGTTGCCGCAGGGAGACCGGAAATGGGCCGCGACATCCTCATCCAGTCCGGCGCGGGCGCCGTCCACGCCTGGCGCGCCGACCCGCCCGACAAGGCCGCGGCCCTGGGCGGCCTGGTGGTGCTGCAGGAGATCTTCGGGGTCAATGCGCACATCCGCAGCGTCGCCGAAAGCTATGCGGCCGCCGGCCATGTGGTCGTGGCGCCGGCGCTGTTCGACCCGGTGGAGCGCAACGTGGAGCTGGGCTACGACGAGGCCGGCGTCGCGCGTGGCCGCCAGCTGGTCGCGGACCTGGGCAGCGAGCGCGCCGTGGAGATCACGCGCGCGTCGGCGGGCCTGCTGCACGCGGAGGGCCTCAAGGTCGCCGTGGTCGGCTTCTGCTGGGGCGGCAGCATGGCGCTGCTGGCCAACCTCCGGCTCGGGCTGCCGGCGGTGTCCTATTACGGCGCGCGCTCCCGGCCCTTCCTTGGCGAGCCGCTGCGCGCGCCAATGCTGTTCCACTTCGGCGCGGACGACGACAGCACGCCGCCGGAGTACATCCAGGCTCATCGCGACGCCTGGCCGCGGGCGGAGATCCACGTGTATCCCGGCGCAGGCCACGCCTTCAACCGCGACGTCGATCCACGCCATTTCAGCGCCGGCAGCGCGACCCTCGCGCGCAAGCGCACCCTGGCCTTCCTGCAGGCCGCACTCCATTGAGGTCCCCATGACCAGGCAAGACCCCGCCGGCGGCTACGAGCTGCATCCGCAGCTGGCGGCCGACACCCATCCGGTCGCCACACTGGCGCTATGCGAGCTGCGCCTGATGGACGATGCCAATTACCCGTGGCTGGTGCTGGTGCCGCGCATCGGCGATGCGCGCGAGTTGATGGACCTCGACCGGGAGCAGCGGCACCTGCTCACCGACGAGATCGACCTGGCCGCCCGTGCGCTGGACGATGCGTTCCGGCCGTTCAAGCTCAACGTCGCCGCGTTGGGCAACCTGGTGCCGCAATTGCACGTGCACGTGATCGGACGGTTCGAGGACGATCCGGCCTGGCCCGCGCCGGTGTGGGGCCGCGTCGCCGCCCGCCCCTACACGCCCGAGGCGCTGGTGGAGCGGATCAGGCTGCTGCAGGCACGGCTGCCGGGCTGACTTTCGGGGTGGCACGCATGCGCGCCCGTGCGGCCAGCGGTCCGCATGCGGCGTCGCCCGCCAATGCGTCTCGCGCAGGCTCGCGGCGGGCACCACCTCCCCTCGCCGGCCGACGGCCGTGACCGGCTGCGCCGCCCAGCGCCCCCGCGATCACGTGCGAGGCAGCGTCACCCCGGTCTGCCCCTGGTACTTGCCGCCGCGGTCGCGGTAGGACGTCTCGCAGACATCGTCGGCGTCGGACTGGAAGAACAGCATCTGCGCGACGCCCTCGTTGGCGTAGATGCGGGCGGGCAAGGGCGTGGTGTTGCTGAACTCGAGCGTCACATGCCCCTCCCACTCCGGTTCCAGGGGCGTCACGTTGACGATGATCCCGCAGCGCGCATAGGTGCTCTTGCCCAGGCACACCACCAGCGTATCGCGCGGGATCCGGAAGTACTCGACCGTGCGCGCCAGGGCGAACGAGTTCGGCGGGATGATGCATTCGTCCGCCTCGATGTCGACGAAGCTTTTCGGATCGAAGTGCTTGGGGTCGACGATCGTGGAGTTGATGTTGGTGAACACCTTGAACTCGCGCGAGCAACGCACGTCGTAGCCGTAGCTGGAGGTGCCGTAGCTGACGATGCGGCTGCCCGACACTTCCTTGACCTGGCCCGGCTCGTAGGGCTCGATCATGCCGTGCTGCTCCGACATCCGCCGGATCCAGCGGTCGCTCTTGATGCTCATGCGCGGTTCCCTGCGGCCGTTGCGGCCAATCGCGGCATTGTAGGGGGCGCGGCGGCGCGCAGGAACAGCGGAGCCGCCAGGGTCCGGGTCCGGCTGGCTACAGCAGGGAGGCAGGAATTCCCCGCGGGGCGCGCGGGCGCCGGTCGAGCTCGGCCAGCAGACGCTCCGCGAGCCCCCGGTAGGCCTGCGCGGCCGCGCAGTCCGGCGCCGCGGCGACGATCGGCAGGCCCGCATCGCCCTGCTCGCGGATCGCCGATTCCAGCGGCAGCGAGCCCAGCAGGGGCACGCCGTACTGGGCCGCCATGCGCTCGCCGCCGCCCTGCCCGAACAGGTGCTCGACGTGGCCGCAGTTGGAGCACACGTGCTGGGCCATGTTCTCGACCAGGCCCAGCACCGCCACGTCCACCTTCTCGAACATCCGCAGCGCCTTGCGAGCGTCGAGCGTGGCCACGTCCTGCGGCGTGGTCACCACCACCGCACCGGCGACGGGGATCTTCTGCGCCATCGTCAGCTGGATGTCGCCCGTGCCGGGCGGCAGGTCCACGACGAGGAAATCCAGCCCTTCCTCGCCGCCCCACAGGGTGTCGTTGAGCAGCTGCATCAGGGCCGAGGTCGCCATCGGACCGCGCCAGATCATCGGCGCGTCCTGATCCACCAGAAGCCCGATCGACATGGCCTCGACCCCGTGCGCGTGCATCGGCAGGATCGACTTGCCGTCCGGGCTGTCCGGCCGACCCGACAGGCCGAGCATGGTCGGGATGCTGGGACCGTACACATCGGCGTCGAGCACGCCCACGCGCGCACCACCGGCCGCCAAGGCCAGGGCGAGATTCACCGCGGTCGTGGACTTGCCGACGCCGCCCTTGCCGGAACCGACCGCGACGATATTGCGGATCCGCGGATGCGGGGACAGACCCGACTGGACTGCGTGGGCGGCGACAGGCATGGCGTGCGTTTCTTCCGGGTTGTGCAACCGCGGATTCTACCCCTCCCGTCCATTCCCCGCCGCGTGCCCCGATGTGGCGAATGATCTTAGACGGAGACGCGGGATCGCGTCGGGCACAGAGAGAAGGCGCCGGCACTCGCACAGCGGAACCGATGCCAACAAGTCTTCAGCGTTCGCAACATCGCCGACCAACGCTGCCCGGGTTTCTCCGGCTATCGCCCGCTAGCGCTTTCAGCGTGAAAAACAGGTGAAACGCGTGTCGCCATCCAGGAACAGAAACCGCCAGATTTTGCAAATCCATAATGTGCAGGTTCATGAATCCGCACTATTAAAGCCATGTTAATTTCGCCGCTGGGCACTGCCCCGATGCCGCAGGAATCCATACCCCGATGGCCTGCGGACCGACTGTCCACGCTATGGAAACGATATGAAGACCCCCACCCCCAAGTTGAAGAAGAGCCTGCTGAGCAAGGCGCTGCTAAGCGCGATCGTCATCTCCGCTTCCAGCGTCGCGATGGCGCAGGATTCCGGACAGGCAGGCGCCACCGAACTCGACGCGGTTATCGTGACCGGTTCGCTGATCCCGCAGAGCCAGATCGAAACGGCCACGCCGGTCACGGTGATCAGCGCCGAAGACATCCAGATGCGCGGCTTCCAGAGCGTGGCCGATGTCCTGCAGCAGTCCAGCTTCGCCACCGGCGGCATCCAGGGCGGCCAGACCAGCGCCTCGTTCACCCAGGGCGCCGAGGCCGCGAGCATGTTCGGCCTGGACCCGGGTTACACCAAGTACCTGATCAACGGCCGCCCGATGGCGAACTACCCGGCCCTGTACAACGGCTCGGACGTGTTCAACAACATCAGCGGCATCCCGGTCGCGCTGATCGAGCGCATCGAGATCCTGCCCGGCGGGCAGTCGTCGCTGTACGGCTCGGACGCGATCGCCGGCGTGGTCAACGTGATCCTCAAGAAGCAGGTCGACCGGGGCGAGGTGTCGCTGCGCGGCGGCTTCTTCAGCGAGGGCGGCGGCAACAGCCTGCGCCTGACCTTCGCCGACAGCTTCGCCAGCGAGGACGGGCGCCTCAATTCGCTGCTGGGCATCCAGCTCGACGACCGCGCGCCGGTGTGGGGCTACCAGCGCGACCTGTCCAGCACCTACAACACCCGCGGCTATTCGCCGGCCATTCCCAGCCGCGACTTCGTGGTGCTCGACTCGCTCAATGGCGGCTACCTGTTCCCCGCCCCCGAGGGCTGCGCCAACACCACCGGCAACTTCGGCGGCACCACCGAGGAGTTCACGCGCCCGGGCTCGGGCACCTATTGCGGTTCGCTCTATACGCCCGGTTACCGCACCATCCGCAACGGCAAGCAGGGCGGCCAGATCTACTCCTACACCACCTTCGACCTCAGCGAGACCACCCAGCTGTACGCGGAAGTCCTGGGCCTGTACGACAAGACCAAGTACGCCACGGGTTCCAGCTACACCTGGTGGGGCACGGAGTCGTCGTTCGGCGGCGGGTATTACGACCCGCGCTACCCGGATGCCATCCTCAACCTCCAGCGCGCCTTCGCGCCCGAGGAGATCGGTGGCGAGGGTTTCCGCGACATCATGAACACCGACACCAACAAGGCGCTGACCGTCACACTCGGCGCCAGCGGCAGCTTCGGCGCGTGGGACTACGACGGTTATCTCTCGCGCGCCGAGTACCGGCTCACCGAGAACAACTGGGTCCGCTTCCGCGAGCCGATCGACAACTTCTTCCTCGAGCGCGTGCTCGGGCCGCAGCAGGGGCTGGATCCGATCTTCGGCGAGTACCCGGTGTTCACTCCGGACTACGGCGCGTTCTACAGCACGATCACCCCGGCCGAGTTCGCCTCGTTCACCGGCTTCATCGACACCGACTCGCGCACCTGGGACAACCTGGCGCACCTGCAGCTCACCAACACCTCGCTGTTCTCGCTGCCGGGCGGCGACGCCGGCTTCGCCGTGGTCGGCGAAGTGGGCAACGAGGGGTGGGACTACAGTCCCGACCCGCGGCTGATCGAGGATCCCGACACCCTCAGTTCCGAGGTCTGGGGGCTGACCTCGGTGAGCGGCGCCGGCCGACGCAGCCGTTAC
>Ga0233365_1000753_pt1 | contig 14475 bp, 31 predicted proteins | sample ElkDunMinimDraft_27_FD_191535 | JGI IMG/M metagenome (GOLD analysis project Ga0233365, IMG submission 191535) | Fecal eukaryotic communites from dung pellets of Tule Elk in California, USA - Elk Dung C36 | ecosystem: Host-associated > Mammals > Digestive system > Large intestine > Fecal | place...
TGTCTCGCCGTCGCGAAGACCACCAACGCCGCCGAGGACATCCAGCTCATCTACCTGCTCGTGCGTTCCACGGGCGGCACGTGGACGTCGTACGACATCGAGACAGACCCCGATGACGCCGGGTCCGGTTCCGGCTTCCCCGGATACACCAGGCCGTGCATCACCCTCGCGTACGACCACGTGTTCGTCGCGTACGGGTCGATCTACTCGCCGCAGAACCTGTCCTACCGGACGGCACCCATGTCGGCACTGTCGACGTGGTCTGCACGGTCAACCCTGATCTCCGGCCCGAACTTCTGGGACGGCTGTCAGATGCCGGACGCGCGTCACGTGCGTGCGGCGGGCGGCCAGTTCCCGGTGTTGGCTCACGAGGCCGACTCCGGGGACGTCGTGTTGACGTGGGTGGATTCGAACGTGCCGGCGAACCCCACCGTGACGTACGCCGTGGTGGGGGCGCCGACGTCGTCGGGGTTCACGGTGTCAACGAAGGTGAGCTCGGGGCAGTCGGTCCGGGTGCTCACGTCCGGGGGCAGCGGGACGTCTGTGACGCCGGATGGTGACGGCTGGTCTAGGTCCGTCCTGACCGGGCTGACGGCGGCCACACAGTACGCGTATGACGTGGAGATCACCGCGATTGACGGGTGGGTCACCACGGTCAGTGCGGTCGGTCAGGGCAAGACCCTGCCCGGCACTGGGGCTGCGTCGTTCACGTTCGGCTTCGGGTCGTGCTTCGACTCCCTCAACGGGTCGCTCACGTCCCCGAACACGGGCGCGTTCGCCCGCCTGCGTGCGAGGAACCCTGACCTGTTCTTCCACCTGGGCGACTTCACGTACGCCGACAACACGGGAACCACGCAGTCGTCGCACCGGGCGAACCTCGAGCAGGTGTTGGGGTACTCGGCGGCGTTGCAGGATCTTGTGCGGGACACGGCCACGGTGTACGTCAAGTCTGACCATGACGCTGGTGGCGGGAACAACTCGGCACCTGGGGCGTGGACGGCGGGTAACCGTGCCGCCGCGTTGCAGGTCTTCCCGTACGCGACCCGACCGGACTCCAACGGCCTGTACCACTCGATCGTGGTTGGTCGGGTCCGGTTCATCTTCACCGACACTCGCTACCTGGTGACTTCCACGTCACGGCTCGGGGCCACGCAGAAGGCGTGGTTCAAGGCCCAGTTGCAGGAGTCGGAGCCGGTCAAGGTGTGGGTGCAGGAGGCCGCTTGGATCGACAACGAGCCTGCTGATCCTGGTGGGGACAAGTGGCAGGATTTCGCAAGTGAGAAGGCCGAGCTCGGTTCGTTCATCAGTTCCAGCGCGGTCGGGCAGGTCGTCACGATCCACGGCGACCAGCACGCTCTTGCGGCGGACGACGGGACGAACAACGACTGGGGCGGTTTCCCGTCGTTCTGTGCTGGCCCGTTCCGCAACTACTCGTCGTTGAAGACCCTGAACTACTCGGACTGGTCCGAGGGGTTCTACCCGAACCCTGTCGGGTCGGAGGTCGCGCAGCACGGGTTCTGCACCGTGACGGACGACGGCGAGACGATCACGCTCGCCTTGCGCGGGTATGACACGTCGAACACGTTGCGCGTGTCGATGGACGTCGTCGTGGAGACGACTCCGCCTGAGCCTGGCTCGAGCCCCGTCATCTCCATCGATGGTGTCGAGTTCGCCGACTGGGTGACGCACCTCTACGTGGATGGTGTCGATATGGGTCCGCGCGTGTGGACTCTGTCGGTCGACGGGGTCGAGTCCCCGGTGCAGTAACGAACGCCCCCGTTCAGCCTTCGTGGCTGGGCGGGGGCGTTTCGTCGTTTCCGGGGTGCCGGCATGGTCACATAGTCACTCGGCATCGTCATTCAGTGACGATGCTTGGGTGGCCCTCACCTTGACTCGCACGTACCTGCCGTCTCCCACATGCACGGTCACCTCCTGGTACTCGACGAGGCGTGCGAGCTGGGTTTGGGTGAGGACGAGTTCTTCCATGCGCCCATGGTGACGGCATGGTCTGACACGGCAGCGGCGTCGGGATGTGGTGGCACATGGCGAAAGGGTCTCGGATTCGAGACCCTTTCGCCTTGATGTAGCCCGATCAAGCCTGCCGCACTCGCCGTTTTGCGCTGCTGCCAGTCTGGGTTCTACGCCGAAGACCCCGTGCTCACGTAGGCAACACGGGGTCGCGTATCCGCAGGTCAAGAGGGCCGCGCCCGTGCGTGGCCATCGGGTCACGTTTCGGGTTACGTGGGTTCCGCAAGGATCGTTGCGAACCGTTGGAATCATTGGTGCCCCGTGCAGGACTTGAACCCGCGACCGAGAGATTATGAGTCTCCTGATACGGCGGTTCGCAGGGTAGACTAGGACTCAGGACCCGCAGAATTCAGCCACTCACAGCAGCGAGCGTCACCGAGCGGCACCGTACGATGGGGTCACGTATCGGGTCACGTAGAAGGAGCACCGCATGGCACTCACCGAGTTCCTGACCGCCCGCATCGCCGAGGACGAGGAGCGCGCCCGATCGCCGTACCTGCGCACGGTCTACGTCGGGCAGACCCGTGCCGACGTGCGCGAGCTGGCGGAGTGCGACGCCAAGCGACGCATCGTGACCGAGCACGCGACGATCGACGCTGGGCAGTGGGGCGACGCCTGTGGGCGGTGTGCAGACTGGATTACCCCGGCCGCGGGGTACCCGGAGGCGAACACCGTGGATGCGCCGTGCGCAACGCTCCGCCTCCTCGCCCTTCCCTACGCGGACCACCCCGACTACGACCAGACGTGGCGAGTGTGATCCGCGAGAAGGGCACGGGTGCGGTCTTCCAGCGCGCCCAAGACGGCATGTGGGTCGCCAGGCTCGAGCTCCCCTCCGACGGGACGACGCGACGCCGGAAGACCATCGTCCGCAAGTCCAAGGCCGACGTCGTGGCCGCGCTCCGTGAAGCCAAACGCGACCTCGAACGCGCCGGAGACCTCGCCACCTCATCCCCCACACTCGAACAGTGGATGAACCAGTGGCTCGAGCGCATCGCCGCACCCCGCCTCAAGCCCAACACCCTCGTTGCCTACCGGGGAAGCGTGACCCGGTACATCGTCCCCTCCATCGGGAACGTGCGCCTCGACAAACTCACCCCGCAGCACGTCCGCAAGATGCACGACTACGCGCGCCAGGGACGATCCTCCACGACCGCGCTCCAAGCCCACAGGGTGCTCGCCAAGGCCCTCGCCGACGCTGAGCGGGAGGGCAGGGTCACCCGCAACGTCGCGGGACTCGTGGACGCACCTGCGAAGGCGCACGCCGTACGCGACGCCCTCGACGCAGACCAGGCCCGCACCCTCCTCGTGTCCACCGCGAACGACCCCCTGCACGCCGCCATGTGGTCCGTCGCCCTCCTCGCCGGCCTCCGCCAAGGCGAACGCCTCGGACTCACGCGCGACGCCATCGACCTCGACGCGGGCATGCTCACCGTCTCGTGGCAGCTTCAACGCCTCCGCTGGCAGCACGGGTGCGGTGGCGCGTGCGGGAAGAAGCGTGCCGGGAACTGCCCCGAACGCACCGTCCCCATCCCCGACGGGCAAGAGGCTCACCAGATCCACGGCGGACTCTGGCACCTGCGCCCCAAGACGCGTGCCGGGTGGCGGCAAGTCCCCATCGCGCCCCTGCTGCACGAAGTCCTCACCCGCTACCTCGACGACCACAAGCCCGGCGACCGGGGACTCATCTTCACCCGACCCGACGGCCACCCCATCGACCCATCCGACGACACCGCCGCATGGGACCAGGCGTTGCGTGACGCGGGCCTGCCCGACGTCGTCCTCCACTCCGCACGCCACACCACAGCAACCCTGCTGCACGCCCTCGGAGCCGACGAACAAACCCGCATGCAGATCCTCGGGCACTCCTCCGCGACCGTCACAGCCGGATACACACACCTCGCGAACAGCATCACCGCCGACTACATGGGCCGCCTCGGTGACCTACTCCGCCCCCAACTCGAACCCTGAGGCAACATAGAAAGCGGCCCCTCATCCAGCACCATGGATGGGGGGCCGCTCAGTCGTAGGCGCTCACGGGAGCAGGCTCACCCCCGGAACGCCCAGCAGTAACGAGGCGCGGTGCACATCGTTCACCGTCCATTCGCCACAACCAGCGAGCTTGCACAACGCCTCCGGGAACTCAACCCCCAGAACGATCGCCAGCATGTCAACGCTCACATCGGACCTGGCCATAGCGGCCTGAACACGCTCCGACACCGTCAGGTCAACGTCGACCATCGGTGCCAGTACCACACCTGACATCTTTCCCCCCAGTCTTCCACGCCGCCCCATGCGGTGGGTCTGTGCCGTGAAGCATAGGCACACGCCACCGACATGGGACAGGTGTTCTACATGCGTTCGGCTGCCTTCGCCCAGATTTCACCCGGCGTCATGTTGAGGGCCTGGGCGATCAGCGATAGGACGCGGACCGTGATGTCACGGTCGCCGGCGAAGTACCGCTTGAGGGACACGACCGGGATGCCGGTCGTCGCCTCGAGCGTCGGGAACGTCAGTTTCTGTGCGGCCTTCTCAGCTCGGAGCACCGCCGCAACGGCGGTGTTCATCGTGTCTGCGAGCGTCTGGTCGTTGGTGGTCACACCTCTAATGATGCAGGTCAGGCTGGCCTGATACGACGTCGAGCGGGTGAAAAAGTGTCCGCCCGGGTACGAATGGTCTTGCGCCGCACCCGTTCGGGGTCTATGGTCTCCGTATGGATACGAACAGATCAACGGCGGGGGTCATCGAAGACCTCGCCGCTGACCCGGATCTCACGGTCAACGCCCTCCATGAGGCGGCTGAGGCCTACGGGTTCGACCCGATCACCGTTCTGGACCAGGCGACCGCCTGACCTTCGAAGCCCTTGCAGCACACGCCCCTCACTGACTGGGCGCTTGGGCACGTTCGTCAACTCCATAGAGACCGAACCCCCTACCCACCAGAGCCTGACTCGGGCGATGACGGTGGCAGGACAGGAGTACCGCCCAGTACGCGGCCCGGGGTTCGAAGGGGAGGCATCCCGATATGCGCGATCTGCAAGCGGATACCCCGGAAGCAACAGGCCGGTACGTCGCAAAGCCCGGTTAGTGAAAGCACGGGCTGGTCGCGCATCCACGAACACCCCCACGCCGCGCAGGCGCGCAGACCCGTTCGAGACGGGCCGTGGGACCGAGTCCAACCCACCCGGACGAGGGAGCCCACATGGCAACGCCCATGACCGAGTACCACCGCAACTACTACTACGTGCGCCGGCAGAAGCTCATCGACCACCTCGGTGGTGCGTGCACAATCTGCGGCGCTACCACCGACCTCCACTTCGACCACATCGACCCGGCCGAGAAGTCGTTCGACATCTCGCGAAACGTGACCCTCAGCAACGAGGCAGTTCGTGCCGAACTCGCCAAGTGCCAGATCCTCTGCCGCACGCACCACGAGGAGAAGACGGCGCGAGAGAACACGGGTATCACACACGGCACTCCGACCGGGTGGATGAGGTCGCGGTGCAAGTGCGACGAATGCTCGGCCGCGCGGAGGGCGTGGAACGAGGCTCGGAATGCCGAGCGACGGGCACAGTCCGGAGGCCGGGGCCGCGGGGCGTATGGCCGCCCAGCAGAGCACGGCGAGATCTTGTCGTACCGGCGCGGGTGCAAGTGCACCGAGTGTCGGTCCGCGAACGCCTCTTACGCCCGGTCGTTACGCGACCGCTAAAGAGGAACACCCCCACTGGTGAAACGCAGACACGCACGGCTCAAGCCCGTGTGCCCGAAAGGGCGTCCCGGTTCAAATCCGGGGTGGGGGACGTGCAGGTACGGGGAGGCCGGACGGGTCCACCCGGGTCGAACCCCTCCCCGTGCCAACCCCAAACCCCAAGAAGAGAGGAGCCCCCGTGGCGACGTACGAGATCCAGGCAGTCAGCTTCGACATCCCCGGCGCCGCCCTGGCGACCGGGCTCAGTGAGACCACGCTCCGTGACGCCGTCCGCAGGGGCGATCTCGCGGCGCACTACTCGGGGACAAAGCCGGTCATTGACCGTGACGAGCTCCGGGCTTTCATCCGTGCACTGCCCTCGGAGAAGAGGCGATCGTGATGTTCCGCAAGTTCTTGGTGTGGTTGAACGGTGGCGAGCTGGACTCGCACACGGAGCCGGTTTCGCGCCTGGACCGGATGGATGGTGTGCATGACTCGTGGTCGGTGGAGCCGTCTGCTGGCCCCGAGATCGACTGGCGGGGCATCTGATGAGCGCCCCGATGCCGCGTCCGTCCGTGACGCGTGTGACGCACGAGCAGACCGGTGACGTGTGGGAGGTCACCGCGATCCCCGGCAGCGTGGTCGCGTTCCACGACGACACGCGCCGACAGATCGACTTCGCCGACCGTTACAGCGCAGGTGAGGCGTACGAGTTCATCCGAACGGGTAACTTCGTGGTCGCACCCCACGAGCACGTCTACGCCTGGAAGATCCGCAACGCTGCCCAGGTGGAGAGAGAGCGTCGCGAGGAAGCCCTGGCCGTTGTCGTGGGCCAGCTCAGCGATGACGCTCTGGCGTTCCTCAAGGCGCACGCAGATGCGTTCCTGGGCATCGAATCTCGGGACGCCTCGTGAACGCGCAGTCGCCGGTGTTGGTGGCGTTCTGCGTGTTCGGCCTGGCGATCGCACTCGAGCGTTCCCGGATCGTCGGGCGGCGTCTCCCGGTTCGTGACCGCATCACGGCGCACATCCTGTTGCGCCTCATGCGGGTTGCGCAGTGGGTGGACAAGAGGTGGGGCCGATGAGCCGCCTGTTCACTAAGCGGCTCAGCCCCGAGGAGCGCGCCGACATGCAGGAGTGGTTGGCGATGCGCGTCGACTTCCGCCGGCGTGTGGAAGCGGCACTAGATCCCGACGCCCCGGACTGGCCCGGCCGCATGGACACGCTCATCGAGCTGATGCGTGAGAACCCCAACTGGTACGTCTCCGACATCAGGAGGGCGCGTCGATGACCGAGTCGGTGAATGACCTACTCGCCGCGGAGCAAACGTACGCGGTGCGCCGTGACGACCCGGACTACTGGTTCGAGGTCGCAACCATTCGTGATGAGGAGGCCGCTGAGGAGTGGGCTCACAGACAAGAGAGAGGTCGACGATGACCGACGACGAGACGACGTTCTGGGCCTCGGTGCCCAACATCCACGACGCGCTGGCCGAGTCCACTGAGGACATCCGCACGGGCAGCACGTTCGCAACAGATGAGGTGCGCGCGTCGCTGGACATGCAGCGCGAGTCTCGTGCGTGGGCGTCTGCCCGGAACGTGCCCGACGACGTCGTGGTACCGCGCCTGAACGGCCTCACCCCGTGGCAGTACCGCGACGGGGTGATGAGTGAGCGCGAGTTCCTTTGGGGTTCCGACACGCCGGCACCCGAGGTGGACGACATCCCCGGTTTCCGTGAGCACACCGAGGCCGCTGTCCGCCGTATCGCACACAACAGCATCGTCCATATGGACTCACGCGAACAGGCCCTCGGCGACCTCGCACAAGCCCTCGCTCTCCTGTTCGACGACGACGACCCGCGCGACCTGACACTCAAGCTCCCCGCAGTCAGGCGCGCATGGACCGCATGGAAGGACACCCTGTGAACAGCGCCTTCACGTGCTGCACCGAGTGCATGCGCCTGCTCATCTACGGCCAGACGTGCACCTGTGGCACCGACTCGAACAAGGAGGGCTAATGGCCCGCAAGTACACACGGCCCGGAGACACCGGCGCTGCCCTCGCGCAGGCGGTCATCGACAACTTCCACTGCCCCGACGACAAGCACTCGTCCTGGTGGCTCAACACCGACGAGCTGCGCCACGCCTTCGGGCCGATCCTCGCCGCGCACGAGTCCCAGGCGCGCGCGGAGGCGTGGGACGAGGGTTACACGCGCGGGTTCTACGACTCGCAGCCGCTCTCCAACACCGCCGACGCCAGCGAGGGATCCAGCGAGAACCCCTACCAGGAGGCGTCGTGAGTTGGCAGGCGTCGGTGCAGCGGGAGCGTGACCGTCTCGACGCACAGCACGAGATCGACGCCGCACAGGACAGGTTCAACGACGCCGAGCACGCGTTCTTCATGGCCGCGGTCAACCACTTCGCCGACGCACAGGCAGGCGAACCATCCGGCTGGGACTCGTACTTCCGAGCCCAGAACGCTCACATCGCCTACGAGGGCGCACGGCGAGAACTGGACGACCTCACGTAAGGAGCCGCCATGTGTGACAACTGCTGCGAACGAGCCCGACGACAGGCCGAGGTGGACGCCTTCCTGTTCCGACCCTCGTGGTTCACCTACATCGGAACTGCGGTCTTCACCGCTGGGTCGATCTGGTGGGCGCTCGCATGAGCCCGCCCCTCCTCTACTCCCTCGCGTTCATCGGATCGGCCGTCCTCATCGGGGCGGCCATTCTTCTCGGCATCGAAGCAACCGCACGCCTACTCGACTGGTGGGACAACCGAAAGGACAAGCCCGATGTGTGACGACTGCACGGACGCCGAAGGTGAGCGCGCCGACGAAGCCGAGAAGCGCCTGGCCGACCTGTTCGACGAGCTCGGTGCACTCTGCCGCGGATGGGACAAGAGTGCTGGTTCCGCTCACACGATCGACGGGCACTACGGCATCGCTGAGGGACTGCACATCGCAATCTCGGAACTGCGCAGAACGATCGGCCGCCATGACCGCTGACAGTTTCTGCCCTGCGTGCAAACGACCCCGCCCCACCACACCACAGAAGCACTGCCCCAACTCGCCCACCTGCAACTGGTGGACCTGCACATGCGGCGCTTCTAACACACCCCAAGGCCTGACCAACGGCCACAACTGGAAGGACAACCCATGATCGACACCACCCACACCGTGCGCCCCTACAAGCTCGGTGAGACCGAAGAGAACGAGACCATCGAGGTGCTGCCCGCTGAGGAGCCCCTGTCCGTCCCCACGCCCGAGGTCGCCCCCGCGCAGCCCGAACCCGTACCGGCCTAGGGGCATGCCATGTCCGCCCCCGAGCCCGGGTGGGTGACACCGCCCCCCACCGGAAACAATGCGCACTTCGAAGCATCCGAACCATCACGCATCCTCGTCGGCTCCATCTACGGGGCACGCACCTTCATCGCCACCGAAGACGGCTACCTCACCGGCATCACCTACCGGAAGATCTGGTCACCCGGCGTCACCCACGCCGAATGCTGGAAAGTCACCGGCTGGAACGTGACCGGCGTCGGTACCGTCCCCTACCGCCCCGACAAGGTCCACGAAGAACACGCCACCGGGAACACCCTCACCCGCGCCGACGGAACCAAGCACGCCGAGTTCACGCGCGTCTTCGTCGGCTGGCGATGGGCCCTCCCCGACACCGGCGAAACCGGGGTCACGCACGACGAACCCACCCCCGTCTACGGCAACAGCGCAACTCCCGGCCACGACCTCGCCGACTGCCAATGCGGCCTCCACGGATTCTTCCGAGGCAGCATCGACTTCGCCTACAACGAGAACGCCGTCAACGGTCTCGTCCGCGCGTACGGGCGCATGCGCATCGGACCCAAGGGCTTCCGCGCACAGTCAGCCGAGATCATCGCCCTGTACGTGCCCGACGGGTACGACTCGTGGGACCCCAGACGACCCGTCGTGCATGAGCCATTGGAGGCCGGGCTGCGTCACGCATCGAAGCCCCTCCCCGCTGGCCGTGTCGCCGCGATCTCAGCCCGCTACCCCGCACTGCCCATCTACACGAGCCTCAGCGAAATGCTCGCCCTGCATCAGCTCGAGGACCCCCGTGAGTGATTGGTCGTCGGTCGCACCACTCATCCCCGCCCTCGCAGCCCTCTGGCTGTGGGGGCGTCTTGCTAGAAGGAGCCGCAAGTGACCTCACACCCCGAGGGAGGCGTGGAGGTCGGGTCTGATACACGACCCGGCCTCCACCTCGGAATCCCCGACCTCGAGTACCACGCCATGCCCGGCCTGTCGTCGACGGGCATCAAGAACATGCTCAAGTCCCCCGCGCACTACGACTGGTATCGCACGCACCGCACGGAGCGGCGAGCGTTCGACGTGGGGCACGCAGCTCACGCGAAGATCCTTGGCGTCGGGCTGGGTGTGGTCGCGTACCCGGATGAGCACCTGACGCCGTCGGGCAACGTGTCCACGAAGGCCGCGACTGAGGCTTGGGCGTCGGAGCAGCGCGCCATGGGTCTCGTGCCCGTCGCGCCGGATCAGATCGCCGCCGTCGACGCCATGGCCGAGAAGGTCGCCCGGCACCCCATCGCGGGGAAGCTCATCGGATCTGGCATCGGGCAGCCCGAGGTGTCCCTCTTCTGGGACGACCCCGAGACCGGCGTCGCGTGCAAGGGGCGGATCGACTGGCTCCAAGACGAACCCATCGCCGTCGACCTCAAGACCGCCCGCACCGCCGACCCCCGCAGGTTCGGGCGCACCGCCGCCGACTACGGGTACGCCGAACAGGCCATGCACTACCTCAACGGCCTCACCGCCACCCGTGGTGACACCGACGCCAGGTTCTACCAGGTACTCGTCGAGACCGAAGCACCGCACTTCGTGTCCGTCGTCGAGCTCGACGAAACGTTCCGGTTCCTCGCCGGGGTGAGGGTGCGCCGCGCCATCGACCTGTACGCCCAGTGCGTCGAGTCCGGCGAGTGGCCCGGCTACCCCGCAATCATCCACTCCGTCGCGCCGCCCCCGTGGTACGAGCCCGACGACGACGAAGGAGACATCTCCCTGTGAAGATCACCGCCGAGTCCCGCTCGGACCAGTGGAACGCCGACGACCTCGTCAGCGGGCCACGCACGTTTACCATCGCCGGCGCCCGGAAGGGTGCCGCTGAGCAGCCCTACGACATCGTGTTCGAGGGCGAGGAGAAGGTTTGGCGTCCCCCGGTCACGGTCCGCAAGATCCTCACCGCCGCGTGGGGTGACGAGTCGGACGCGTGGGTTGGTCACCGCGTCACCCTGTACCGCGACGCGACGGTCCGCTTCGGGCCGTCCGAGGTCGGCGGCATCCGCATGTCCCACATGTCGCACATCGCGAAGCCGATCAAGCTCGCGCTGACCACGACCCGTGGCAAGCGCGGCGTCTTCACTGTCGAGCCCCTGCCTGACGCGAAGGTTGCACCCACTGATACCTCCGCGCCTGAGCCGACCCCGGAGCAGGTCGCCGCGTCGACCGATCAGAACGAGTTGCGTGCCTTCTGGGACGTGTCGGGGTCTGAGCGTCGCGCACAGATCCGCGCACGAGTCGACGAACTCAAGGGAGCAGACCAGTGAAGATCCGGATCATTGCGTGGACTGACCGCGGCGAGATCGACGTGACCCGCGAGTGGGACGACGAGGTTGGTGGGTATGGCTTCGTTGCCCGGGAGAAGCACGAGACCACGATCCGCGACGCCCTGACGACCGTGTCCGCACAGGTCGCCGCCTCCTACGACGGGGGCAAGTCATGAGCACGTGGATGTACCTCGAATGCCGAGACCACGACCCCCGGGTGACCGCCGAAGACGAGTCGGGCCAGCACTTCTACGACCTCCCCCGCATCCGGGCGGAGATCGAGGTGCGCGCCGACCTCGTGCGCCAGTGGGACCTGATGGAGGAGCAGCAACTTGCGTTCAGCTCCTTTCAGCGCAACTTCGGCTACTTCCCCATGGCTTCCATCAGGTTCCTTCGCGAGCACCGAACCTGCCGCGATATCGGCATCCGCGACGAGTACGGCATCGACCGAACCAAGGAGGAGGAGTCATGAGCGGCGTCGTGATGGACATGGTTGCGCCCCGACCCGCCGAGGGCTGGTTCGGGCAACCCACGGGCCTGCTCGACGACGTCCGTATCGACCCTGACGACGCCCGCGTTGTCCGGTCCCGTATCCGACGCAAGTACAGCCCGACTGAGGCGGCGTTCCTGCTGCGACAGCTCGGCATCGAGGAGGAGTGATGCGCAGATCCACTTCCCCACCCATCGAGAGCGGGTACACCATCACCGATTCCGGGTGCTGGGAATGGGGTGGATACATCGATCGGAACGGGTACGGCAAGGCTTACGACCCATCCCTGCCCACCGGTCGGCGAATGGACTGGGCACACCGCGTTTCGTACCGACGCCATCGTGGAGAAATCCCGGTCCGGCACGAATTGGACCACCTCTGCGAGAACACGCGGTGCATCAATCCGGATCACCTCGAGCCCGTCACGAAGCCCGAGCATGCCAGGAGGACATTCGCCCGCCTGGGCGTGGACCAGGCCCATGGTGCGGCGGCCCGAATGCGCCGGATGGGGATGACCTACGCCGAGATCGCGGACGCCCTGGGCATGAGCGGGCGCGGTTCTGCCGCACGCGCCGTTAACGCGGCAATCGTAAAGGGAATTGTTTCGGCTGCCGACATACCTCGTGTAAAGCACATCAGCGAGGAGGAGCGCCACGATATGCAACTACTGCACTCGATGGGCATTCCTCAGACGGAGATCGCAAGCTTCTACGGAATCGACTCATCGCAGGTGTCTCGGATCTGCTCCGGACTTACCAATGGACACGGGAAGAAGGCATCGCAATGAGTGAGGACTGGAGAGACAAGGCTGCGTGCCGAGGGGTAGCTCATGACCCCGGCTTCGATCCTAGCGAGGATCCGTTCTACGACCCGCCAGAGAGGGAAGATGGCGGGGACAAGTGGGAGTATGCGCGCTCGATGTGCGCGCGGTGCCCGATCACTGTCCGCGAGGCCTGCCTCAGCGACGCACTCCGGGTCGAAGGGCGAGGTGGAGTGGAACGTCACGGATTCCGCGGCGGACACACACCCCACGCCCGGAAGCGCATCACCCTCGGCCTCCCCGCAATCGCACCCCGGAAGCCACGCGCACCACGAACCGAACCCACCGAGTTCGTCAAAACCCAACGCAACAAGCGACAGGAGTTCATCGAAGAAATCGAAGAACTCCTCGAGCAAGGACTCACCGGGCACGAAGTGTTGCGCACCCTCAAGTCCACCACCCGCACCTCACAAGACGCCGTCTACATGCGCCTCAAGCGCGCCAACCGCGCCGACCTGTGGAAGCGACTCGACATCTTCAACACCATCGACGAGATCGGAGCCTGACCCATGGCACACGTCATCATCACCGGCAACGTCGGCAACAGCGAACTCAAGTTCACACCCGGCGGCAAGGCCGTCCTCGAGTTCACCGTCGCCGACAACCTCCGCCAGCTCAACAAGCAGACCAACACGTGGGAGACCAAGTCCACCACCTGGTGGCGCGTCACCGTATGGGAAGACCACGCCGAGCGACTCGCAGCCGACGTCGTCAAGGGAGCCCGCGTCGTCGTCGTCGGCGACGCACACTCCCGCGACTACGAGAAGGACGGCGCCACCCGCACCGTGTACGAGGTCAAGGGCCGCACCGTCGCTATCGTCCCCCGCGGCGACGCGAAGCCCGCCGGGTCCACGTTCAACGCGTCGGCCGAGACCGACCCCTGGGCGGCGTGAAATGGGATTCGCCGCCGCCCTCAAGACCGCGAAGCCGAAGCCGACAACGCACATCGACGTCATCCTCGCCACCGTCCCCAAGAAGGACGCGACCGACATCCGGGACTCGCTCACCAACCCGCACGTCACATCAGCCGCTATCGCACGAGCACTACGAACCATGCCCGAAGTCAAGGCACTCGACCTGCGCATCGCCGAGTCCACCGTCCGCCGGTACAGGGAGCGCATGTGACCGACGACCCCAGCATCCTCCGCGACACACCCCCCGGACCCGTGCTCTACAAGGCGACCTGCTGCCGTGACTGGCCGGTCCTCGCAACCGCGGGGATCGGCCGGTGCGGCATCTGCGGAACCCGACCCATCATCAATGGCCCTTGGGAGGACCAGTGACCGAGCCCTACTACGCCGACGAGCACGTCACGCTCTACCACGGGGACTGCCTGAGCGTCCTGCCTGCACTTGACATTGCCGCCGACGTTCTCCTCACCGATCCGCCGTACTTCAAGGTCAAGGAAGACGAGTGGGACAACCAGTGGGCGAAGGCCCACGAGTTCCTGACGTGGATGGGGTCGTTCCTCGACGTCGCGAAGCCGCTGCTCGCCCCGCACGCATCGGCATGGGTCTTCGCTTCCCCGGCGATGACGTCCAGCGTCGAGCGTCTGGTGGGTGAGCGGTTCCGCGTACTCAACAGCGTCCGGTGGGTCAAGGAGGCGGGTTGGCATCAGAAGGCCGAGCTCGCCGCCATGCGGTCGTTCCTGACGGCATGGGAGGGCATCGTCTTCGCGGAGCAGTTCGATGACGTCTACGGCGCCGCAGAGAAGGCCCTCCATAAGCAGGTCTTCGCTCCCCTGGGGCGTTACATCCAGGCGGAGCGCGAGCGTGCCGGGTGGACCCGGTCAGACCTAGAGGTCTCTCTTGGCTATGCCTCGACGTCGGACCCGACGCGGGGCACGGCACTCTGC
>Ga0233365_1000757_pt1 | contig 14460 bp, 14 predicted proteins | sample ElkDunMinimDraft_27_FD_191535 | JGI IMG/M metagenome (GOLD analysis project Ga0233365, IMG submission 191535) | Fecal eukaryotic communites from dung pellets of Tule Elk in California, USA - Elk Dung C36 | ecosystem: Host-associated > Mammals > Digestive system > Large intestine > Fecal | place...
ATTTAATTGATGTTTATGCCGATAACGGAAATTTACTGAAAGATTATCAGCAACAATTACAAAGTTTTAAAAAGTATCAGCAGCAGTTGAATCTTTTAAAAGAGCAACAATCACAAGCAGCTAAAGAGCAAGATTATAATGCTTTTTTGTTAGATGAATTAACGCAGGCTAATTTAAAAAACGGCGAACAAGAAGAATTAGAGGGGCAGTTTGAAGTGTTGGCGAATGTTGAAAAAGTCGGCGGATTTTTAGAACAAGGCTATGCTGTTTTATCGAACGAAGAATTTGGAATTACAAAGCAGTTGTACGAAGTTAAATCGCAAATACAGAAGTTGGCACAGATCAGCACAAAATATGAAAATCTGTATCAGCGTTTAGAAAGCAGTTTTATTGAATTAGAAGATGTTTCCGATGAATTGCAGACTGAATTACAACAACTTGTTGCCGATCCACAACAATTAGAATTAATCAATCAAAAACTACAGTCAATTTATCAGTTGCAGAAAAAACACAATGTTTCATCAATCGACGAATTATTGGAGATTCAGAACGATTTATCGCAAAAAGTTGCCGGAGTAGAATCTATTGAAGAAGAAATAAACACAGTTGAAAAATTACTTCAAAAAACGGAAGCCGATTTAAATGCTTTGGCACAAGATTTACATTCAAAAAGAACAGCAGTTTTAAAAGCATTGAGTTCAGAAATTGAAAATCTGATCAAGCCTTTAGGAATGCCAAATGCACAGTTTGATATTCAACTTGCGTATAGCGATACGTTTTTAAGCAACGGAAAAGACGAAGTAAACTGGTTGTTTTCCGGAAATAAAGGAATGCAGTTTGGTTTATTGAAAAAGACCGCATCGGGCGGAGAACTTTCCAGGATTATGCTTGCCGTAAAGTCTATTTTAGCACAAAAAAGCAAATTACCGACGATTATTTTTGATGAAATCGATACCGGAGTTTCGGGCGATGTCGCTGATAAAATGGGAACAATTATGCAGGAAATGGGTAATTACATGCAGATTTTTTCCATAACGCATTTACCGCAAGTTGCATCAAAAGGAAATCAACACTTTAAAGTAACCAAGTTCGATGATGACAAGGTAACAACTTCAACGATAAAATTATTAAATACCGAAGAACGTATTTACGAAATTGCACAAATGCTTTCAGGTAACACTATTACAGATGCGGCTTTGCAACACGCAAAACAATTGCTTAATTAATTATACTTATGAAGCTTTGTTTATTCTTTTTAGGATTTTTGTTTTTGATAAGTTGCAAAAAATCAAAGCCAGTTACACCTGAAACAACCGTTTTGGTTAAACAGTATAAATCATTTCCAACGAATGATGTTGATACTGTTACATCTATTCTACAAAAAGTTTACGGTGTTAAAACAGTATTAGCCAAAGATCAAGAATTATATTCTGAAGCTTATATCACTGTAAAATCGCCAAGATACAGAGCCGATAGTATTATTAAATTTCAGCGAAATGAGATTGATAATAATATTGATTATGTTTTAGGACTGACATCAAAAGATATTTCTGTTACCAAAAGAGATGATTCAGGAAATATTAAAAAACCTGAATACAAATATCAAGATTGGGGAATTATGGGATTGGCATATTGTCCAGGAGAAAGCTGCGTTGTTTCTACTTTTAGAATAAAGCATAAAAACAAAACGGTTTATTTTGATAGATTAAAGAAAATCGCAGTTCATGAATTTGGACATAATCTTGGTTTACCGCATTGTCCCGATAAAAAATGCGTTATGACAGATGCTGTGGAAAGTGTAAAAACTATTGATAATGCTAAATTGAAATTATGTGACGATTGCGCAGGAAAAATAAGTTTAAAATAATATCCTGCAAAGTTTCTTACAATTTTAATAAAACATTATTGGACAATATTTAATTTTATCACTTCAATAGTTTGCAGATCTTCTAATAAAAGAAACAACTCATTAGTATCAGTATTAATGCTATAATAAATAGCATTTAATTTAAATCCGTCACTCTTCAGTTCATTAATTATTTCAGTACTTATCTTAGGATATTTTTCCTTAAAAGCTTGTATTAAAAATCTATCAGCATTAAAATTGTATAAACTTTTATTTTTTGTATCAAAAAGAAAAACAGAATCTCTTTTTGTGTGAAATGGGGAAGCAAGATTATTTCTTTTTTCCATCAGAGTTATAAAGAAATAACGCTCCTTAAATCCTTCATACAAATAATCCTTAAGAGCGTCATTTCCTTCAAAAAAAATGTCTCCTTTATATTTTAGTATAAATGTTTCTTCTTTTAAAAACTCTTTAAAAATGGAATATTTATCTTCGACAGATTTTCCATCTTTAGTAAAAAATAACATATCTACATTTGGTTCAATCTCTGGTTTCATATCTCTATTTATCCGAGATTTACAATTAGAGAATAGAACTATACTAATGAATATCAAGATAAATCCGAAAATAAAACGTTTATGTTGCATATTTTTAATATGTAGAATGAAACCTACAAGGTCAGTTAAGACCTTGCAGGATAAATCTTAATAATTCCCTTTTAACAAACTTCCGCCAATCGTAGATTTGGCTTCAATTCCTAATTTTTTCATCATTTCGTAAGTTGTACAAACGGCAGCCGATGTTACCGGAATACCAATTTCCTGTTCAATTTTATCAATAGCTTCCAACGATGGCATTTGTACACAAGCAGATGCTACCAAAACATCAACCCCGGTTAAATCCAACTGTTTGTAAATATCCAGTAAATTCAATGGGTTCTGAGCAGCAACTTCTAAATTATCAGGAATTTCCAAAGCAATACTTTCTTTTACTTTAAAACCTTGATGTTCAATATAATCAACAACCATATCCGTTAACGGACGCATATACGGTGTAATTATCGAAACCGTTTTTGCACCCAAAACATTTAAACCATTGATTAAAGCACCAGCAGATGTTACAATTGGTGTAGGAAATCCGTTTGCAATCGTTTCCTGATGCAGATTCACTTCAGACACGCAATGATACCCGCGACCCATACTCATAATCGCCACCAAACACGCATAACCCATAACATCAACATGCGCATCAGACAATTCCAACGCACATTTTAAACTCATGGCATCCATTGCTTCCAACTCTTCTTTCGTCACTTTTTTCATTCTCATTCTGCTTGAATGAAAGGTGAAACGTTCAGGTAAAATGGTTTCGCGTGCCTTGAATATTGCCGGTATTTCGGTTTCCATTGTTACGTTTGAGGAAGGAACTATTTGTCCTATTCTGTATTTTTTCATTTTTACTTTCTATATTTTGGGCGTTCCCCGCCGATGCGGGTCGGGCTTTTCGTTTCAATCTTTAAAATATTTTTATTCAAAAACATTTTAAAGGATTTTCACTTCAATCACTAACGCTTTGTTGTTGTAATTAAATCTCTTTAACAGTATTTACAATTGTTCCAATGCTTTCAACATAACATTCCACAACATCGCCGTCTTTCATCCATTCCTGCGGATTTCTTCCTGCGCCAACACCGGCAGGAGTTCCTGTCGCAATGATATCACCTGGTTCAATAGTAAATACCGTACTTAAATCTTCGATTAAATCGTTAATATTAAACAAGAAGAATTGTGTGTTAGAATTCTGTTTTTCAATTCCGTTTAATTTTAGGGAAAGATTTAAGTTGTGCGGATTTTCGATTTCGTCTTTCGTAACCAAAAACGGACCCATTGGTGCAAACGTATCTTGTCCTTTAGAAACAATCCATTGTCCCTCGCGACGACAATCACGAGCCGAAATATCGTTAATAACCGTGTACCCAAAAACGTGATCTAACGCATTTTCTTTGGCAACGTATTTTCCTTTTTTACCAATTACCACGGCTAATTCTACTTCCCAATCTAACTGCTGCGTCAATTTGCTGTTTAATAAAATGTTGGTATTTGGACCGGTAACTGTTGTTGGTGGTTTTGAGAAAATAATTGGTTTTTGAGGCAATTTTCCTGTGGTATCCAACGTACGTGCACTTTCGGCAACGTGTTCGGTATAATTCAAACCAATACCGATAATATTTTTGCGCGGTTTTTCAATAGGAGCCAAAATTTCAACATCGTTTAATGAATAAGAAATGTTTTCGAAATCAACCTCACGAGTGTCATCAACCAAATTATTAATTTCAGCAATCACTTCAATTCCCATATCAATTAATTCTAACATATCATTTGGTAACGGAAAATTCGAAATTCCACCAAAATCTTCCATATCAACAACCATATTGTTGTGAATAAATCCTAAACGAGAATCGTTGTCTTGTGTTTTGTATGTAAGTAGTTTCATTTTATTGTTTATATATTATTTTTTAAGTTTTGCAACCTGTATGTTTATAAATTCAGGTAAATAGCTTGGGGTACAGTTTTTTGCGACCATTTCGTCTTTATAAAGCCCCGTTCGTTCTCCAAGAGCAATGCATCTTTTACGGTATTCCTGCTGATAAACGCCGATTTGTGCTGCTGTGAAATTCATAGCCCATTGGACTTCAGGAACTTCGCTTTCGATTTCTTTTTCAATAAACGAAAGCAGCTCTTCTGTATTTGGCGGCGGTGTTTGACCAACCCAACGTAAACGAGCCTGATGATACCAAAATGTTCGTCTTTGTAAACTTGACTTACTGTTTTGCCAAGATTCCATCAACGTTACCATTTTCTTGTCTTTAGCCAGTTGGTTTGCCATTAACCAATCAATAAGTTGCAGTTTTTCGTCTTCGTTATGATTTTGAATATCTTGATCTAACTGATTAATTACTTCTTGCGAAAGCAACTTTTTATCCATTATCAAAATTGCCAATTGACGTGCAAAATACGATTCGGTCAACCATAATTCCATAGCCAATTCATGATCTTTCTTGATCTCTTTTGCAATAGTACGTAAATCACCCAACTTGGTGTTTTCGGTACTAATTTGAGCGAATATATTTTTTGCTTTTGGCGATAGTTTCATAATTTAAAGATATAAATCATTTACTAATTTTTACTCATTAATTCTGTATTTACCACCCATAAACCAAAATAAGGGTTTTGAGACTTTGTCTTCTTAAGCATTATAAAAAATGGTTTATCAAAAATCATTTTCTTTGGTTTAGGTTTGTTTGGATCTTCTTCTATTTCTTCTGTTGCATATTCTATTTCAGCTTTACTCTCAATTTCAGCTCCTTTTTCATCTAAAATAAATGCTGTTCTTTGCCATGCCCTTTCAATACTGTAATTTTGTTCTTTTGTATTAAAAGTATTGTCTGCTAAATCTCTGTAAATCGTTTCGATATTAAAATTGAATTTGGGAATGATAATTTCATCTTCTTCTAAAATACCATATTTCCAAATAATTTTATCATCTTTTTTATCATCTTTACCTTGTACAATAAGCTTTATAATTTCAGAATTTATATCACTCATTTTATCAAATTTCTTTTCAGATTTAAAAAGAATTATTTCGTGATCAATATCTTTAGGATGCAACTTAATCACAAAGTTATTATCGTTTTTATAATAAAGAATAGAAACTATTTTTAATTTATCATGACTGTCGTATCCCGTAATACCGAATGATGCCACTTTTTCATTATTGAAATTTAATCGGTCTTTGTAGCCGTTTAGTTCAGTTTGAAAGGGAAGAGATTTATTAAATTCCGCATTTACTTTTATATTAAAACCATCAATTTCGCTACTAATATCATATTCATCGCTGTTTAAAACATCTTTAAACGAAGTTGAATTATTAAGAAGTGCTAAATGATTAAAATTTGAATCTATCTTAAACGGTGCATTTACTATACTCTTTACTTCATTCCAAGCATACAACATCGTTACACAATAAACACTATTTTTACTGGTATTTATTTTAGTTTCTAACGTTGTTATGAATTCTGTTTTTGGATATTGAGAAAGATCTTTTACTTCAGGAAATTTTCTTTCCTTTTCACATCCCAAAACAATAGCTATCAAACCGAAAAGGAAAACTTTTCTAATCATCTTACAATTCTTGTTGATTTCCACCATTATCTTCAAAAACTTTTTCCTGATACAAACCTAAACTTTCTATGACAGGTAAATCGTTAAATGAAAACAGGCAAGCATCTTCGGTATCAGATAAATTGTGATGTTCGTGCCAAGCCCAACTTGGAACACAGAAAATATCGCGCTCTTTCCAATCGAAACGTTTGCCGTTGATGATCGTGTAGCCTTTTCCTTTTGCACACTGATACACAAATGAACCGGTATGTTTATGCGCTTTTCCACTGAAACCTTTTGGCAACAATTGAATCGACGCACCCATGGTTTGCATTACGTGACCACCCGTTAACGGATTGCTATATTGCATGATGATTCCATCGAAACTATTTACATCATTTACCTTTTCTGATTCTAAAAGTGCGGGATAAACCGTTTTCCACGAATATTTAAACAAGGGAGAATAAGGTTTGTTCCATTCTTTATCAGGCGGAATCAATCCCGTACCGCCATACGTCATTGGTGAATGATTAATAGGTGCGGTTAAAGGTTGTGTTCCATCGTAAACGGCATAATCGTTGGCTTCCAACGCATTTATCAGCGGAATGTCCAAACCGTCTTGCCAAATACAGGTTTTTCCACCTTCTTCAACGCCGTGTTCGTGCCAGGTTGAGTTTGGAGTGATCACGAAATCGTTAACTTCTAACATAATTTTGTTTCCATCAACAACTGTGTAGCCACCTTCGCCTTCCATAATGAAACGCAATGCCGAAGCTTTGTGACGATGTGCCGAAGTAAATTCTCCGGGACGCGTAACTTGAATGCCGGTGTACAGCCAACCAACTGCCGCACTTACGTCTCTGCGTTTATCGTTCACTAAATAAACCACGCGACGACCTGCTTTTTCGGGTGTAACCAATTCTGAAGATTTTAAAACCAAAGGTCTTAAATCTTCATACTTCCAATGCATTGGGATCGATGAACTTCGTGGTTCCCAAGGCTCAATATCATTAGCAACAGTCCATAAAGCACCGGCGCCCAATCCTTCTAATTCTTTATAATATGCTTCTAATTCCGGTGTGTCTTCAACTCGTGCACGCCCGTAAATATCATCTGATTGTGGTGTTTCCATACAATTTATATTTTAGTTGTCATCATTAAATTCTTTAAAGCCAAATTTCTCTATTAATTCTAAATATTCGTCTTGAAAAGTTTTTTTCTGATGATGCGTTTCTTGATTTTTTATATAATTCCTTACCCTTTCCAAGACAGACTCTGAAACTGAAACAGCAAAGTACTCTTCCTGCCATTGAAACTTTTCTTCAATAAATCCTTGCTTGTTAAACCAATTTGCCGATTCGCCTTTTATAAGTTGCATTATTTTGCTTATGTTTTGATCAGATCCTAATGAAATTAAGCAATGACAATGGTCTGTATAACCATTTATAAAATCGATATAAATTCCTTTTTCTTCAGCATTTTTAATTATATGTTGCCACATAGCTTCTCTGATCTCAATTGTTTTGAGAAAGGGAATTCTGTTTTTTGTACTCCAAACAAAATGTATGTAAACTTTTATAAAAGGCATATATAATTTGGCTAAAGCCAATTAAAATTCATACTTTTTATCCACAGGTTAAAACCTGTGGCAATTTATTTTTTGGTAATTAATCTTTTAATTCAAAATTTTTTTCAAATCAAAATTCTATTTTAATTTTTTCAATGAATTCCTCTGTATTGCAAAGTCAACTTTCTGTTTTTTTATCTACAGGTTAAAACCTGTGGCAATTCAGGGCTTGAAAAAGCTAAATTCTTTTGAGACCTGGAAATATTTTTAATTTTGAATTTATCTTTTTATTAATTGCCTCCAGATTTATCTGGAGGAATTAGATTGTTTACGAATATTGGCTTTAGCCAAAATTAGTCTTCTTTATTTATAAAGGTAATTTTTTTTGTGGGAGCAACATTCACTCTTAAATCAAAAATATCAAAACGATTGTAATGTCCCAGAATATCGTGCATTTGCTTTGGTTGGATACATTTAGAAAGATCGATATCTGCATAAATAATTCCTTCTTCATCAATTAAAGGCTGACCGATTACTGCACCGTTCGGACCAATAAAACCTGAAAAGGCACTGCTTTTTCTGTCTAACAATTCATCTACATTCGGAACATCGGCACGTAAAGCATCTTTAATTTCCTGTGAAATAGTTGAACACGAAACAATGGTAAATAATTTTCCTTCAAAAGAATGCGCTGCTGCTCGAATCTTAATTGCTTCCGCCATATCGTAATCGGGTGGGGCAACAGGCAGTGAAATATAATTGGCAATGTGGATTAATTCGCCTTGAGAAAGCAGTGTAAATCGAGCCAAAGTATTGGTATTCTCACCACAAGCCAATGTTCCAACCGGACCAACTTCGGTATTATACACTTTTAATGAAGATCCGTCGCCCGATGTCCATGTTAACTTTTCAGCCCAAGTCGGAACTAGTTTTCTATGCTTCCCAATTAAATTTCCGTGGTTGTCAATAATTAAATTGGTGTTGTAAATTTCGCCAAAACTATCACCGCGTTCATTAATCCCGATGACAATATTCATATCGAAATCCTTTGCTGCTTTGTACAGTTTCTGCATTGAGGCATCGTTAACAGCAACCGAATTTTTATATAATTCTTCGTACCATTTACTACCTTGAACTGGTGTCATGATCCAGTTCCAATAAGGATATCCAGCAATAAAAACCTCGGGAAAAGCAATTAATTTTGCTCCGTTTTCATGTGCTTCTTTTACGAAAGCTATAGCTTTATCTATTGTTTTTTCTACGTTTAAAAAAACAGGTGAGGTTTGAACCGTTGCTGCTTTAAATTTTTGAAATTCCATAATAATATTGTATTAAGATTGGAGTATTAAGACATTTATAAACTGACTTAAACTTATTTATCTTGTAATAACATTTTTTTTATAAGAACAATTTGACCTAAATGATAATAACTGTGTTCGATCATGGCTTCGATGTTTCTACGATACGATCCATATTTTTCATCGACAAAAACCGAATTTAATTTTTCATCGCTCATTGATTCCACTTTAAGAGCAAATTCTTCAGTATCATTCCAAAATCGATCTAAAAATAAATTCCATTGTTCTTGAGATTCGATGGCAGGAAAATTGAAACTGAATTGATCTTTTATATCCAATGCGCCACCATTAAAAACATTCAGAATTCCTGAAATATAATAATGTATATGCTGTGCTAAATCGGCAATTGTGTTTAATAAATCTACTTTTTTGGTTGCAATTTTCCAGTCTAAATCAACTAACTGATCTTTAAAATTAGTATTGGCAATCCAAGTTCCGGTAAGGATTACATCACGAAAACGATTAGCTATTTGAAGCGATTGATTCATAAATTGAATATTGATTACAACTTGTATTTCTCAATTTTCGCTTTCACTTCGTCATTAAAAGCTTCGGCTTTGATCGTTTTTCTGTCTTCGGCAATGGCAACATTTACCAAGGTAACTTCGCCTTCTAAAACCGTTTTATCTTGCTGGTTGATGAAATGAAAACCGCAAACTACCGATGAACTTTTTAATTCTTTAACCCATAATTTTTTGGTAAGAGTTTCGCCAATTCGAGCTGCATTTTTAAACTGAACCTTTAAATCAACCGTAGGAATTCCATTGGTTTCGTGGATTTTTGAAAAAGGTCGGTCTAAGGCTTCGTCAAACCAATCTTCAACCAAATCGTTCAGCATTTCAAAAAAACGTGGATAAAAAACAATTCCTGCAAAATCGGTATGTCTAAAACGTATTTGTTCTTCTTTTATAAAATAACTCATAATTTGTGTCTTAATTCTTAATATTATTTCAATTTAAAACGCTGAATTTTACCTGTTTCGGTTTTTGGTAACTTGTCAAGAAAATTAATTACCCGCGGATATTTATACGGAGCTGCATTTTCTTTAAACCAGTTTTGAATGTTTTTAGCCAATTCTGTTGAAGCATTTGCTTGATTTTTTAAAACGATATTGGCACAAACCAACATTCCGCGTTCTTCGTCGGGCAAGCCTACAACGGCACATTCTAAAATTTCGTCATGTGTAAGCAACACGCTTTCAACCTCAATAGCAGCAATGTTGTAGCCCGATGAAATAATCATATCGTCGCCACGAGCCACAAACCAAAAATAACCATCTTGATCCTGCTTAAAAATATCGCCGGTGATATTCCAACCGTTTTCAACATATTCCTGTTGCTTTTCAGGTCGGTTTAAATATTTACAGCCAGTAATTCCGCGAACAGCCAATCTTCCGGGAGTATCATGCGGAACATCGTTTCCATTTTTGTCGATGATTTTCGCTTCGTAACCTGTAATTGCAATTCCGGTTGATCCCGGTTTCATATTTTCTTGGTTCGATGAGATAAAAATATGAAGCATTTCGGTAGCGCCAATTCCATCGATAATTTTTAAACCGGTTGCATTGTACCAATCTTCCCAAATTTTGAAAGGAAGCGTTTCACCTGCCGAAATACATCTTCGCAAGCTTGACAAATCGTAATCTTTTGATTTTTCCGTAAGAATACGCCAAGCTGTGGGTGCTGTAAAGCATATCGTGATTTTTTCGTTTTGAATGACTTCTAAAAGTACATCCGGACTTGGTTTTTCGATCAGAAAAGAACTCGCACCGAAATACATCGGAAACAAAACCAAACCACCCAAACCAAAGGTAAAACCAATTGGCGGACTGCCCGTAAAAATATCATTTTCGGTAGGTTGCAACGAATAATTCGGGAACGCTTCACAAATATTCAGAATATCTTTATGATAATGCGCCGTCATTTTAGGATTTCCGGTTGTACCCGAAGTAAATCCAATAATAGCAACATCATCTTTTTTAGTGTTATAGTTTTGAAACGTTTTTGGTTTCAATTGCATCAATTCATCAATAGAACCATTTCTGTAAAAAGAAACCGATTTTAAAAAGTCTGATTTTACTAGATTAATTTCATCTGCCAACGAACTGTCACAAATTACATGTGAGATTTTTGCACAATCGATTAACGTTTTTAATTCTTTAGATCGAAGTAAAGGCATGGTTGCAACTACAATTCCACCGATTTTTAAAACGGCAAACCAACACGCAACCATCATTGGGTTGTTGCAAGATCGAAGTAAAACACGATTACCTGGCTGTAATCCTAAATCATCGACCAAAACATGCGCAATCTGATTTACTTTTTCAAACAAATCGTTATATGTCCAAGTTTCGCCAAACGTTTTCAGACATACGTTTGAACCTTTTCCGTTAGCAATGTGATCGTCTAAAAGACGCTCCACACAATTCAGATTTTCCGGATGGTTAAACTGCGGTAAATCCAAAAACAAATAATCGGGTTGAAAACTTGGTTCTGGTAAATTATTTTGAGCAAAATTGTCTTTCATATTTTTATTACGAATTTTAGAAAAGAACTTGTTAGTTGATATCTTTAATCGAGTTGAACCTATCCATAAAAACACTGTAAAAGATTCCATCGTCAAGATTCTGAATTTTATCTAATAAGTTGTTTAAATTTATTTTTATATGTGGCTCTATATAAACATTATCCATAATCTTTCTTATTTCGTCATGTTTTTGGCTTCTAAACTCTTTGTTAGTTACAGTTTGAAAAGCTTTTGTTCTGACTTGGTCGCCAATTAGGTACATTAATTCATTATCCCAATCTTCTTGAGTTTTTTTAGAGAACTTACCGTCATATTTTTCAAAATTAATAGAAAGGGAATTGTTCCAATCTCCCCAATCGGGCGACTCATCCATATTTCCAATAAAAATATCAAGTTCGACTATCGTATCCACAATAACTGTCGGACTGTTTAAATTATGTTCTTTTATACGGTCGATATTTTTGCTTATGTCATTTCCAAAAATTACTAATTCATAAACATCTTCTCCTGTATCAAAATATTGATGATTGCTGAATTTTAATAAAATTGAATTAATATCAATTTGTTTTACTTCAGTTAATATAGGGTATTTATTTACGATTTTACGATTATCCATTTTTAGTATAACTATTTCTTATTGCTTTTTGGTTTTAAAGCCTTCTTCATGCGTTCGGTTTGCTTTCTTTCGGAAATGGTTGAACTGTATAAATTTTCGATTCCTTTTTGATACTGATTTGGAATATCTGTAATAGTAATTTGTTCGTAAGCTTGCGCTTTTCTAACAAAATAAGGATCTAACAACAGTGGTTTTCCAATAGCCACCAAATCGGCTTTTCCACTTAAAATAATGGTATTGATCTGATCGATATCTGTAATCGTTCCAGCAGTAATCGTTGGAATATCTGCTGAATTTCTAACCATATCAGAGAAAGGAACCTGCCACATTCTGCCAGTTTTCGGGTTTTGATTTTCAACCGTATTTCCTGTGGATACATTAATGATATCCGCACCTGCTTTCTTGAACTTCGATGCTATAAAAAGAACATCTTCTTGCGAAATACTATTTTCTGCCCAATCTGTTGCTGAAATGCGAACTGAAATTGGTTTGTCAGCAGGGAAGTTCTCGCGAACTGCATTAAAAACCTGCATTGGAAAACGTAAACGGTTTTCTACAGATCCGCCAAAATCATCGGTTCTTTTATTGGTTAAAGGCGATAAGAATGATGCCAATAAAAAGCCGTGATGTGCCTGTAATTCAATCATATCAAAGCCTGCTTTTTCTGCATTTTTAGCAGCATTTGCAAACTGATTGATTACATTTTGCATATCGTCTGCAGTCATTTCTTTTGGAACTGCCATTTTATCGTTAAACGCAATTGCCGATGCCGAAAGTAATTCCCAAGCATTGTCAATTGGTTCGTTTGTGCCTTCCCAAGGTTTTTTAACAGCACCTTTTCTGCCTGAATGTCCTAATTGAATTCCGATTTTTGTTGCCGTATTTTCATGAACAAAATCAGTAATCTTTTTCCATTCTGCAATTTGTTCTTCATTGTAAATTCCGGCACAACCCATGGTGATTCTTCCGTTGGCATCAACAGCCGTCATTTCAGTTACAATCAAGCCTAAACCGCCAATTGCACGCGAAGTATAATGTTGAAAATGCCAGTTGTTAACCAAATCGTTGTTCGCCGAATACTGCCCCATAGAACTCATAACGATTCGGTTAGAAAGCTCTAAACCACGCAATTTATAGGTAGAAAAAGCGACAGCATTTGTGTTGTTATTATGTTTCTGATTAAATTCCTGAAGAACTTTATCGGTGTACGATTGATCTCTTAATCGAAGATTTTCGTAAGTGACTTTTTTAGATCGAGTCATGCATCCGAAGGAGAATTGATAGAACGGATATTTTTCGTATCGATTCATGTTTTCAAACCATTCCAACGAAACCGATGCAGCGTACTGAATCATTTCCACAGGGTTTCTTCTGGTTTTCTCGTATTGTTGAAACGTATTTTGAACATTATCCGGATTTGCCATTAACGCATCGAACAAACCAATGGCGCAATCCATTGCCAGTTTTGTACCTGATCCAATCGAGAAATGTGCAGTTGCTTTGGCATCGCCCAATAAAACAATGTTGTTGTGATGCCAATTTTTATTGGTTACATGCGGAAACTGTCGCCAATGCGATTTGTTAGTAATTAGTGAATGACCGTCTAATTCATCTTTAAATATTTCGGAAAGTTTAGCTACGGTATCCGTTTCATTTTCAACTTCGAACTGTAGATTTTTCCAAGTTTCATCGGTACATTCAAAAATCCAGGTGCTCATTCCTTCTTCGTATTGATAGGTGTGTGCAACGATGATTCCGTAGGGTGTTGTTCTAAAAAAATAGGTAAAAGCATCTAACGGTTTGGTAGATCCCATCCATACAAATCGGTTTGATTTTAACTGGATATTCGTTCCAAATTCGTTTTGAAACTGTGTACGAATTCCGCTTCCAATTCCATCTGCAGCAACAATAATGTCTGAATCGTTAAACTGCGAAAGATCATCAACATTTTGTTCAAAATGCAGTTTTACACCTTCTTCTTCGCAACGCTGATGCAGTAATTTAAGCAACGTTTTACGAGAACAGCCGCAAAAACCGTTACCGGCAATGCTGACTTCTTGTCCGTCACGAGCCACAATAATATCGTCCCAATACGCAAATTTGCTGCGAATTAGTTCGTACGACTGCATATCACGTTTTAAAAATTCGCCCAAAGTTTCATCGGAAAAAACAACACCAAAACCAAAACTGTCTTCTGGTTTGTTGCGTTCGTACACATTAATTTCCCAATGGGGCATTGCTTTTTTGGTTAAGATTGAAAAATATAGTCCGCCCGGACCACCGCCTATAACCGTTATTTTCATAGATTTCGTTTTATTGAGAAAGTTTCGCCCAGTTTGCTGTAATTAGATCCGGCTAAACGGGCAACAGGTTGGTATTTGTCTAAA
>Ga0233365_1000758_pt1 | contig 14441 bp, 10 predicted proteins | sample ElkDunMinimDraft_27_FD_191535 | JGI IMG/M metagenome (GOLD analysis project Ga0233365, IMG submission 191535) | Fecal eukaryotic communites from dung pellets of Tule Elk in California, USA - Elk Dung C36 | ecosystem: Host-associated > Mammals > Digestive system > Large intestine > Fecal | place...
GCTTGGAAGATCAAATTCGTTCGTTAAAATCGAATTTACTGGCAAGTTTACGTAGAAATTTAAGTTCGCTTCAAATTGTAAAAACCGATTATAAACGTCAGGAAAACGAAATGCAGTCAAAACTTTCTCAAGTTCCACGTCAAGAAAGAGAATTTAGAATTATTGACCGTCAACAAAAAGTAAAAGAAGCTTTGTATCTGTTTTTACTTCAAAAACGTGAAGAAACCAATATTACATTGGCAGCAACAGATTTGAATGCTAAGGTTATCGATAAAGCCATTCCAACAGACAAACCTGTTGCACCAAAAACAATGATTATCTTGTTGGCAGCCCTGGTTTTAGGAGCAATTATTCCATTTATAATTATCTATATAAAAAATCTTCTTGATACAAAAGTTAAGACCAGATTTGATATTACAGACAATTCAGACATTCCGTTTTTGGGCGATGTACCAACATCAGACTCAAGCGGTGAATTAATGGAAATAGGCAGCAGATCAAGTGCAGCAGAAGCTATTCGTATTGTAAGAACCAATTTAGATTTTATATTATCAGATAAAGCCGAAGATGAATGTAAAGTTATCTTTTTAACATCAACTATATCAGGCGAAGGTAAAACTTTTGTATCGGCTAATTTGGCTGCTACATTTGCTCTTTCTGGTAAAAAAGTATTATTAATTGGTTTAGATCTACGTAATCCTAAATTATATGAGTATGTTAAAGTAAATCCTTTAGGAATTTCAAATTACATCACATCCAACAATAAAACACTAAACGATTATATTTCTCCTGTTGAAGGATATGAAAACTTTGATGTATTGTCATCGGGATCAATTCCACCAAATCCAACTGAAATTTTAATGAATAAAAAGATAAAAGAAGTCTTTGATACATTAAAAGCACAATACGATTATATTATTGTTGATACCGCTCCGGTAAGTTTGGTCACAGATACGTTATTAATCAGTAAATATGCTGATGCTACTATTTATGTAGTTAGAGCAAACAAGATTGACAAAGAAATGTTGAGAATTCCTAACGAATTATACAGAGATAAAAAACTAAATAAGCTCTCGTTGGTTCTTAATGATTCTGATGTTACAAAAGGTTATGGCTATGGTTACGGCTATGGTTATGGCGCAAAAATTGAACAAAAACCATTTTGGAAAAAGATATTTGGTACTAAATAAAAAATTATAGCTGTCTTAAGACAGCTATAATTTTATTTATCACTTGACCTTCTCCTTGATATAATATAAGTTTTATAAATACTATTCAAAACATGATTACTTTTAATAAATCATAGCAAAATTAACTTGCAAAATCACTTTTTTATAGAGTAACAAAGACAAAAAACATTACTGTAAATAATTGATTTTAATTGTTTTAATAATAGATCAAATTAAAATATTTATACTTTACTTAAGACTTCCTAGCAAAATAATTACTCATAATTGTTACAAAACTTATAATGGTAGCAGTACTTACCGGCATAATAATCGCAGCGACCAATGGCGATAAATTGTTTGATAATGCAAAGCTTAACCCCAAAATATTATAAGTAATCGCCAAACAGTAACTCATTTTAATGGTTTTCATGGCATTTTTTGCAAAATTTAAAAAGTAAGGTAATTTAGTAAAGACAGAAGCATCAATAATAGCGTCACTGGCTGGTGTAAAAACATTTACGTTTTCGGAAATCGATATACCAATATCACTTTGAGCCAAAGCACCGGCGTCATTCAAACCATCACCAATCATTAAAACATTATGGTTTGTAAGCTGTAAATTTTTAATAAAATTCAGTTTGTCGTCAGGTTTTTGGTTAAAAATCAATCGGGTATTTTCGGGAACTAATCGTTCCAACATACGCTGTTCGCCGTTATTATCGCCCGAAAGCACATACAATCTGTAATTTCTGTTTTTCAGCGTATCAAACAATTCCTTAATACCATCGCGGTATTCGTTTTCGAACACATAAAAACCTTTTACTTTATTATTTATGCTGATGTAAACTTTGGTCTGATTGATTTCTGAAGCATCGGTCACTCCTACCCAACTTGCCGAACCAATTTTAAGCGTTTGATCCTTAAAAGATCCTTCGATACCTTTTCCGGCAACTTCCTGATAATGCATCGGTTTTTCGATAGATGTTTCGGGTAGAATCAGATACAATCGTCGGCTTAACGGATGATTTGATCCACGTACGATATTTTTCACAGCCATTAGGTCGTCTTTTGAAAGTGGATCGCCCACGTATTTAATCTGCTGGTTTGTGTTTGATGTCAGCGTACCCGTTTTATCAAAAACAACCGTATCAACTTTAGAAAGCTGTTCAATTACGGCGGTATTCTTCAAATAAAATTTCCGTTTTCCCATTAATCGAATCACATTTCCCCAAGTGTAAGGCGCAGTTAACGCCAAAGCACACGGACATGCAACAATTAAAACGGCGGTTAAAACATTAAAAGCATCGTTAAAACTTGTAAAACTCCATCCAATAAAACCAACAATACCAATCGTTAACAAAGCCGGAGTAAAAATATGACTGGCTTTATCGGTAATAGTCTGTATTTTTTGAGAAACTTTTTTCTGAAAAACCTCGTTACTCCACAACTGCGTCAGGTAACTTTGCGAAACCGTATTTATGGCTTCAACAGTCACGGCGTTACCTACCTGCTTTCCGCCCGCATAAATTTTATCGCCCGATTTTTTCTCAACCGGAACAGCCTCACCCGTCACAAAACTATAATCGATAAAAGCAGTATCAGATAGCAGAATGGCATCAACAGGAATCAATTCTTCATTGCGAATTAATAGTTTATTTTCTTTTTCGATTTCATAAACCTGAATGGGAACCTCTTTCTGCTGATCGATTTTTGTTACCGCAATTGGGAAATACGATTTATAATCTCGTTCAAACGATAAAAAATTATAGGTTGTCTGTTGAATCAATTTGCCCGAAAGCATAAAAAAGACCAATCCGCACATACTGTCTAAAAATCCGGCGCCGTCTTGAAAAAAGACATCTACCAAACTGCGCACAAACATTACGATTATTCCTAATGCCATAGGAATATCAATATTATACGCCTTGGTTTTTATGCTGTGATAAGCCGATTTGTAGTATGGTGTTGCCGAATAAAGAAAAACGGGCAATGCCAAAAGTATGTTGAAATATCTGAAAAAATCGCGGTATTGGTGCATCCATACATCTTCCACATTAAAATATTCGGGAAATGAAAGCAGCATAATGTTTCCGAAACCAAAAAACGCCACGCCAATTTTATAGAGTAAACTGCGATCGATCAACTTTGGTTTAGCGTCGTATTGTTCCAAACTTATATAAGGTTCGTAACCGATTGACGCCAAAAGCAACACCAAATTTTTCAATGAGATATTTTCACTGTTGTACGTAATACTCACTTTTTTTTGCGAAAACACAACCTGCGAATGAGTCACAGACGGGTTTAAAGTGTTCAAATTTTCTAAAATCCAGATACACGAACTGCAATGAATATGAGGAATATACAAACGGATTATCTGCGTGGATCCTTCCTTAAAATCGAGCAATTTATCGGCGATATCTGCGTTATCCAGATAATTATATTTGGAAGCAACATCTTTTGGTGCGGCTCCCGGATTTTTTTCAAAATCGTAATAAGTGCCTAAACCGTTTTCCGAAAATAAGTCGTAAACCGCTTGGCAACCTTTACAGCAGAAATCCTTATCATTAAAAACAATCACCTCATTTTCAATAATATCATTTCCGCAATGATAACAATTCAACATTTCTTTTTGCTTTATACCTTGTACAAAATTCCGAAGCACGAGCGGTAAAAAAAATGATAATTGTCATAATAATCGTATATTTGCAAAAACTAATTTAATGGGCAAGTGTGAGCAGTGCATCGTTAGAGAATTGAGTTCGTTAAAGGCTTTGTCTAAAGACGAATTGATTCATTTAGCGAAGTGTAAAGACAGTTTTCTTATAAAAAAAGGCGACGTTATTTTTAACGAAGGCGATGTAATGAACGGCGTTTACTGCATTAAACAAGGCACATGCAAATTGGTTAAAATGAATTCTAGCGGAAAAGACACTATTCTAAAACTGATTACCAAAGGCGATTTGTTAGGACAAACATCGATCTTAACAGAAGGCAAAGCTACTTTAAGTGCCGTTGCTGTTGAAGATATGCAGGTTTGTTTTATTCCGAAAAATGAAGTGTTGGGTTTTATTGGAAACAACAAGAATTTTTCGTTTGAAGTTACAAAAGATGTCTGCCAGAACCTTAAATACGCAACTGATTTTGCCATAAATCACACTCATAAAACCGTAAAAGAGCGTTTAGCACTTGCTTTACTCGATGTTTTAGATTCTGCCGGAACTGATGCCGAAGGTTTTTTAAGTCTGCAATTAAGCAGAGAAGAGATTGCAAGTATGGTTGGAACTGCTACCGAAAGTTGCATAAGACTGCTTGCCGAATTAAAAAAACTGGGGATTATAGATTTAAAAGCAAAAAGAATAAAAATTTTAAAGCTGAACGAATTAAAAAGTTTAGCACAATAATTTTATAAAGCCTTTTAAAGTAAATGCTAATTTGTGTATTTTCGCATTATGATGAATACAAACGATACAGCATTTTTAACCGATTTTTTAAAAACGCCAAAACAAATAACAATTGTTCCGCACCGCAACCCTGATGGTGATGCATTAGGTTCTTGTTTAGGTCTTTACCACGTTTTAATACAGCTTAACCATACCGTAAAAGTAATTTCACCTAACGAATTTCCCGAGTTTATTTCGTGGCTTCCGGCTTCTGAAGAAGTTTTAGTTTTCGAAAAAAACTTCGATGCCTGCAAAGCTTTTTTACAGGGAAGTGATTTGGTTTTTACGTTAGATTTTAATGCGTTGCATCGTGCAGGCGATCAAATGGGATCGTATTTAGAGAAACTGCGCAAACCGTTTGTAATGATCGATCATCACCAAATGCCCGATGCGTATGCAAAAATCACGGTTTCTGATACTTCGTTCGGATCAACCTGCGAATTATTGTATCGTTTCCTTGAAGAATTAAATCTTACGCAATACATCAACAGAAATGCGGCAACTTGTATTTACACGGGAATTGTAACCGATTCTGGTTCGTTTAAATTCGTAAAAACAACCGGCGATACACACCGCGTTGTTGCAGACTTGATCGATTTAGGGGTTGATAACCCAAAAGTTCACAATTCGCTTTTCAGCACGGCATCGTTCAATCAATTGCAATTATTAGGCAGAGCGTTACAGCATTTAAAGGTAATGCCCGAAAAAAGCACGGCGTACACGTTTCTTTCTCAAGACGATTTAAACGAATTCGATTATCAGAAAGGCGATACCGAAGGAATTGTTAATTACGGATTATCTTTAAAAGGAATTAATCTGGCGGCGATATTCATCGAAAATAAAGAAGAGGGAATGATTAAGATTTCTTTTAGATCTGAAGGCGATTTTGATGTAAATGAATTTGCCCGCAGCTACTTCAACGGCGGCGGACACATTAATGCAGCCGGCGGAAAATCGTTCGATACGTTGGAACAAACTGTTCTAAACTTTGAAACCATTTTAAACAATATCAACAAACAGTAATATGAAAAAAATAATTGCATGTTTTGCCTTAACCGGCTTATTGTTTGCATGTAAACAACCCGAGCCTCGTAAACCGGTGAGTTACAGTTCAGGAACTTTTATAAAAGAATCTGTTCAGCGAAACAAGAATATTGTTCAAGACGAAGAAAAACTGATCCAAAACGTCATTAAAAAAGATTCGGCTCATCATTATTACCAATCTACCTTAGGGTTTTGGTACAAGTACGATGTTGCTGTAACAACTGACAGTTTGCTACCTAAAAAAGGCGATATCGTTAAACTGGATTTTGAAATTTACGACATCAACAGCAATTTAATTTATACAAAAGCCGAAACTACGCCAAAAGTTTACTCTGTAGACAAGCAGGAAATTATGGTAGGTTTGCGCCACGCCGTTAAATTAATGCACAAAGGCGAAACCGTTTCGTTTATATTTCCATCGCACATGGCATACGGCTATTTGGGCGATAAAGAAAAAATTGGAACCAACGTTCCACTAATCTGTAAAGTAACCCTTAACGATATTAAACCAGAATAAAAAATGAAAAAACTATTATTTGTTTTTGCGTTAATTAGTGCGCAGGCTTTTGCACAAACCAAGTTAGCCGACGGTATGTACGCAAATTTTGTTACCAAAAAAGGTACAATTACTACACAACTATATTACAACGAAACGCCGCTAACTGTAGCAAATTTTGTTGCTTTGGCAGAAGGAACACATCCGCAGGTTAAATCAGAATACAAAGGAAAACCCTTTTATAACGGATTGAAATTTCACCGCGTTATTGCCAATTTTATGATTCAGGGAGGCGATCCTAAAGGCGATGGCTCTGGTGAACCGGGTTATTTATTTGCAGATGAAATTGTGCCTACGTTGAAACATGATGGTCCTGGAGTTTTATCTATGGCAAATCGCGGACCAGCAACCAACGGATCACAATTTTTTATTACACACGTTGCTACGCCTCATTTAGACGGTCGCCATACTGTTTTTGGAAAAGTAGTTACCGGTCTTGAAATCGTAAACGCTATTGAACAAAACGATGTTATTGAAAAAGTAGAAATCGTTCGTGTAGGTAAAGATGTTAAAAAATTCAATGCTGCAAAAACGTTTACTACAACTTTAGAAAAAGCTAAAAAAGAAGAAGAACTAAAAAAGAAGCAGGCAGAAGGTTTAAAAATCGAATCAAAAAAAATGTTCGATGATTATCTAACAAAAGCAACTGCATATCCATCGGGAATTAAAATGTATGTTGTAGAAAAAGGTGCAGGTATCAAACCAACCGAAGGTGAAAATATTCATTTTGATTATGCAGGATATTTAGCAGATGGAACTTTGTTTGATACAGGAATTGAAGCATTGGCAGAAAAACACGGAATTTTAAACCCACAAAGAAAAGGTGCAAATGCATACCAACCGTTAGATTATACTTTTGGAAACAAAGGCGGATTTATCGAAGGAATGACAGAAGGCTTATTACAATTGAACAAAGGCGATAAAGCTTACATTTTTATTCCATCGAATTTAGGATATGGCGAACGCGCTATGGGACCAATTCCAGCAAATTCAAACCTAGTTTTTTACGTAGATATCAAACCTTAATTACTATAAAATGAAGAAAATTTTAGCATTAGCTGTATTAACGGCAACCTTATTTACAGCGTGTAAAAAAGAAGAAGAAAGCAATTTACCAGAAGGCTTATACGCCGAAATTACCACTAACAAAGGAACTATCACTGCTCAATTAGAGTATGAAAAAGCTCCGTTAACTGTAGCTAACTTTGTAAGTTTGGCAGAAGGTAAAAACCCATTTGTAGAAGCAAAATTCAAAGACAAACCTTTTTATGATGGATTGACTTTTCACCGCGTTATTGCAGATTTCATGATTCAGGGTGGAGACCCAACAGGAACAGGTGAAGGTGGACCAGGTTATGTTTTTGCCGATGAATTTCACCCAGACTTAAAACATGACAAACCAGGCGTTTTGTCTATGGCAAATGCCGGACCAACAACTAACGGTTCGCAATTTTTCATTACACACGTTCCAACCCCGCATTTAGACGGTATGCACAGTGTTTTTGGTCATGTGATCGAAGGACAAGAAATTGTAAACACTATTGCACAAGGCGATAAAATAGAAACTATAAAAATTATTCGTTCGGGCGATAAAGCAAAAGCTTTTGATGCTGCAAAAGTTTTCAAAGAAAAACAAGACGAAAACCAGAAGAAAGAACAAGAAGCAAACAAAGCTATTGAAAGTACTTTAAACGAAATGAAAACTACGTTTGCCGATGCTAAATCTAAAGCAACTACAACTGCAAGCGGTTTATCTTACTTTGTTTTTGAAAAAGGAAATGGTGGCAAACCAAAACAAGGCGATAAAATAAATGTAGCGTATGCAGGATATTTTGAAGACGCGCGTTTATTTGATACCAGTTTAGAAAGCGTTGCAGCAAAATACAACAAATTAGATGAACAACGAAAAGCAGCAAATCAATACATTCCAATTCCGTTTGAATATGGTCAGAAAACAGGTATGATTCCAGGTTTTATCGAAGGTATCGAACAATTGAACATTGGTGACAAAGCGTACATCTTTATTCCATCGCATTTAGGTTATGGCGAACAAGGTTATCCTGGTGCTATTCCACCAAACACCAATTTAATTTTTGAATTACATATTTCAAAATAATATAAAAGAGGCTTTTGCCTCTTTTGCTTTTAAATTCCTAATCTATCCTTACAAATCAACAATGAACAAAAACTATTTAAAATCATCCTTTTTACTTTCGTTTTCTGTGTTAGGTCTGGCAGTTTCTGCTCAAAATAACTTTCAGCAAAACAAACAAGCCATCTATAACGAAATCATCAACGAAGTTGAAAACAAAAGTCAGTTAGAACAGTTGGCTTTTGAACTTTTAGATGAAATTGGTCCGCGTTTGGTAGGATCTCCCGAAATGCAACAGGCTCATAATTGGGTTGTTGATACGTACAAAAAATGGAATATTTCGGCTGAAAATGTTGCGTACGGCGAATGGAAATCGTGGCAGAGAGGCACAACGCAGATCGAAATGACACATCCAAGAATTAAATCGATCGACGGAATGCAGCTTGCTTGGAATGCCAATACTAAAAAAGCAATTGAAGCGGAAGTTATTACAATGCCAGTTTTTGAATCGAAAGCCGATTTTGAAACATGGGCAAATTCGGTTAAAGGAAAAATCATTTTAATTTCTCAATATCAAAAATCAGGTCGACCAGAAAATCAGTGGAAAGAACACGCTACCGAAGAAGATTTCACATCGTTCAAAAATGAAAAAACCGATGATTTATCAACTTGGAATAACAGCATAAAAGCTACCGGAAAAACCACACGCGAAATCGTAGAATATTTAGAAACAAAGGGTGCTGCTGGTTTTGTTCAATCGTACTACACTGGAACAATGGGCAGTAACCGTATTTTTTACAGTTTTTCTAAAAACACGCCAATGGTTGATGTTAGTTTAGAAGATTACGGTTTATTACATCGTTTGGCGGTTAATGGAAAAGCTCCGAAATTAAAGATCAATACCCAATCAAAAAATTTAGGAACATCAAAAACCTTTAATACGATTGCGACTATTCCCGGAAAAACAAAACCGAACGAATATGTAATGCTTTCGGCACATTTAGATTCTTGGGATGGTGCGCAAGGTGCTACCGATAACGGTACAGGAACAATTTTAATGATGGAAGTTGCCCGTTTGATCCAAAAATACGCTCCGAATAATGACCGTACCATAGTAATTGGGCATTGGGGAAGCGAAGAGCAAGGTTTAAACGGATCGCGCGCGTATATTATGGACAACCCAACCGAAGTTCAAAAAATTAAAGTTCTTTTTAATCAAGACAGCGGAACAGGTCGTATCAATTACATTGGCGGACAAGGATTTAGCCAATCTTATAATTATTTAGGCACATGGTTACAAAATGTACCAGAAAACAATAGAAAACACATTAAAACCGATTATCCGGGAATGCCGCAAGGTGGCGGAACTGATAATGCATCGTTCATTGCAGCGGGTGTTCCGGCTTTTAATTTAGGAACTCAAAACTGGGATTACGGTCAGTACACTTGGCACACCAACCGAGATACATATGATAAAATTGTTTTTGAAGAGTTAGAGCGAAACGTAATTACAACTGCAATTTTAACTTTAGAAGCCGCAAACGATCCAAATGAAATCTCAAACGAAAAAAGAATTTTACCAACAAATACAGAATGGCCAACAGCAAAAGAGCCAAAACGAAATTCTAAAGATTATTAATACAAAGAAACACGCTTGTTTAAGCGTGTTTCTTTATGAAAAATATTTTCCAATCAGATATCCTAATATACCTGTTATTAAATACTTAAATATATCTATTTTTAATTCTTTAGACTGAATCATAAATTTTTCTAATTGCCACTGTAATTTTATATATTGAATATAGGAGATCTTCAAATAAGTCAAATGAACTTCTTTATCTATAGACTTCTTTATAAAATATTTACAAAAATTATTATTTATTGATCGTCTATGAGTCTTAAGGATTTCAATGTTATCAGCTAATTCTGAATTATTTTCAAAAGCAAAAATATTTTTAAAATTTTCACTTTCTATTTCATATATTTTTCCATTTTTAAAATATAAATTGAATTGAATAAATTCATTACTACCATGTTTAATATAACTTTTAACCCACATAAATTAAATACTTACTAATGCTTTATTGTAAATAGCTTCGTAAAGTGGAACAATTTTATCTACACTGAAGTTTTTTGAATGGGCATACGCCTGCTCTTTAAATTTTTGCAGCGTATCATCATCTTTTAAGATTTCAATGGCGTGTTGAACCATTCCGTCGATATCGCCGATGTTGTCCATAAAACCCGAAACACCTTGAACATTTACTTCGGGTAATCCGCCGGTGTTTGATGAGATCACGGGAACTTTATTTGCCATGGCTTCTAATGCTGCCAAACCAAAACTTTCAGTTTCTGACGGAAGCAAAAACAAATCGGAATATTTCAAAATACTATCAATTTCAGATGAATTTCCAAAGAAAATCACTTTATTTTCTATTCCCAATTCTTTCACTAATTCTTCGGCTCCCAATCGTTCCGGACCATCGCCCACCATCATTAGTTTTGCAGGCATTTCTTTCTGAATTCCGTTAAAAACCTTTACAACATCTAAAATACGCTTTACTTTTCTAAAGTTACTTACGTGGGTAACAATTCGCTCACCATCTTCGGCAAACAAATTTCGTTTACATTGCACATGAGTAATATTTTTATCTTCGATAAAATTCGGAATAACGTGTATTTCTTTCGTGGTATCGAACAATTCATAAGTCGATTTTTTCAAATCTGCCGAAACAGAAGTCACATAATCAGATTGGTTAATACTGAAACTTACTGCGGTTTTGTAAAACGGATGATTGCCAACCAAAGTAATATCGGTACCGTGCAAAGTGGTTACCATAGGCAACGAAATACCCTGTTCAGCCAACATTTGTTTTGCCATATAACCTGCAAAAGCGTGTGGAATGGCGTAATGTACATGCAAAAGATCGATACCATATTCCTTAACCGTATCAACAATTTTGCTTGACAAAGCCAACTCGTAAGGCTGATAGTGAAACAAAGGATATTCCGGAACCACTACTTCGTGGTAATGAATATTTTTGTTTAAAAGTGCCAGGCGAACCGGCTGACTGTAGGTTATAAAATGTACTTCGTGATTGCGTTTTGTTAATTCAATACCTAATTCTGTTGCTACTACTCCACTTCCTCCGAAGGTTGGATAGCAAACTATGGCTATTTTCATATTTAAATGTGGAAAATTAATTATTTTAAAGCATCGTAAATTACCTGCTGTATATCTTCTCTTGTATTTGCTTTTGAAAGCTTGTTGTCATCGGCATTCGGGAAGGTTCTGTTCGATAGAAAAACGTAAATTAAATCGTTTTCCGGATCAGCCCAAGCCATTGTACCTGTAAATCCTGTGTGACCAAAACTTTGTTTTGAAGCGCAACCGCACGTTGGTCCGCTTTTACCCAATTGTGGTTTATCGAAACCTGCTCCTCGCCTATTTCCTTCTTTGCAATAATAACACGTATTAAAATCGTTGATGGTTTTTTGCGATATAATTTCTTCGCCGTTAAACTTGCCGCCGTCTAAAAAAAGCTGCATCATTTTAGAAACATCCAACGCATTGCCGAACAATCCTGCATGTCCAGCAACACCACCAAACATGGCAGCACCCATATCGTGTACATATCCTTGAACGGTTGTGTAACGATAATAATTATCTATTTCAGTCGGAGCTATCTGTGATAAATCGAACTTTGTCTGCGGAAGATACGTTAAGGTTTTAGCTCCGATTTTCTCATAAAAATATTCATTTACCAGTTCGTTTAAAGGCTTTTTGTAAGATCTTTCAACAATTTCTGACAATAAAATGAAATTTAAATCGCTGTATTTGTATTCTTTCTTGCCTAATTTTGATTCTGCAATAGTTTCAATGATATTCTTTCTGTAATCTGATTTTAAAAACAGATTATCATTTATCTGCAAATTAAAATCTTTTGAATACGTGGGCTGATACAAATCGGTTTTAGGTTTTCCGTTACTGTCTAACGTTTCTTTATAAAACGGAATCCAAGCTACCAAACCCGAATTATGCGTCAACAGTTCTTTAACGGTAATGTTTGCTTTGTCAGTCTTTTTAAATTCAGGCAGTAAATCTCCTAATTTCTGATCGAAACGTAACTTTCCATCATCATACATTTTCATAACCATTGGCAGCGTTCCCAACATTTTAGAAAGCGATGCCAAATCGTAAATTGTTTGATTGGTAACATCAATATTGTCATTATACGTCATTTTCCCAAACGATTTATTATAGACAATTTTTCCGTTTTTCGCTACCAAAACCTGCGTACCTGGTGTATATTTATTTTTGATTGCTGTGTTTACCAACGCATCAATTTCTTTCAACTTGGTTTCATTAAAACCTTCTTCGCTTGCACGACCGTAACGGATATTTTTATTAGCTTTTAAATCGATCCCATCGCCTTCTTTGAAAAATTTCCCGATAGATACCGGAAGTTTACCCGTTGCAGGCTGCATTCCGAAAAGAACATCGGTCACTTTTCTGTGCGCGATCACGTTGTTCTGATATCCCAAAACAACGGCTTCAAACTTCGAAAAATCTTTAACCGCACTTAACGCATAAGGTTTTACAAACGATACAAAAATCGTTTTATTAGTATTTGCAATGCTATCAAGAAGTGAAACCTCATTCCCTGTCATATCGTGCTTTTTCCAAACTCCGTCTGCCTTATGGTAACCTACAATTACTAAATCGAACGCTTTTAAATCTTCTAAATGATCTTCGATCTGATAATGATTAAAAACCGTAACCGGCTGGTTTGCCTGCAAAGCTTCAATAAAAGTATCATTCACATCGTCACCCAATTTTACATAAGCAATATTCTGCTGTTTGGTGCTGTTAAAAGGCAATGTGTTTTTGTTGTTTTTTACAACAGTGACAATATTTTCGTACAGTTTGTAGCTTAAATCGATGTATTCCGGTTTGTTTAAATCCTCATACAAATTCTTGGTGTCAATTGGTTTGTAAGCATTTAAACCCGCTTTATATTTGTACAGTAAAATCTTTTTAACCGAATGTGCCAAACGATCTTCGGTAAACTCGCCTTTTGCAAACGAATCATTAAATTTCTGAATTGCCAACGGAACGTTCTCTGCAAAAAGCAATACATCGTTTCCTGCCAAAAATGCCGCCAGATCCACTTCTCCCGGAGATTTAAAATTCGCCACGCCTTTCATATTTAAAGCATCGGTAAAAATCAATCCTTTAAAATTTAAATCGTCTTTTAAAAGATTGGTAATGGTATTGTATGATAATGAAGTTGGAAGATCTTTTTTAGGTTCTAACGCAGGAACCGACAAATGCGCGACCATTACAGATGCCAAGCCTTCTTTGATCAGTTTTTTGTAAGGATATAGTTCGATATTATCTAATCTTCTTTTATCAAAATCGATGTTTGGAAGTGCGTGATGCGAATCGGTTGCGGTATCACCATGTCCCGGGAAATGCTTGGCTGTTGCAAACACTTGATTTTCTTGCATTCCGCGCATTAATGCCACTGCTTTATCGGCAACATTTTCTTTAGATTCACCAAAAGATCTGTTTCCGATGATAGGATTTAGCGGATTTATATTAACATCTACAACAGGTGCAAACATAAAATGAATGCCCATACGTTTAGATTGTGCTGCCATTTGCGTGCCCATTTGTTGGATCAGATCGTTTTTCTGAACCGCGCCCAATGTCATATTCCACGGGTAAACATAGGTAGAATCTAACCTCATGCCTAATCCCCACTCGGCATCAATTCCAACAAATAATGGTAATTTTGATGCTTGCTGTAATTTATTGGTCATGTGTGCCTGACGACCCGGACCGCCTTGAAAGAAAATTACACCACCGATATTTTTAGATTTTACCAAATCTATAAGTTCCTGAATGTGCTTACTGTCGCGGTTGGAATAAGCTGCCACCATGAAAAGTTGCCCCACTTTTTCATCGAACGACATTTGATTGTAAACACTATCGACCCACTTTTGTGCAGGCTGAAATTTTTGTTTGGGTTGTGCAAATATTGTTAAGGGAATATATAAAAACGCTAACCAGATTTTTTTCATAACTGTTAAAAATAAAACATCCTCAAAAATAAACTTTTGAAGATGAAATTAAT
>Ga0233365_1000760_pt1 | contig 14407 bp, 12 predicted proteins | sample ElkDunMinimDraft_27_FD_191535 | JGI IMG/M metagenome (GOLD analysis project Ga0233365, IMG submission 191535) | Fecal eukaryotic communites from dung pellets of Tule Elk in California, USA - Elk Dung C36 | ecosystem: Host-associated > Mammals > Digestive system > Large intestine > Fecal | place...
GAAAAAACCCTGGTGGCAGGGGCAGACGAACTGCCGATTGGGAAGATCCGGGATCACCGCACACTGCAAATGCGTACACTTTTGGCCGAACGCGACGAGTGTGTCTTCGTCGAGTTTCGCCAACAAACATGGGTCACCGGGCTCGGGATACTCGAAGCGGATTACATCTCCGACGGCTACTTGCTCGGCCCGCGCGATCGCTTGTTCGGGATAGGGCTGGTCGGTGTGCCGGACCGCGCTACGGGCGATCAGGTAGGCATGCCCGGCTGTCATCGCGCCACTGGTCAGCACCAAAAACTTCGCAAACTCGCGCCGCCCGACGTGGCCGCCGCCGGCGGTGTCGACCGGAAAATCTTGCCGCCACTTAGGCTGCTCCGCCATCGGGCGGCCATCGGGGTTTTTGTGGGTAGGTAAGTCACTCATCGCCTGTCCCTCACTTAAGCAGGTCTGAATACGGCCTTCGCTCAAATCGCTCGCCGCTGGGCGGCTGATGGTTCGCGTGAACCGGACGCTAACCCGTGCCGGCTGATAGAATCTTGCTGAATATCACATTCCGGGCTGCTTAGCGCGTTCCGGCTGATCGAATGTTACTGAATATCACGTCCTGTCCAGTTAGACACTTTGATCGACTCGTCCATGATTGCGATGCGCACCGTCGCCGGCTGGTCGGATTCATTCATATTGGCGGTCACATCGAGTCGTTCCAGCGGGGCGTCATGAGGGACCATCATGTTAACCTTGGTATTGATGTTTTGGCGGCCGAAGCGAAATTGATTGATCGGGCGCGAACGCGGGCGTAAACGCTGGATCTCTTCGCGGGTACCATAGGTCAGAGCACCGCTGGGGCAGACCGTGGCACACATCGGCTTTTTGCCGACTGAAGTGCGGTCATAACACAGATCGCATTTCATCATCAGCGCCCGTTCGTCCTTCATCTTGGGAATTCCAAACGGGCAGGCGAGAACGCAGTTATTGCAAGCGATACAGCGCGGTTTGCTGGCGGTTTGCACCACGCCGTCAGCGGTTTTTTTGATCGCGTCCGCCGGACAGACCTCGGCACAGGTCGGCGAATCACAGTGCATGCAGACGACTGGTACGGTTTGGGTCGAGTGGGAACGCTGCAAGGTGTCGAGCTGGATCATCGAGACCCCTTTATGGGTATCACACTCGCTGCAGGCGTGCACGCACGCTTGGCAGCCGATGCACCGATTCGGATCGATGAAAAACTCCAGATGCGCCGGAACGGGCATGGTCATTCCTTGTCAGAGGACTTGTCGGTGTTTCTAATTGGCTGGGGGGCTTACTGCTGAGATTCCAACTCCAAAGCGTACTCCGGTGGGCCCGCGGCTTTCATCACACGGACGGCACAAACCTTATATTCAGGGATTTTAGAAATCGGGTCTTGGGCTGCAATCGTGAGTTGATTGGCGCTTTTAGCTCCTGCCCAGTGATAGGGAATGAACACGGTATCGGGACGAATCGTGCTGACGACCTGTGCTCGCAGCGTGCAACTGCCGCGGCGCGATTCCGTGGTGGCCCAATCGCCATCGGCGATTCCCAGTTGCTCGGCTAGTCGCGGGTGCATTTCCAGTCGCGGTTCGGGATACTGGTCCACCAGCGGGCCGATCCGCCGGGTCTGGGTGCCCGAAAGAAATTGGCTGATCACTCTGCCTGTGGTCAGGATAATCGGGAAGGCTTCATCCACGTCCTCAGCCGGCGGGCTATAGGCGGAGACATTGAAGCGGGCTTTGCCGTCGGGGAAATAGAATGGACCGGCGCCTTTGGCCACTGGGTTCCACGATCCGGGCTGGAACAATCGCGGCGTCCCGGGATGATCGATCGGTGTGCCGTCGGGCGCTTCGCTCGGGCAGGGCCAGAAAACGCCATAGTTTTGCTCGACCTTCTCCCAAGTGATGCCGGAGTAGTCGGCGACGCCGCCTTTGCTGGCTACACGCAACTCCTCAAAGATCGCGCGCGGCGAATCGAACGTTAGCCCATGTGGGCGCCCTAGTGCTTCAGCGAGATCCTGGATGATCCGCCAATCCTGGCGTGCCTCACCTGGCGGATCGACCGCAGGATTGATCTTGATCACCCGGCCCTCGAGCTGAGTGACGACACCCTCGTCCTCTTCCTGTAGCGAACCGGGCAACACGATGTCGGCATGGCGAGCGGTCTCGTTGAGAAAGAAGTCGATGGCGACGTAGAAGTCGAGTTTTTCCAGGCAGCGGGTGACGAAATGATTGTCCGGCAATGAGACTTTTGGATTGAAGCAGATCGACAGCAGCCCGCGGATTTCGCCCTGATCGATCTTGCGAAAAATCTCATAAGCATCGACACCGGCGGCGGGCAGGTCATCGGGCGAAATGCCCCAGACACTGGCAATATAAGCTCGGTGCTCCGGGTTGCTGATGTCTCGCGCCCCAGGTAATTGATCGCACTTCTGCCCATGTTCGCGCCCGCCTTGGCCGTTAGCTTGTCCGGTCAGCGTCCCATAGGCGCAGTTTGGTTTGCCGATCCGGCCCGAGGCGAGCACGATGTTGATCGAGCCGAGGACATTTTGCACGCCGTGGCTGTGATGCTCCATCCCGCGGGCATGCAACAGGTAGCTCGTCGACGCTTCGCCCCACCACTGAGCCGCTTGGCGAATCGATCTTTCGGCGATGCCGGTGACCTCGGCCGTCCGCGCCGGCGTCCAGGCGCGGACATGTTCGGCGACCTGCTCAAAGCCGACGGTGTGATTTTCAATAAAATCATGGTCGAGCCAGTCATTCTCGATCATCAGGTTCAGGATGCCGTTGAACAGCGCCACGTCGCGGCCGGGCTTGATCGGCAAGTAGAGGTCACAGGTCCGCGCGATCGGCGTGATCCGCGGGTCGACGACGATCACTTTAGCGCCTTGTTCACGCGCTTGCCATACGTAACTGGTGGTGATCGGAGCGCATTCGGCGACGTTGGCTCCGCTGATCCACACCACTTCGGCGCCCAGCATGTCGGACATCGGATTGGTCGAGCGATCGATGCCAAACGCTTTTTTGTTTCCCGCCGCTGCGCTGACCATGCACAACCGGCCGTTGTAGTCGATGTTCGCGGTCTTCAGCCCCAATCGAGCGAACTTGCCCATCAAGTAGGTTTTCTCAGTCGTCAGACTGGCTCCGGTTAGCACCGCCATCGCGTTGTTGCCATGCTGAGACTGAATCCGCTGGATGGCGGCGGCCGATTCACGGATCGCTTGTTCATAGGGTAGCGGCGAAAAGCCACCTTCAGCGCTCGGGTCGCGGCGGATCGCGGTGGTCAGGCGATCGGGGTGCGCGCTCTGCAAGTAACGCCGGACCCCTTTAGGGCAAAGCATACCGCGGTTGAAAGGGAACTCAGTCCAGGGTTCAAAACCGATGACCTGGTTGTCTTTGACGTTGAGTTGGATCCCGCACTGCTGGCCGCAAAAGCAGCAGTGGGTTTTTACGGTTCGGTCCGCCTCGACCCCGGCGTCCAGTCGCTTCCCCTCAGGAAAGGCTAGGTGCGGACCAAAGTGTTTGATGATGCTCTGTGAGTCGACTGGTAGCTCAGCCATGCTGCATTGCTCCCTCGGATTCATAAGGATCTTGCGTCAAATGACTCGCCCACAGTCGCCCTTGGCTCAAACCAAACATCGCGCGGCGGCATCGCGGGCAAACCCGCTGGTAGTGATCGGTTCCATTGCCTTGTTCAGGCATTTCATAGCTGTAGCCAAGTTGCCGCTCGACCTCGATCAAGTCATCCACATGCATTTGGGAGGCGAATGTATCACCGCACCGCGCGCAGGACGCCTGCGCCGTCGATGCCCCCACATCCTTATAAAACGCAACGCCGATTTGCGCCGGCCGCTGAAAGATGTGAAACAGCTTTCCGAACGGTAGCCACAGCAGCGTACCGATCACGGTAATCGCATGCAGGATTGCCAGAAAATCATAAGCGTAACCATGCATCCATTCATAACTGACCCACAGCAGCAGCCCGGTGATGCTGATCGCGAACAATAGCACCAGCGGGAGAATATCTTCGCTAAACCGCTGCACAGCGGCAGCGCCGTGATCGCGCACGCGGCGGCGGAAGGCCAGCATCACGCCAGGAATGACCAGAAACGCTGACCACACCAGCCCGTGGAATAGTAGGTGCGCCACCAACGAATGGACCGGAAAACTAAACGTGGGAAAGCCGAAGATATAGACGCGGTAATGCTCAAAACTATCGGGCAGGGTATCGAAGTGAATCCAACCAAAGACCAGGGGGAAGGTGATCGCCGCGGCGATCAAGCAGCCCCACATGATCAGCATGTGGGTCAGACCGCGGAGCCAGTTGCGTTTCCAGATGAAGTCATTGAGCGCAAAGCGGCGGACCAAGCGGTCGGTCCCGACGCCGACATTGCGGAAGAAAAACCGCGGGCGGAAGAATGCCTGCCAGCCCCGTTTCCAATAAACCGCGGTCGGCGGACGCTGTAACCACATGCTGTAGCGGTAGGCGATACCAAACGCTGCGAACAGGGTGGCGAACAGATACGCGAACAACGCTGCGTCGAAATGCTGCAGGTTGCGCGAGCCGATGAATACCAGTACAGCCAAAGCAGCGGCTGTCGCTAAACCGGCCGACGTTGCTCGGATCACTTCTTTCGATGGCATCCGCATTCCTCCCGTCAAGGGTGATGTGCTGGAGCAGTATTACCATAAACCATAACCGAACCGGTGCGATGCTGTGGCGGTTGGCCAAATGTTTTTACGGTTCTTCCGGGGATTTCGTGGCTCATGGCTTCGCTCAGCGACGTTGACCCTCCGGGTGGCACGTCCCTGAGGAACGAAGGGCGTGCTGAGGAGAACAGCAGCTAACCAAGCGGTGCCTCAGCGTCTCGGTATCGGGTTCAGACGACCACGCCCATCGCTGGGGCTCTGAGCGTGCCACCCCAAGCCAGCGCCATCCTCGCTCCGGGTGGCACGTCCCTGAGGAACGAAGGGCGTGCTGAGAAGAACAGCAGGGTAACCGCGCGGTGCCTCAGCGTCTCGGTAGCTGCTTCAGACGACCACGCCCATCGCTGGGGCTCTGAGCGTGCCACCCCAAGCCAGCACCATACTCGCTCCGGGTGGCACGTCCCTGAGGAACGAAGGGCGTGCTGAGGAGAACAGCAGGCTAACCAAGCGGTGCCTCAGCGTCTCGGTATCGGGTTCAGACGACCACGCCCATCGCTGGGGCTCTGAGCGTGCCACCCCAAGCCATCGCCATCCTCGCTCCGGGTGGCACGTCCCTGAGGAACGAAGGGCGTGAAGAGGAGCAGTCGTACACCACACGCTGATCAGGCAGCGCTGCAGCGGACCGGGGATCCCAGTCCGGTTCCGTGTTTTCGATCACAGCTCTCGTCGATCCCCCGTTAGGTCCTGTCGCCCGTGGCGACCGAGCAGGGACAGCAAACTACGTACCTCAAAGCCGCCGGTCGCGTATCGCGTAGTCGCGAGTACTCGATCAAACACTACTTATCCTCGTTATCCAAGTCGCCACTGCTCAAAGCTTCGCCGAGCTGGGTCATGAAGTAATTCATTTCCTGTTGGTTCTGCTGATGCTGCTCGTGCCACTGTTCGTCGCTCAGCTCAAATGCCCGAGTGCCGATTCGCTCGACGGCCAGCCGCGTGCTTTGGATCATGACGCGGCCGTAGTGATTGCTGAACCATTCCAGGTACAGACACTTCCGCCAAGTGTACGGCGGTTGCTCGCCGGCACGCAACTTTTCGACGAGTTCACCGATAGGGATGTCGAAATGCTTGACCATTTGATCAGCGGTGATGTCGCCGACGTGTCCCGACTGGTCGGAGCTGAACCGGACGCTATCCAACACAGCGTCATCATCGCCGGCCGCTTCTGGTTCGGGCTCGATGCGGTGGATACGACACTTCCAGCCGGCCAGATCGGGATGACAATTGCCTGCCAACTTCAGCCGCAACCGCTCACTACGGCCCGCCAATTCCAGCCACCCGATCGTCCAGCCGAGCTGGGTATTGTCGACTTCGCCTGATTGAACCAACCGTTCAAGTCGCCATGCCATAGGATGGGTTATCCAATTAAGGTGAATGATGAAGCCGGTGCTGGCGAGAGTAAGGAACGTGCGGGCGGAATGTCATGCTAAAATTTTGTCGATCACATGCCCGTGGACATTCGTCAAACGACGCGCGATGCCGTTGTGATAGAACGTGAGTTGTTCATGGTTGATCCCTAACAGGTGCAACACCGTCGCATGTAGGTCATAGGTTGTCGTCACACGTTCGATCGCGGCGTAGCCCAGCGCGTCGGTCGCCCCATAGGCGATCCCGGGCTTGAGCCCTGCGCCGACGAGGAGATTGGAAAAGGCTTGCGGATGGTGATCGCGGCCGCGGCTGAGTTTTCCTGCGTCCGCTTGGGCGAAGGGGGTGCGGCCGAATTCAGTCGTGATCAGCAGCACGGTCGATTCCAACAGGCCCCGCTGTTTCAAGTCACGGATCAGGCCTGCGACCGGTTGGTCGATGCGGAGCGCCTCGCCGGTATGACTCTTATAACCGTTGCCTAGGATGTCATTGTGGGCATCCCACGAAACGCCGTCTCCCGTCCAGATCTGCACCATTCGCACGCCGCGTTCCACCAGCCGCCGCGCCGCCAGGCAGTTGCGGGCCACGTCGCGGGTTTCCGGTTTGTCGAGCCCATAGAGCGACTGGATGTGCTGCGGTTCGGATGCGAGGTCCATCGCGTCGGGAATGGCCGTTTGCATCCGCGCGGCCAACTCGTAACTGCGGATTCGGGCCAACAGCGGATCGGTGTCGACTTGCTCCTCGGCGTGCAATTGATTGAACTGCCCGAGCAGCGCAAGCCGCGCCTGCTGCAGCTCGGCGCTGGACTGATCGGCCGGCACCAGATCGAGAATCGGTTGTTCGCTGCGGGTATTGAACGCGACACCTTGATGTTGGGCCGGCAAAAAACCGCTCGACCAATTGAACGTGCCGCCAGCGGCATTGGGAATCCCACGGGCATCGGGCAGGACGACGAAACTAGGAAGATTCTCGTTTACCGAACCGAGCCCGTATGACAGCCAAGCTCCCATCGCGGGAAAACCCATCTGTCGAAATCCGGTATTGGCTTGAAAGATTCCGGGGATATGGTTGGCCGTCTCAGCGACCATTGAATTGATCACGGTCAGTTCGTCGGCGAGCTGCGCCAGGTGCGGGAACAGCTCCGAGACCCACAGCCCACTCTGGCCGCGGCGGGCGAACTTGTAATGGGCCTGATGTAAGCGCCCGACTTTGCCAAAGAAGACGTCGGCTTTGCCGAAACTCTCGGGCAAGTCCTGACCGTGGTACTGCTCGAGCTCCGGCTTGTAATCAAACGAGTCGATGTGGCTCAGCCCGCCGCCAAGAAAGATGTGGATGACATGTTGGGCCCTGGCCGGGTGATGCAATCCGGTCGCCAGCGGCTGCTCAGCGGGGGCGGCCTGAAGTTCACCGCTGCGAGCGAGCAAGTCCGCGACGGCCATCGCTCCAATGCCGAAGGCAGCATCGCGGAAGAAGTCGCGGCGCGGCAGGTGCGATTGCGGGGCTGGATTCATCGTCGGCCTCAGTTCACAAACAGGAACTCGTTGGTATTCAGTAGCACCAGGCAGAGCTGTCCCAGCCCGTGTTGAGCAATAAAGCGTTCGGCGAGCGCGGCCTCTTGCTCGCTTGGCGCGCGGGCCAAGGCGAGCTGGTAGGCGCGGTGAATCTGCTGAGCAGCCGAAACCCCCGCCGCTTCGCGCTGCACACGGGCGGCAAAACGCTGGGCGCACTGCTCGATGAACGCGTTGTTCATCAGCGACAACGCTTGGACCGGCGTGATCGTGCCCGGACGAGTGGGCATCATCACCGAAGGATCAGGGCAATCGAGTGTCTGCAGCAGCGGGTTGTTACCGGACCGCGCCCACAAGCGGTAAATCGTTCGCCGACAGGTCGCAGGCGAGAACTCGTTGGTGGGATCGCTGAACTCATGATTTTGATTGAGTTTGACTTCTACATCACGATAGCTCGGACCGCCCAACGGCTTCTCCAGCGCCCCGCTGACCGCCAGCGCCGCATCGCGAACCGCTTCGCCTTCGAGCTGCCGCGTGTTGAACCGCCACAGCAAGCGATTCTCTGCGTCCATGGCCTCGGCCTGCTCGTTCACCACACGCGACGCTTGACGATACGTGGCGGAAGTGACCAATAAGCGATGCAAGCTCTTGATGCTCCAGCCATCTTCGACAAATCGTGCCGCGAGGTAATCGAGCAGTTCCGGGTGCGACGGCCGACCGCCTGCATAGCCGAAATCGCTCGGCGTATCGACGATGCCGGTGCCGAAATGATATTGCCACACACGATTGACAAAGACCCGCGCGGTGAGCGGATGTTTGGGATCGGTAAGCCACAGCGCCAACTGCTTGCGCCGCTCAGCCTCGGGTGCGTCGGGCGCCAGGCCAAAATCGTCGGCAAGGCCGGCCGAACGGGCCAGCACCGCCAGGCCGCGCGGCGCCACTTCCTGCCGCGGGCTGTTGACATCGCCGCGCGCGAGGACGTGAAACACCGGTGGTTGCTGCGGGATGACGACGTGCGCCGTAAGTTCTGTTTCCAACGGCGTCTGACGCGCGGGATCGCGCGTGGCGGTGATGCCGCTGCGTTCTTGTTGCTGCTGCGTGACCCCGCCGAGCAAGGCGGCGATTTGAAAGTACTCAGCCTGCGAAATGGGGTCGAACTTATGGTCATGACAACGGGCGCAATTGATCGTCAGCCCCATGTAAGCCTGACCAAGCGTCGCCACGAGATCTTCGAGATGTTCTTGCCGCGCGGCGGTTTTCATGATCGCCGAACCTTCGAGATGGGCGACCTGATCCCAGGTGCCGCAGACGTGATAGCCGGTGGCCAGCAGCGCGTCGAGGTTGCCGGGGTACAGCACGTCGCCAGCGATTTGCTGCCGCACGAACTCGTCATAAGGCAGATCGCTGTTGAACGCCGTGATGATCCAGTCGCGATACCGCCAGGCGTTTTCGCGAATACGATTCCGCTCAAACCCCTGGCTTTCGCCGAAACGGACCACATCCAACCAGTGCCGCGCCCAGCGTTCTCCGTAGTGCGGCGAAGCGAGCAACTCGGTGACGAGTTGCTCGTAGGCCTCCGGCGATTCATCCTGGACAAACCGTTCGACGGCCTCAGGTTCCGGCGGCAGACCGATTAGATCGAAATACAAGCGGCGAATCAGCGTGCGGCGATCGGCTGGCGCCGCCGGTGTCAGCCCGGCCGCTTCCAAGCGCGCGAGCACGAAGTCATCGACCTCGTTTTGCAGCCAAGCCCGGTGGTGGACAGCCGGCCGTTGCGGTTTCGTCACCGGCCGTAGCGACCACCAGTCGTAACCTGCGCGGTGGGCGCTGCTGTATTCAAAGGGATCGAGCGATTGGAGCGTCCACGCCGCGCCGCTTTGGATCCAACGTTTCAGCGCCGCCTTGTCGTCGACCGACAGCGGCGGGCGGTTCTGCGGCATCTCGTCGGTCACGACGTATTCCCACAGCAAACTTGCATCCAGATCGCCTGGCGTGATCGCCACGCCGCCGTCCCCGCCCGCCAGTGCCGAGCGCTGCGTCGATAAATCCAAGCCCCCTTCTTGAGCCGCACCACTGTGACATTCCAAACAGTGCCGCGCCAGCAGCGGAGCGATCTGCTGCTCGAAAAGTTCAGCCGCCTCGCGCTGGGGCGACGTGGGGCCTTGCGCAAACGCCGGCGCACCGCAGATCGCCCAACCGAGCACCAACGCACAAAAACGGCAAGCTGCACGATTCATATCAGCCGACATTTTCTGTTGGAAGTGACGCAGCACATGAAGTTCGGTAAACGTCCATCAGCCGCAGCGCGTTAGGCGTCCGGTTCCCACGAACACTTGTACAGACCTGCTGATTGGGCCAGAGAGACGCCCCTGCCAATCCTTTATAGTCTAACCGCCACGGTCCCTGCGAATCGTCCCAGAGAGCCAAAATCAGCCGAGTCACGAACGCCAGACAGAATGCTAGCTGACTTGAGCCACGAGACCTGAGCTTGGTGAAAGACGCAGGCCGAGAGCCGGGCGATTCAAGCGTCCTGTCCACGGTATCGTGTAATGGTGTAAGCCCATGGGCATCCTAGATGTTGACCTCGGCGCCAGCTGCGACGAGCGCACCAGCGATATCGCCGGTTTCGTCGTTTTCACCGGAACAGGCAATTGCGGATGACCATTCGTGCCCTGGCAGGTCGGGATTGGCACTAATCTATCTGGAGCGACCTTCATGTTCCTCTGCACGCCTCTTGCGACGCCAGTCCCGGTAGCGATCTTGAACGGCCTGAACCAGGAGAAGGGGCGACATGAACAGCAGGGCAAACGGCACCAGCCAGACTATGTGCCCGATAAGACCCGCGAGCACGATGCCGACCAGCACGAGCATCAATCCTAAATCGAAAACCTTTCCCTCGTCAATGAATTCCGCCGGAAGGACGTGAAGCCAAGCGGCCAGCATGAGCAACATTCCGGCACCGGGAATGATTAGCCAATGATTGCCGCGGGCTGATCCAAATGCCAAATTGATACCTCGCAATAAGTGTGATCACATGACGGGCGTGTAAGGCGAAGTGGCAAGCGATCCATCGGACTTCATCATTCAAAGACAGCAGCGCACTACCGAGGTAGTTGCTCGCAGTCGCCTCTGCGGCCTATGCCAGTCATCTCGGCCCAAGTCGTGTTGTCCACTTTAAACATGACCCGAAACACTTGGGGCAGGTATCGACCGTCCTCCTGAATCGTAAGCATATGCTCGGGCGTATGAAACGTCGTGCGACAGAAGCGGGACGTCAGTGACACGACGACGGCGGAAACAGGCGTGAAATCATCTGCCGCAATCACCTGAAGCCGGACGCCATCAAAGCCGTTTTGGGTTCGAGCGGCTTTACCCATCGAGCATGAAAGGCTGTTGCCGTCGTCCCCATAGAACGGATGGGTGCCGACGGATTCCATCATCATCGTGCCGGCGACAGCGGACGTCAGCATGCTGCGTCGAGTTACTTTGGGCATTGGTGTGCCTCCTGATCCTGCCGAGCGAAACGAATAACAATCTATCCGCCTATACTCGGACGGATAGATTGGGCGTTGCACTGAGACGCTCGGCTCAGGACGGGTCGGCCGTATGCGGATTGCTTGCCACTTGCGTCTCGACTTGCCGTGGTTTAGCGGAGCGAACAGGCAGGCGGCAATGTTGCGGTGGCCAGAAGGCTCCCAGGGTGAGAGTCCAGTGGCAATGGTCCTGACGACGGAATTGCCTGGCCGCTGGTGCCACTGCGGACGCCGCTCGCTCAACTCCAAATGGCAGGGTCCAGCTGCGCACAAACTCATCCGCTGAAACAAGAATCTGCGGCGGCGACGATGAATCATCCATTTTGAAATGCCTGACTTCGTCGCTCGGTTGCATCGGCTGGTTTGCCTTTCTCCATTTTTTTCCGGTCGATCGATAGAAAGTAACGGTTCGCAGCGGTGGACTCAAACGAGGTTGGCCTCGGATCGCCCGGATACGAGAAGCAGTTAATGAGTTTATCGTCGTCAAACCGAAAGATACCGAGCAGAGTCTGTCCGTCACGTGGGCCTCCGACGTAGGTCAAATCCATTTTGTACGGTTTATTGGATACATCGATTTTGAAAGTTGCGGTACCGACTTCTTTACGATCAGTAACGAACACCATTTGTCGTTTATCGATGCGGTAGGACCGATTGTCTCGGCCCTCTGACGTGTCCTTGCCGTGGATGACCCATTTTTCCGCCTCCCAGTGCCCTTGGAGCTTTCGAAGAACCACATTTTCTGGTTCTGATTGTGGTTCGTCCGCCACCAAAAACACTTCCGTGGGCGCAATTACGGCTATGGCAAGGAAAAAAGAAAGCGATCGCATGGTTGCGGCCATTTCAGTGATCGCCGTCGGTTGCGCAGAAACGCCGGCTGAGAATGCCGCCGACTACGATGCAGGAGATCGCGATGATTTGCTGCAGATACAACGCAATACCCGGAGCGTAGTCGTTTGGATTATGGCTGTGTCCGCCAATGCTGAACGCCATGCTACCCAACTTCGGTAGCACTGCTTGCAAAAGTAGGCCTCCTGGCGGGAGCAGGACGCCGGTCATGGCGAGCAACATCGACATCGTGAATCCAATTTTATTCATACATAGATCCAGCTATGCCGTCACGGTAGAAATCATAGGTGACGGGCGAAAGGCTTGTAAGCAGACACAGCCAGAACAGCACGAACAGTGCGAGGGCCGTCAGCGGAGCGACAAAGACGCCGATCACGGCAGCGTGCAAAAATCGAGTCCACAGGTAAGAAATCCCAGTTCCAAACGACCAGCCCGCAACGCCAAGCAGAACAAGCCCGATGGTATCGGTGTTTCCGAAACGGTTCGATGCGATCGCTAAAGAGACAAAACCTAACGCGATTCCCGCGAGTATCAGCAGTGCACAAGTTGCCAACCGCCAGCCACCGATGGTCTCTCGCGATGGACTCTGACGGTCGTGTTGAGCGAGGGATGACTCTGAGTCCGACAAGGGTGTTGCAAAGGGATCCATAAACGGTCTGGATTCAATCGGCGAACGATGGCGGTATCGGGGCCGCCGCCGGCGAGCGTTGATTTCAATTCGCAGACTAACGGCGACTTCCGTTCACCACCTGGTTATGTCACATCAATTGAATGGCCAAATTGGATTTGTCTAGGCTCTTGCGAAATTCAACGTCCGCATTTCTGGCACTTGCCGTCGTGTTGAGCAATCCATTCTTGCAGGCATTTGTAGCAGATTCTCGATCTACAGCATTTCATTTCCGCCAGTGCTTTAAGCGAGGATTCCTCCACGTCGAAAAAGCCATGACAGTAATCACAAGTCGAAGAAGCTTTGAGCCATCTTGCGCCTACGGTTAGGAGCCCAAGTGATACAGGCTCGAGTGGCATACAGTAGTCCTTTCGCTTTCCAGAAACGAGTTTCGAGTTCAAATCAATCGCAAATTCGCCGTATGGAGTTTGATATTGGTGAGATTCGGACAAGGGAATCGAAATTCGCGACATAACCTTGTCACTATCGCAGATTGGCATCCGGGGGTCAGGCTTATCGGTGCCTTATTTCAGTTTTCAAGGAGCGACTGGATGCGGTCATTGTCCCCCACCTTGGGGCCAGCGGCAAGCCTAAGCCGATCGATTTTCATGATCATCTAAAACTCTGTCGTTAGACGCTCCGGCCGCTGCGCCGCGCAGCGATCCATGGCAGCCGCTGAGCTGCACCGACTCGCCTCGCCACATTTCGGTCAGGCTCCTGGGCAAGCTAGAGCGGTCACTGGGCACGCTACAATGGGCTCTCAGGCTGCGAATTGCCCTCCTCACCGGCGGACTTTGTAGCTTCCCCCGTGCCACCCGCGGTGACTTCTCTTCACTACCTCAACATGCAACGGATCCCGATGGCTATCTCGTACCGTCGCTCAGCCGCCGGTGGCAGCGTGAAAGGCTGGTACGGTTGTTGCCGCACTCCTCGGGCCGCTTGAGTCTGCCCGCTGCCGTCTATCCAGGAGATACGAGATGACACCACACTAGCCCGAACCCAATCTGACTCGCCGCCACCTGTTCCAGGCGGGTGCGGTCGCTGGACCGCTGCTGTTGGCCGCGGGCGGAAGGGCGTTGGCGCAGGAGAGCGCCTCGCAATCGCGTCCGTTGCGAAATCCAACGTCGCTCTACCCGCAGCCGCCGTTTGGGCAACCGCAGAAACAGGACTGGCCGGGGCTGACCTCGCAAATGAACCCGCGACCGGATCACGGTGAGGAGAGTTACAAAGGATCGGGCCGACTGGCCGGGCGGAAGGCGCTGATCACCGGCGGCGACTGGGGGATCGGCCGCGCGGTGGCGATCGCCTTTGCCCGCGAAGGAGCCGACACGCCGCTCAAGCGCCCCGGCCAACCGGCGGAGCTGGCGCCGACGTATGTTTTGCTAGCATCATCAGAAGCGAGCTACGTGACGGGAGAAGTGTTCGGCAACGTCGGCGGAAAATCGCCCTGTTGAGCCCACCGTTGGGGGACGGGCCGCGCCAGCCGCAAGTCAACATTGAGTCGCCAGCGGCCGACGTGTATAATCGGGCTCCCCATTTTGCCGTTATTACCTTGGACAATAGCAAGGTCGCACGCTGCGGTGGTTCCCGAGGCACGCATCGACAAGTCGCTGCGTCATGCTCTGTAATTCACATCGGGCAGTAATATTCTGCGGAAATGGGGTTGTTATGCCCCGCCCGTATGGCTTCTGTGAGTGCCTACGGCTTCTTGTGAGTGCCTGAAGTAGGAAAGTTAAATGACGGCTGACGACGAGTCAAAGAAGAGTAAGGTCGAGT
>Ga0233365_1000761_pt1 | contig 14403 bp, 7 predicted proteins | sample ElkDunMinimDraft_27_FD_191535 | JGI IMG/M metagenome (GOLD analysis project Ga0233365, IMG submission 191535) | Fecal eukaryotic communites from dung pellets of Tule Elk in California, USA - Elk Dung C36 | ecosystem: Host-associated > Mammals > Digestive system > Large intestine > Fecal | place...
ATCAAAGCCGAAGACCGACTGGATGCCGGGGACGCCGGTGCTCATCACCACGTTCCACGCACCCTGTTCCCCTGCGACGGAGGTGATGCGCAGGCCTTCCTTCCAACCCTTGTCCACCTCCTCGGTGGGCCATGGCCCGACGCCGAGCTGGCGTTGGTTCGCATAAGGGGTGCCGCGCGACATGACGGTCCTCCAGCTCTTGCCGAAGCCAGCCACGGCGGTGATCCGGCGCGGCGCTCCCTTTTCCGGACTTTTCACGGCCTTGCCGCTGGACAGGGAAGGAACATTCAGTTGCGGGCCATCACGGCCCGCCACTTTCGCACGGCGCGTTTCCTCCACCAGCATCGCCAGGTTGTCGTTGCTCCAGGAAGCGGCCATCTGGCGGGCTGCGACGGGATTCAGAATGCCGGAGGTGGAGACCAGCGTGGAAAGCGCTTCCGATTTGGTGACGGAGGCCTCCAGCAGGCGGCGCACATCCGTGGCGGAGAGATTCGGGAAATCCGAGCGGATTCCCGCTGCGGTTCCGGCGACCACCGGGGAAGCCATCGAGGTGCCGTCCATCGGGCACTCGAGGCCGGCCAGCATGGTGGAAACCACCCGCTCACCCAGCGCGGCGAGCTGAACGGACCGGACGCCGTGGTTCGTGAATGGGGACGGAGTGCCCTTCTCATTGACCGAGGCGACGGTCATGACGTGCGGGAAGAAGCGGGAGAGATACTGTGGAGACGGCAGCAGCTCGTCGTTGTTCTCCTTCGAGTTGCCCGCCGCCATCACGATGAGGACGTCCGGGTTCTCATGAAATGCCAGCGCGAAAGCCGCAGCATGGGCGATGGTCAGCTCCAGCGGCAGGTTTGCGATCACCAGCGCGTCCTGGGCGCTGGCCGGCTTGTCGATGGTGTCGGGATTCTGGCCGTGTTCCTTGTAAGCGGCGGCCATGGCCTTTGCGATGTTATCATGGATGGTGCGCGGCCAGCCCCAGCTCATGTTCACCACACCCGCGCCACAGGCGCGGAGGTAGTCGGATGAGCGGCGGCCCTGGGCGATGGCCTGGCCCCGGTAACTGTCGAGCACCACGGAGACGAACTCCGCGTAGCTCGGCGACTTCTCCGCCAGCTTCACGATGGCCCCGAAGTCATCGAACACCCGGTTGGTCGTCGGCGCGGACGAACCGATCGCCGCGCCGATGAGGCGGGCCTTGCGGTCGCTGTAGTTCGCCACGATCCCGGCGACATGCGTGCCATGGGAGGCGGAGTGGAGCATCGCCGCATACGAGAAGTCGTTGAGGTCGATGTTGACGTTGGCGAAGGTATCGAAGCCGATCTGCTTGATGAGCGGATTCTTGTAGCTCCCGCGGAGGATGGCGGCGGCTTTTTGGTCACCGCCGGAGGAGGCCGCGTCGAAGTCCCGCAGCAGGCCTCCCAGGTAGTTGCGTGTGTCCTCGGAAGCATCGATGGAAAGTTGTGGTGCGCGGAGCGGCTCGTCATGGCGGAGATTCCAGCCATAGACATCGTCAATGAAGCCGTTCTTGTCATCATCCACACCGGATTTGCCTTTCAGCTCCGCTTCGTTGACGGCGTAGAGCGGTTTGAGCTTCGGGTGGGAGGGATCCACCCACAGATCGTTGACGAGCGTGAGGTTCGGGTGCTTCGCCTTGCCGCCGGGGCGGCCATATTCCTGGCAGAAGGCATGACACCGCAGGATGAGCGCCAGCGGGGCGAATGCCTCTCCCTTCATGTCCAGATAGTCGCGGGCGATCTTTCCCTGGTTGTCCTTCAGCCTCGCATCCGCCTTTCCCCAGAGCAACCGGCGGACGGATTCGAAATCACCCGACTGGGCCGCCAGCATCAGCGGGGTGCGTCCTTGCGCATCCCGGACGTCCGGTCCGGCTTCCGAAAGCGCGAGGACGATGCGCGGGGCATCTCCTTTCGCCGCAGCGTCCAGCAGTGAATCCTCAGCTTCTCCGGCCACCCCCAGAAGGGGCAGGAAGACCAACGCGGAACCCAGGAATAAATTCGGCAATCTCATCATCATCTTTTGGGGAAGAACGCATCCGACCTAACGAATATTAGAAACCATGGCAATCATTGCCGGTTTTTACGTCGATTTCGTGGCATCCGCCCCTGCCGGGCCTTCTCAGAAGGTGGCGCGGATTTCCGTGCCGATCGTCCGCGGCGCACCAGGACTGGAGGCAGGCCGGCCGAAGAAGACATAACTGTGGGTGAAGTAATCCTCATCCGTCAGGTTCCGACCGAAGACATAGATGCCGAAGTTCCCCTTCTCGAACCCCAGGCGGGCATCCAGCAGGGAATAGGAACCCTGCGTCACGTTGTTGGCATCATCAAATGAAGTCCTGCCTACCAGACGCCAGTTGATGGCAGCCACACCACCCCACGCCGCCCGGAAACTGGCCCCGGCGTTCAAGGTACATACCGGGATCTTGGCGACCCGCTTGCCGGAGAAGTCCCCGATGAAGGAGTCATAGTCATCATAACGGGCGTGCGTGTACCCGGCGCCGGCGAAGAGTTCGAGCCCGTCCACAGGTCGGATCCGCAGTTCCGCTTCCAACCCCCAGGCATGGGCATCCTCCGCATTGAAAATCGTCTGCCCGGCGGGGTGGAATTGGAAGGCTTGGTAGTCCCGGTAGTCGGTATAGAAGGCGGCGGCGTGCAGATCCACCGTACCGTCCCGGGAGGTGCTGTCGTGCCCCAGTTCGTAATGGATGGAGTGCTGGGCGTCATAGTCGAACGAGGAACCCGCCGCAATGGCGAGGCCACCGGGCTGCATGGCCGTGCTGAACCGGAGGTAGGAACTCTGTGTTTCGGTCCATTTCCATGCCACCGCGGCCATCGGCAGGGCGGCGGTGTAGTCCTCGCGGTCATCCGTGGTGAAAGCGACGGCGCCGAGCCCTACGGCAGTGGCCGATGGATCAAACGAGGACCGGGTGTGGTCGCGCGAAAGTTGGAGCCGCAGTCCGCCGCTCAGTTCCAGATGATCGCCGATGGAGCGGGTGACCTCTCCAAAGGCAGCCCACTCCTGATGGTCGTATAGGATCCCATTCCGCCCCTCCCACGGCCCCAACCCGCGGATGAAATGGTCCAGATCGGAGTCCCGGTTGGAGAAAAACAGGCCGGTGCGCCAGCGCAACCGCGCGGTGGGATCCGTCGATTCCGCACGGATTTCCTGGGTCCACGCGGACACCTCCTGATCCCGTTCACGGAAAAGGGTGCCAGGCTTGAAAATTTCGAACAACAAGGCGGCATCCCGGTCTTCGGAGTGGGAATCACGGTGGGAGGTGATGGATTTGATCTGCCAGTCATCTTCCTTCCACACGGCACGCAACGCCTGGAATGCGCCCCAGCCGGTGGCGGAGGCATCCGGGTCAGCACTCACTTCGCGGGGAACAGAGCTGCCGAAAGGCAGAAACACCGGAGGGTCGTCGTCGTGGTGTTGCAGCCCGGCTGTGAGGGTGAACTCCAGTTGGTCCGTGGCCTGCCAGATCAGCTTCGCCAGCATCGCGGCGCTTTCGGACTTTCCGTAGGGGTCTCCGGTCAGGCGGTCCTTGAACCATCCCTCACTCTCGGAGTAGAGGAAATCGACCCCGAAAAGGAGGCCCGGGCGCACCTCTCCGCCGGTGTGCAGGGTGCCGCGGTGGAAGGCGTTGCTGCCATAGGTGTAGGAGGCCTCCCCTTCCAGCCCGGCCTCCGGACGGCGGGTGGTGACGTCGAACACACCCGCAGGCCCCGGCGCGCCGAAAAGGGTGCCGTGCGGCCCCTTGTAGATCGTGATGCCAGACGCCGCGAACATGCCGAACTCCCGGCCGTAGGCATCCTGGAATGGAACATCATCAATGTAGTAGGCGGCGCTGGTCCGGCCTCCGCCCAACTCATGGAAGGTGATTTCCTGGCTGCCACGGATGCCGAAGCTGGGGGCGCGGCTCACTTCAGACTGGCTCACCGACACGTTCGGAGCCAACCGGGAAATATTGGATAGATCCGTGAGATCCAGGTCCTTGATGACCCTTTCCGGCACCACTTGGGCCGATGAAGGAGATACGGGAGCAGGAGGCGTGGGCGCATCCGCTCGGGTACCCGTCACCTCCAGGGTGGCAAGTTCCTCCGGCTTTCCCTGCTGTCCCTCCGCCGCAGGAAGCACCCCTGGCAAGAAAAGCCCCGCCGCCAAGGGAACCATGCCCCGTCCCGCCCACTTCGGTACTTTGCTCATCAAGCGCGGACCATACCGGTATTCCGCAGCCGGATTCTAGCTCAACTTGCGGAGACATTAAATTTCACCCCCTATTTTGGGGGGTAGCCGGAAACCGCCTTCCATGGCATGATCGAAGACTAAGGGGCCTGCTCACCGGATCAACAGCTCATCGTCCCCGGATGTGGAGTCCGGGGGCTGACCGGTGGGCAGGCCTACGCCTTTCTTTCCAGCTTGGGAAATCAAGAGTTGGGAAAGTTCCGGACGGGAAGGTGCGTAGTGCCATGAGTTCGTTCATCATGGAAAACACCACCCCTTCCTCCCCCAGCTCGGCCCCGACCCTCATCCTCACTACGGTCGTGGCCTTGGCCATCACGGGCGCGGCGATCTGGCAGGTCAGTGGCGGCGGGGCGGGCCGGATCCCCCGGTTCGGCGACCAGAGCGCGGATTCCCCGCTGGTGATGCCGGAGAAAGGAGCGCCGGACCTGAATTTCCGCCCGCTTTCCCCCTGGCAGTCCTTGAGCGTCCCGGTGGCCACGCGGCTGGATCCTCCGGCGGGCACCGAAAACGGAGCCTTCACCCACAACGCCCAGCCCTTCTGGACGAAGAATGAGAAACGCGGCGCCAACCACACCGGCGACGACCTCCACGGCATCGGCGGAAACAACACCAACCTGGGGGATCCGGTTTTCGCCATCGGCGATGGGCTGGTGGTTTTCGCCGGAACCTCCACACCCGCATGGGGCAATGTGGTGATCATCGCCCACAAGGACGCGGAAGGAAAACCGCTGCAGTCGGTGTATGGCCATCTGGACAAGGTCGAAGTCAAAAATGACGCGTTGGTCGCCCGTGGCACGAAGATCGGCACCATCGGCACTGCGGACGGACAATACCCCGCGCATCTGCACCTGGAACTGCGCGCCGGAGACGTGGTGGACGCCGGTGGCGGTTATGCGAAGCAGCAGGGCGATCTCCTGAACCCGGCGGAAACCGTCGGCAAACGCCGCAAGGCGCTGCTGGAAGCCATTTCACCCTCCCCGCTGGAAAAGGTGCTGACTCCCTAAAGGGAACAACTTGCCCTCAATCCTGCTTGGACCTTCCGGCGGAGTGCCCCATCTTCGGGCCGCCCGATGTCCGATTCCTTCGTCCACCTCCACCTGCATACCGAATACTCCCTGCTCGACGGCATGATCCGCACCAAGGATCTGGTCAAGCGGGCGGCGGAGCTGGGGATGCCGGCGGTTGCGATGACGGACCACGGGAACCTCTACGGCGCGATCGAGTTCTACCAGGCGTGCAAGAAAGGCGGCGTGAAGCCCATCTTCGGCTGCGAGATCTACCTCGCCCCTCAGAAAATGGAGGAAAAAAAGGAGCTGGTGGGCCGCAAGCGCGCCACCCACATGACCCTCCTCGCGGAGACGGATGAGGGCTGGCACAACCTGAGCAAGCTGACCTCCATCGGCCACCTGGAGGGCCTCTACTACGGCAAGCCGCGGGTGGACCGGAAGGTTCTGAAGGAATACGCGGCCGGCATCATCTGCCTGACCGGCTGCATCTCCGGGCCGGTGAACGAATGGCTGCGCGCGGGGGACATGGACAAGGCCCGCGAGACGATGGCGGAGCTGGTTGATATCTACGGCAGGGAGAACGTCTATGTGGAGATCCACAACCACGGGCTGGAGCAGCAGCGGCAGGTCACGCCCGGCCTCCTGAAGCTGGCGGAAGAGTTCGGCCTGAAGCCGGTGGCGGCGAACGACGTCCACTTCCTCAACCCCGACGACCATGAAGCGCACGATGTGATGATCTGCATCGGCACCGGCAACCTCCTCATCGACGAGAACCGGATGCGCTACACGCCGGAAGTCTATTTCAAGACGGCGGAGCAGATGCGGGAACTTTTCGCCGACATCCCCGGTGCCTGTGACGCGACGCTGGAAATCGCCGCGCGGTGCAACGTCAACATCAAGCTGGACTCCACCTCGTCCGAGAAATACCCGCAGTTCGGCACGCCCGACGGCAGCCCGCGGGAGGAGTACCTGATGAAGATCTGCCAGGACGGCCTGGTGCGCCGCTATGGGGAGGCCCGTGCTGCGGAGGCGGAAGTGCAGGAGCGGCTGAAGTACGAAGTGGACATCATCAACAAGCTGGGGTTCGCATCGTACTTCCTCATCACCGCGGACTTCATCCAGTGGGCGCGGGACCATAACATCCCCGTCGGCCCCGGACGGGGATCCGCCGCAGGCTCGCTCGCCTCCTATGCGATGGGCATCACGGACATCTGCCCGCTGCGTTTCGGCCTGCTTTTCGAGCGGTTCCTCAACCCGGAGCGGGTCAGCCCTCCCGACGTCGATATCGACTTCTGCCAGTCACGCCGCCCGGAAGTCATCGACTACGTCCGCCAGAAGTACGGGGAACGCAGTGTTTCCCACATCATCACCTACGGCACCCTGGGCGCGAAGAGCGTACTAAGGGACGTGGCACGGGTCATGGGCGTGTCCTACGGCGAGGCGGACCGCATCGCGAAGATGATCGAGGCGAAGCCGGGTATCTCCCTCAAGGGCGAGTTTGACTCGAAGCCGGAGCTGAAGGAACTCATCGCCAGCTCCTCCACCTACCAGGAACTCTGGAACTACGCGCTGAAACTGGAAGGACTGACGCGGAACGTGGGCATCCACGCCGCGGGCGTCGTGATCGGCGACAGGCCGCTGGACGAACACGTGCCACTCACCCGCGGCAACGAGGGGGAGGTCGTGACCCAGTATGACATGGGCGCGATCACCGAGGTGGGCCTGCTGAAGATGGACTTCCTGGGCCTGAAGAACCTCACCGTCATCCAGGACGCGGTGGAGCACATCAGGAAGCACACCCCGGACTTCGAGATCGAGAAGGTGCCGCTGGATGACCAGCCCACCTTCGACATCCTGAACCGCGGGGAAACCATGGGCGTGTTCCAGCTTGAGTCCGGCGGCATGGTCGAGACCTGCCGGAAGTACGACATTTCCAGTATCGACGACATCATCGACCTCATCGCCGTCTATCGTCCGGGCGCGATGCAGTTCATCGACCAGATGCTCGATGTCAAGAAGGGCCGGACGAAGCCGATGTACGAGCACCCGCTGCTCGAAAAAGTCTGCGGCTCCACCAACGGGGTCATGATCTACCAGGAGCAGGTGCAGAATGCGGCCAAGCTGCTGGCGGGCTACACACTAGGCGGCGCCGACCTTCTGCGCCGCGCGATGGGCAAAAAGGACCCGAAGAAAATGGCGGAGGAACGCTCGAAGTTCGTCGAGGGCGCGGCGCGCACCAACGGCATCGAGGCCAAGCTGGCGAACCAGATCTTCGAGAAGATCGAGATGTTCGCGGGCTACGGTTTCAACAAGTCCCACTCCGCCTGCTACGGCCACATCTCCTACTGGACCGCCTACCTGAAGGCGAACCATCCGGTCGAGTTCCTCGCCGGACTGCTTTCCAACGAGATCAACAACACCGACAAGATCGCCGTCTTCGTGGCCGAATGCCACCGCATGAAGATCGAGATCCTGCCACCGGACATCAACCAGTCGCAGCTCCGCTTCGCCCCGGAAAAGACGAAGGGCGGCACCGAGGGCGTCCGCTACGGCCTGGCCGCGATCAAGAACTGTGGTGAGAACGCCATGGCGCAGGCGATCGAGGAACGGCAGAAGAAAGGGCCGTTCACCTCGCTGGAGGATTTCGCCTCCCGCCTGGAGTCCAAGGTCATCAACAAGCGGATCCTCGAGAACCTGGTGAAGGCCGGAGCGCTCGACTGGACCGGCGAGACCCGCGCCGGGATGTTCAACCGCCTGGAGCAGGTGGTCGCCTCCGCTTCCTCCGCGCAGAAGGACCGTGCCTCCGGCCAGGTGTCCCTCTTCGACGCCATGGACATGGCCCCTTCCGCCCCGGCGGTGAAGTCGCGCCGCAGCGAGAACGCCGTCGAGGAATGGCCGAAGGACGACCGCCTGGCCCACGAGAAGGAATTGCTCGGCTTCTATGTGACCGGCCACCCGCTGGACAAATTCCGCAAGGTGATCGACTCGGAGAAATACCGCCGCATCGGCCTGATCGAGGACCTCGACCTTTCCAACGCCCGCGAGCGTTTCCCATTCGCCGGGATGGTCCGCTCCCTGGAGTCGAAGGTCACCAAAACCGGCAAGCCCTTCGGCGTCATGAAGCTGGAGGACTTCACCGGCATCGCGGAGATCATGCTGTGGGGTGAGACCTTCGTTCCCGCCCGCGACGCCGGACTGGTGGAGCCCGGAAAAATCATCCGTCTGAAGTGCGCGGTACAGGTGGACGACCGCACCGGTGGCCGGCGGCTCACCGGCTACGAACTTTCCGAACTGAAAGCCCGGCGCACCGCTGCCTCCAATGGCAAGGGTCCCATCGAGCTGATGCTGTGGACCACCCGCCACGGCGAACGGGACCTCATCGAGATCAAGGAAGCCCTGGCCGCCCACCCGGGCAACACCCCGGTGCACCTCCACTTCCAGAACAGCGCCGGCAAGCGCGTGACCATGGAAGTCGGTGAATCCTTCTACGTGAAGCGCGGCCTGGATCTGGAAGAGAAGCTCGACCGCTGGCTGGAGGATTGATTCCTGGGCAGAGACGCCATTCCATGGCGTCAGGCGGGGTGGATACCCCATCATGCCATGATTCCGGTTTCCTGATGATCTTCACAGGCTCTCCGGAGGGCACTACGACCGGAAATCGGTCGCGCAAAGGGTATCAGGCGCCGCCCCCCGCCGGGCGCCATGGAATGGCATCCCTACCTGCTCACTCCTTCGACTTCTCGACCATGAAGACAGCGACTTTCCTCGTATGCCGCCCGGCTTCTTCCTCATACTCCAGCCGGTTCAATCCCGGTCTGATCGCATTCATCCCATGCACCGCTGAAAGCACATCAGCCATTTCATGGCGGCCCTGGGACCTAGGTTGGATCCTGAGATCAGGATATAGCTCCCATGGCTCCCCCGGCAGGTCTGCAATGAGTGTCGTTGGTTGCAGATCCGTCCACGTCGTATCCTTGTGATGTTTCCGGACGTGTCCGCTGACTTGCTCCGGAGTCTGTTTCCGCCAGAGTTTTCCCTTTCCGGCATCCAAATCGCTCTTGGGCACCGGCAGATAATCAAGGGGATCTTTTCCGGCTGGGATTTCCAGAATCCCTCCGCTGAATCGGTATCCCGGCAGCGCCGGGCGCACGGCGGGCATGGGGATCCGGACCCCGAAATCCTTCACCACATTCCCCGCCGCATCGATCGGCTCCGCCTTGAACACCGCAGTGAGGTGGACGCCATCCGGCAGTCCCTTCAGCGCGACCACCATATACTCCCCCGCTGACAACAACCGGGTCTGCTTCGCGGAAGCCGAGCGGACAGTTTTCCAGTCGAAGCCCTTGGAGGGAGCCGGCAGATTTCCATCCGGGCTAGCCTCCCGATCCAAGGGCGTCCGGCCCGGCTCGTAGTTCCACAGGCAGTCGATCGCCAGGCTCACCTGCTTGCCCCTGATCGACGGGACCGACTCCAGCGACAGCCCGACAAAGGGCACTTCGCGCACGTTACGGACGTCCTTGTTGGCGGGCTCGGTATGTACGATATAGGTGGAAGTCTTCACCCCGTCCCTTGCCATCACCGAAGGCGCTGTCATGAGTTCGCTCCCGACCTTCTGGGCTGCACGGCGCATCATCAGTTGCTGCTCGAGGTTGCTCAAAACGGAGCCCGCCTCCGGGAACGGTTCATCCGTCCGGAGGAAACTCGAGGTGATTTTGATCCCGGGCATTCGTGTGGGAGGAGCCTCATCCGGGGTCCCCAATTCCACCCGGTACTCCGTATCAGCTTTCGGAGCTGCAGCGGCGGAAGATCTGTCCTTACCGGGCATCACCCCCGCACAGGAAGCCAGCAAAGCGCCGCCCGCGATGAACAGCAACGTCAGCACGGCGGAAGCAACTGACCGCGCCGCCACCCGCTCCCCGCGCACCAGCGCGCGGAGACGTTTCGCCAACCTCTTCGCCCCGCCGCTGGCGGTCATCGGCACACCGGCCGGGACGGTCCATGATTCGGTAAGATCCAGCAGGAACGCACCATAGCTGCGCCCCTCGTCCGGCGCGGCGAGTGCGCGCGCATCGCACACCCGCTCGCGGTCCTCCACCCACCGCTGGGCCAGCAGATGGACGAGCGGGTTCCACCACACCACGCACTTCGCCACGGATAGAAGCACCGCCAGCCGAGGATCACCGCCACGGATGTGCTCCGCCTCATGACGCACCACCCAGCGCAGCTTCCCACGGCATCCATCTTCCAACAGCAGCTCCGGAACCACCATCCGCAGCCGGAAAAATCCGACCGCGCACGGTCCCGTCCCGCATTCTGAAATGAGGAACCTGTCCCGCTCACCGGATGCGAATGGCGCCAGCAACGCCCATTCCCCATCCGTAGGCCCGCGCAAGGAAGCCGTCCACCCCCGCAGCCGGGTCAGCCTCACCACAACCACCACCAATCCGGCCAAGCAACCAGCGATCCATAGCCCCGCGAATCCCATCCATAAATCGGATGACGTCCACCCAGGGACGGTCTCCCCGGGTGCCACATCCGTCACTACGTCATCCGCCGTAGCAGGTGCGTCGATCCGAATTGCCCAGCCGCTCCACACACGCTCCTCGATGTGGGAGGCAGGTCCGGATGCAGCAGACGCGGAATCCTCCGGAAACCATCCCCGCGCGGAAACCCACGGCAGGACCACCATGGCGAGGATCCCCGCCGCTGCGGCGAAGGCCCGCCTGCCCGGATCCCGCAGAACCAGGCACACGCACCACACGAAGACCGACAGCAGCGCGGTGTGCAGCAGGAAGTTCAGCCAATAGGCGGGAAGTTCTGAAAGCATGTTCATGACTTCCCTCCCTTTCCGTGTTCATCCAGCAGCTTCCGCAGCTCCGCGATCTCCGTCTTGGAAATCCCACCTTCCTCCACCAGGCAGCGCATCATCGAAAGCGCGGAACCCCCGAACATCCGGCCTTTCAGATCCTTCAGCAATCCCACCCGGCCTTTTTTCTCCTTCACCACCGCGGAGTACTCGAATGACTTCTCCCCTTCCGTCCGCTTGATCCATCCCTTCGCTTCCAGCCGGGAGAGCTGGGTCTGGAGCGTGTTGCGGGTGATGGGCTCGCTGCGGGAACCGTTCACCAGTTCCAGGAGGCGGGCCACCGTCGCGGGTTGGTGCGTCCAGACCAGGTCCATCAGCGCCTGTTCCGCCGCCGACAAGGCAGGAAGGGAATTTCCACTCATGGAAGACCAAATGACGACATCTGTCGTTACCGTCAATCCGAAAATGCCGACGTCTGTCGTCATTTGCATTCCATCACTCCTCATCTGGACATTTCCGCCATGCCAGTGATCCTGCACCTCATGTTCCCGCCGTCCCCTGCCGCCGCACCCCCAACTCCTCCGAAGTCCGGCCTCGCCACCACAAGCATGGTCTGCGGCATCCTTTCCCCGCTGACCTGTGCGGCCACCTTCCTGCCCGCCGTGATCTGCGGCCACATCGCCTTGTCACAGATCAAGCGGTCCGGAGGAGCATTGGGGGGACGCGGACAGGCAAGGGTCGGACTGTGGCTGGGCTACGGCAGTTTGGTTCTGATTATCCTGACAGGCCTCCTCGCCCCCTTCTTCATCCGCCCGCAACAAAAGGCGCAGGAAGTGGCATACCTCAACAACGTCCGTCAGATCGGTGCGGCACTGGTTGCCTTCCATCAGGCCCAGGGTACGGACACCGCGCCCTATCCCTCGGACATCCGCCAGCTCGACCCGATGGGTTATACCACCAACGTCAGCGAACTGCTCACCGTCCGCAGGCAGCACGCGGGGGACTGGCTCTATTTCTGGGCAGCGGATGCGGAAGACCCTTCCGCCGCGCTGCTCATCTCACCGCCAATGAAAAGCCACCCGGCGGACGTCAATGCGAACCACATTCTCCTCACCACCTCCGGCGCTGTCCGCATCGTGGAACCCTATGTGGTGGACGCCGCGCTGAAGGCAACCCCGGAGCCTCCGGTGAAAGTTCCCGCGCAGGTGCGCTGAGAAATCTACCCCGTCACCGCTTCCGCAACGCGCTCCTTGAACGCCCGGTCGTTCTCCAGGAACCATGCTCTCGCGGCGGTGCCCAACGCCGCCTTCTCCTCCGCAGGCATGGCGATCAAGCGTGAGATCGCCTCCTCCAGCAGATCTTCCCGAACGTGGAAATTCGTTCCGAGATGGCGGGCCTCGGTCTTTCCGTAGGGCACCACCACACCACGGGAGGCGTCCACCAGCTCATTCATCGGCGGAGCATCCGTCACGACGGCTACGGCCCGGCAGGACATCGCTTCCGTGATGTAGTGCCCCCAGCCCTCCGAGAGCGACGGGCAGAGGTGGATGCCGCAGCCATTCTGCATGCTCCTCAGCTCCTCATCAGGCAGGTAGCGGCTCACCAGCTCCACATTTACCGGTACCGATGCGGGCGCGTTGTCCGGATGCTGTACGAGCGTCAGCACCGGCCACTCAGGGTGCCGTGACCAAAGCTGCAGCAACACCTCCGTGTTCTTCAGCGTGCTCTTTCCCGCCAGGTGAAAAAACCGCGCGTAGTCCGGTGCGACATCCTCCAGAACCCTGTCGTCCGAGGTGAAGCCGATGTACGACACCGCGGGATGGTGCTTCGAAAAAATCCCCTCCGCATGCCGCGACTTGCAGAGGATCCGGTCGATCATCTTCAGCCGTGCCAACAACCTTTCCGGAAACCGTTCCTGGTTCGGGATCAGGAAATGTCGGCCCGTCTTGCACTTCCACCATGGGGCCACCCGCTCCAGATGGAACGCGGCATCCGCCTGGAATCCACGGGAGAGCAAAGCACGCAGACTGCGCACCGGAGGTGCCTTCACCGTCACCCCCGCACCCCCAAGGGCAGCACCCAGCAAGGCCGCGTCGCGGTCCAGGCCCACGCCGTTGCTACGCCCAAGGATCAATGCCTTCCTCATCCGGCGGCAGTCTCTGATATTTCCCGAGTCTTGCAAGACCGCTTGCTCCATCCCCAACATGCCCGCAGCACATGGACATCGTTTTCATCCAGAAGTACTCAGGCAGAGGCGGCTCCAAGAACAGCCTCGCGGAAAGCCTGGCCGCGTTGTCCGCGGACGGCTCCATACGGCTGCGTGTGGTTTCCTCGGAAACAGGCCAGTTCACCGAACGCTGCGGACGCATCGGCGTGCCGGTCACGATCGCGCCGCTGCCGGAGTGGCGGAAGTTCTTCGACCGCCTGCGGTTCAAGGGTGCCATCCGCTCGGTTGCCCGCAACCTTTCCGGACCGAAGCCGGACTGGATCATCAGCAATGAGATGTGGTGGGCGCCCCACGCGGCAGCCCTCTCCCGCGAACTCGGCTGCCGCTCCGCCGTCATCCTGAGGGACGGCATCGCCACCATCCGCAAATCCCTCCAATACCGCCTGCAGGACCACGAACTGATCCTGCCGGTATCCTCAACCATCGCGGGCGCGCTCACGGCGCACCCGGACCTCGCCAGCAAAGTCCACGTCCTCTTCAACTCCGTGAGCGTCCCTCCGGAGAACCCGGAGGACACCCGGAGACTGGACCAGCTCCTCCAACCCTATCCGGACGTCAGGCGCTGGCTGTTGGTGGTCGGAAAGCTCAGCCCACGGAAGAACCAGGTCGATGCCGTGCAGGTGCTCCGCTCACTCACAGATGCAGGTCATGCCGGGCTGGGGCTGCTGCTGGCCGGAGACATCGAGCCTGACTACCGGCCGCTCATGGACAAGGCGATCGCCACCCACGGCCTCCAGGACAGGGTCGCGATGATCGGCAACTTCGACGGACTTCCCTCCTTGTTGGACCGCGCGGACACCCTGCTGCTTCCCAGTTTCCGCGAGGGGCTGCCCCGCTCCTTGGTCGAGGCGGTCACGGCGGGCAAGCCCGCCTTCGCCTTCCCCTGCGAAGGGGTTGAGGACATCTATGAAGAGCATCTGCCCACCTTTGTGAGCGCGGAATCAAACGCCCCCTCACTCACCAACGTGATCTGCCGTGCCTGGGAGAGTCCGGAGTCCACAGAGGCGGCCTTCATCAAGGTCCGTGAGCATGTTCTCAGGCAATTTTCGCCTCAAGAACACGCGCGGTGGATCCTCTCCCTGCTCAGCGGGTCATGCCGAACA
>Ga0233365_1000765_pt1 | contig 14383 bp, 13 predicted proteins | sample ElkDunMinimDraft_27_FD_191535 | JGI IMG/M metagenome (GOLD analysis project Ga0233365, IMG submission 191535) | Fecal eukaryotic communites from dung pellets of Tule Elk in California, USA - Elk Dung C36 | ecosystem: Host-associated > Mammals > Digestive system > Large intestine > Fecal | place...
CATCGCAATCAAGTGTATCAACCACCATATCTAAATTCGTAAAAGTGGTTACAAAGGTAAACTTGTTTAAATATTCTTCTTTTGTAAAAACCGATTTCAGATACACTTTTTCATGTGCTTTTACAATGAATAATGCCTTTACGTTTTCGTTTAAAAAAGTAGCGTTTACGGCTTTAAAATAATTGATAAAATTTTGACTTTCGTCTGTTGATTGAAAATAATTTTCGGTCATAATAGTACATTTTGTTTAGTTAATTGTCTAAATATACAGCTTACACTTTACGTACTGTTATTAAAAATGTTAATTTATAAAATTTAACACAGCGTACTCATTTAACGACAAACAACGTCATTTCAAATCACGAAATTTGAACAAAAGAAGAAAACATGATTACATATTACAGACATCAGTACGAATTATTGCAGTTGAATTTAAAAATTGTAAACTGCAATTTGGAAAAACTTACATGGTTGGAAATTAATGATGAAACGACCATTAAATTATATCAGGATCAATTAAACAGTTTGGAATTCGAGAAGGAAAATTATCTGAATAATTTACTTCAAAGTCTTTCCAAAACCGAAATAACGCAACAAAATATTGACGAGGTGAAATGTTGTTATGAACTGATTGAAGAGCACAGCAAAAAACATTACAGCCTGCTTTTTAAAACACACTTAAACCGAACTATTGAAAATCATCAGAAAAAATACGGCGACTTTTTATTGAGAAATCAATTGAAAAAGGCGGTTGAAATTGAACAGATTATTACGCATTTAGAACGCGTGGCTTAACGCTTTTTTATTCTTTTGCATCCACTGCTGCATGGTTTCAAAACTGTTTGCAGCATTTTCATCGGTTACTTTTTCAATTGTTTTACGTTCGGTACTGTAAACGTACAATCCGTTTTTATCTTTAAAAAAGTGGTAATAATGAACAACAACCGGTATTTGTCCGCGACCACCATCGCAAGGTGATTGCACATCTACCAAACTGCCTGCAAATGCTATCGAATTAAAATCGGTTGAAGTTGTAATCAATTCATCATCAATAAAAAGTTGATTATTAAAAGCATATCCAACAGAAAGGTCTTTGATTTCATTGTTAACGTCGGTCAGCTTTTTAACACTGTTTTCACCGTTAAAAACATACAGCCCTTTCTGCATTAAAAAGAAAGAAGGTGTTCCGTGCTGATAACTGTTTACGCCGTTATAAAATGCGATTGTTCCTTGCAAATAATCAATCGGAACAAATGTATTGCTGTCATAATTAAATCGATAATAAACAGATCCGTCGTAATAAATGTCGTACATAAACCTCTCCATTTTATCAAGAAAAGAAGGGTTTGATGTGTTTATTTCTCCGGTTTCGTAAACAGCATTCCAGCTTTGGTTATAATATTTCCCATTAACAACTACAAACATTTTATTGCTGGTGAGCTGTGTATTTTCGATCGGGTAAAAATGAGTATCCGAACTGTCTTCCAAAGAAATTCCTGCTTCAACATAACTCCAAAACGTATTTTCTTTCACATCGTAAAAACCGGTTAAAAATCCGTTGTTAACATGTTCTAAAGCAGTGAAATCGCCTGAAAAACCCAATTCTTTAAATTCATTGGTAACATTATTATTCAAATCTAAAGTAGTATCGGTTAAATAAAAAGTATCGTTATCAGTAAGATAAAAAGTAGCATTATCGTATAAAATATAATTGTCTAAATAATATTCGGGTGCTATAAAACGTGCCTTTGCAGCGTTGATGTTTGGCACTTTTAAAACCTCAACATCGTTATTTCTAAAAACACAGGTATAAACAGACTGTTTATTCTTTAGCAAATAGCTGTTGGTAGGTGTTTTTGCAAAAAGATCTGCATCGGCAGGAAGATTTGTAATCTTTTTACGAGTTACTTTCTTTTCCAAATCGTTATAACTAACATGAATCCATTCGTTGTTTTTTAGGAACATATTTCCGTTAAAAGTTGATATAATTTCGTTTTTATCGAAAATTTTTAGAGGTTGATTCTGCTCAAAATTATAACTATCGGCATTTAATATAAAATAAGCGTTTTTGTTTGATAACAATATAAAATCGCCTCCTGTACTTTCTACAACCCAGTCATCTTGCGGAATTAAAGACAATTTCACCTTTTTAGAATCTGAAATACTTACACCGTTTGGATCGATCGTATTACAAACCAGAAAAACACCTTTTTTATCAGTTTCAATTTTATACTGAACCGATGTATGATAATGGTAACATTCGCTTGCAAATGCCGAAAAATTCAGCAACAAGAACAGACAGAAAGCTATTTTTTTAAACATAATTTTAAAGTTGAAGTTTTACTTAAAACTGACATTGCTAAAAGTGTTCCATTTTAAATTTTTGAAAGATCCGGTGGTTTCTTTTATTTTATTTAAATGATACGTTTTACCATTATCTTTTACTATAATTTCTTTTGATGAAACTTCGTAGATGGTGCTTTTATTTTTAAAAGTTAATGCTTCTGTGGCTTTATTAAATGTAAAATCGGCATCGATAAACAGTTCTACCACATCTTCTGCATTGGTAAAAATATATCCCAAATGCTCATCGCCATAAATGCCCATTAAGTGCATTTTTTTGCCGTTTTCAAAAACCATTGTAAATTCAGGTTCGTTTCCTTCGGCAAATTTCTGATAACCGCTAGCAACCATTTTACCATTCACACGTTTTTTAACCGAATAATCAGCAAAAATACCAGAGTACGATTCTTCGATAATTTCTATTGGAACCGCCTGATTATTTTCTACCACATATGTTGAAAACTGATGCCAGCAACAACCGCTCTTCGTCATGGTTTGCAATTGTTTCTTTTCATCGTCAACCGTAAACATTCCGCAGTAGTTTGATCCTAATTCGGTAAAACTTTCATTGTAAACAAAACCGTTTTTATCTGCCAGATAAATCTCAAACGACGGACCACCGTAACAACTGTAATTTCCGGTTCGCAAGGCAATATCTTCCTTTCCGTCGAAATTAAAATCTTCATAAATTAAAATACTTTGTTCGCCATAACGAATTTGTTGAATGTTCGATTTTACTTTAGAATCTTCAAAATCATATCCCGAATAAAAAGCAGGTTTAGAAAAAACGAGTTTTCCATTTTTCTTTTGATAGATATTTAACGTACAATTGGTTTCCAAATCGGAATTTTCCTGATTCTCATCAACAATAATTTTCCCGGAAAATTCATCCGAAAAATCAATTAAATCATACGATTCTTGTGCCGATGCAAAAAAGGGCAACAGCATTAAAACAAACAACAACTTTTTCATGAAATTTTTATAGAAAGTTAAACAAAATAATCAACAAATACCATAAAATAGGAATGCTTTCTACCCAGAAAAGCGTGTAATATTTTGATCGATTCGGATTCGCAAAATACGTAAATAATGCAATAACAGATACCAAAATCAGATTGATGATCCATTGGTTTCCGTAATAATTCACTTTTAAAAATTCGAGAAAATAAAACGGGATCAACAACAAACCAATCAAGTATTTTGTTTTTAAAACACCAATCGTCTGCGGAACGGTTTTCAGTCGGATATCATCGTACTTTAAATCGTTAATTTCAAAAATTAAAATAAGAATCAGTGTAAGAATAAATCGCTGTAAAAACTTAAAAAGAATATCATTTTCTATGCTTTGATCGGCATTTACAATTGGAAGTAAAGTAGTTACACCTGCCCAACACAACGATACGATATAGATTTTTATACCCGCATAATTTCGCAGATTGGTTTTAGATTTTGCCAGCGGAATTACATACAAAACACATAAAAATCCAAAGAAAACAGTGAGCAATTGCGCCTTTAAATTCAAAAAGAAAAAACTTATTACCGCAATTACAAAACTAATAACGCTTAATGCTAAAATACTTTTTAAAAACAGTGTCAGTTCTTTTTTCTTGGCAATAACCTGCGCATATTTAATAAAGTTGTAACTAAAAATAGTTCCAAAAAAAACCAGGCTGGTAATGGCGGTATTAAAAGGTAAAAAGCAAAAATAAAAAGTCATTTGCACCAATGCCGTTGTAGCCAGCGCCACATGCAGGCTTGCGTGCAAATACCAGTCAAAAAAACGCGTTATATTTCTATTACTCTGCTGCTGCATAACTTGTTGCTATTCACAAACTTTATTTTTTATCTCCCGTAAAATTAATCAAATATTAGTTGTATTTTTGCTTTCTTTAAACACAACTATAATTTTATTAATAGCAGATGAAGACAAATGCTTTTGCTTTAAGACATATTGGTCCTAGAGCAACCGACTTACAATATATGTTTGACACTGTAGGTGTGAAAGATATGGATCAATTGTTATACGAAACTTTTCCAGACAAAATCCGTTTAGAGAAAGACATCGTTTTAGATCAGGCACTTACAGAATACGAATATTTGGCACATGCTACAGCATTAGGCGCACAAAACAAGGTATTCAAATCAATGATTGGTTTAGGATATAACGAAGCGATTGTTCCGGCGGTTATCCAACGTAATATTTTCGAAAACCCAGGTTGGTACACTGCTTACACACCTTACCAGGCAGAAATTGCACAAGGACGTTTAGAGGCTTTATTGAATTTCCAGACTACCGTAATTGAATTATCGGGAATGGAAATTTCTAACGCATCTTTATTAGACGAATCTACTGCAGTTGCCGAAGCTATGGCATTATTGTTTGATGTTCGTACAAGAGATCAAAAGAAAAACAATACCAACAAATTATTTGTTTCAGAAGAAATTTTACCTCAAACTTTATCGGTTTTACAAACACGTTCTACGCCAATTGGTATTGAAGTTGTTGTTGGAAACCACGAAACATTTGAGTTTACAGACGATTTCTTCGCTGCAATTTTACAATATCCTGGTAAATACGGTCAGGTTCACGATTATGAAGATTTCATAAGCCAAGCACATTCAAAAGATATTAAAGTGGCAGTTGCTGCAGATATTTTATCATTGGCGCGTTTAAAATCTCCGGGCGAAATGGGTGCCGATGTTGTTGTTGGTACAACACAGCGTTTTGGTATTCCGTTAGGTTTTGGTGGACCACACGCTGGTTTCTTCACAACTAAAGAAGAGTACAAACGTTCTATGCCGGGTAGAATAATTGGTGTTTCTCAAGATACCAACGGAAACCGTGCATTGCGTATGGCGTTACAAACACGTGAACAGCATATTAAACGTGAAAAAGCAACATCTAACATTTGTACTGCACAGGTTTTATTGGCAGTTATGGCGGGTATGTATGCGGTTTTTCACGGACCAAAAGGTTTACGCCGTATTGCAAACGAAGCACACGCAAAAGCAGTTACAATTGAAACCGAATTAACGAAATTAGGTTTTGAGCAGTTGAACGATGCGTATTTCGATACTATTTTAGTAAAAGCAGATGCTGCTAAAGTAAAAGCGGTTGCCGAAGCTAAAGAATTCAATTTCTATTATGCTGATGCAAATACGGTTTCTATTTCAGTAAACGAAACTATTTCAGTAAACGATATTAATACGGTGATCGGTATTTTTGCCGAAGTTGTCGGAAAATCATTCACTGCAGTTACCGAACTTTCTCAAGAAGCATTGGTTCCTGTAAAATTAGAAAGAACATCAGCGTTTTTAGAACACGATGTTTTCAACACACATCATTCTGAATCTCAATTGATGCGTTATATCAAAAAGTTAGAGCGTAAAGATTTGGCATTAAACCATTCTATGATTTCTTTGGGATCTTGTACAATGAAGTTGAATGCAGCAGCAGAAATGTTGCCTTTAAGCAATCCTAACTGGAACAATATCCACCCATTTGCTCCGGCAGATCAAACCAAAGGATATTTAACCATGTTGCATAAATTAGAGCAGCAGTTAAACGTAATTACCGGCTTTGCTGGTACTACGTTACAACCAAACTCTGGTGCGCAAGGTGAATATGCTGGTTTAATGGTTATTCGTGCTTATCATGAATCTCGTGGCGAAGGTCACAGAAACATTGCGTTGATTCCTGCATCGGCTCACGGAACAAACCCTGCATCGGCTGCAATGGCTGGTATGAAGGTAGTTGTTACCAAAACGACTGAAGAAGGAAATATCGATGTGGAAGATTTAAGAGCGAAAGCAGAATTACACAAAGACAATTTATCTTGTGTAATGATTACCTACCCTTCTACACACGGAGTTTACGAATCATCGATCATTGAAATCACTGACTTGATTCACGCTAACGGCGGACAGGTTTATATGGATGGTGCAAATATGAACGCACAAGTTGGATTGACAAATCCTGCTACAATTGGGGCCGATGTTTGTCACTTAAACCTACACAAAACCTTTGCAATTCCTCACGGTGGTGGTGGTCCTGGTGTTGGTCCTATCTGTGTGGCACAGCATTTAGTAGAATTTTTACCAACAAACCCTGTTATTAAAGTAGGTGGCGATAACGCAATCACGGCAATTTCGGCAGCTCCTTATGGTTCGGCTTTGGTATGTTTGATTTCTTACGGATATATTTCGATGTTAGGTGCCGATGGTTTGAAACAATCTACCATGGCAGCGATTTTGAATGCGAACTACATGAAAGCGCGTTTAAGCGAAGGATACGAAGTATTGTATTCTGGAGAACGCGGACGTGCAGCTCACGAAATGATCATTGACTGCCGTATGTTTAAAGCAAAAGGTATTGAAGTTACTGATATTGCAAAACGTTTAATGGATTACGGTTTCCACGCTCCAACGGTTTCTTTCCCTGTTGCTGGAACGTTGATGATTGAACCAACAGAATCGGAAGATTTAGCAGAATTAGATCGTTTTTGTGATGCAATGCTTTCAATTCGTAAAGAAATTGAAGCTGCAACTGCTGAAGATACCAACAACGTATTGAAAAATGCACCACATACTTTAGCTATGTTAACTGCCGAAACTTGGGAACTACCTTATTCTCGTGAAAAAGCAGCGTATCCTTTAGAGTATGTGTCGGAAAACAAATTCTGGCCAAGTGTACGCAGAGTTGATGATGCTTATGGCGACAGAAACCTTGTTTGTTCTTGTGCTCCTATTGAAGCTTATATGGAAGCGTAATTGCTTTTTTATATACAACAAAAAACTCCCGAAGAAATTCGGGAGTTTTTTATTAAATATATGACAACTATTTTTAGTACCAATCTGCGTGTTGGTTTCTATTTCCTAAGTAAAATACAAATCCTGCATTTGCTGTTAAGAAGAAACCGCTTTGCGCTTTGTGCTCAGCATTAAGAAGCTCACCTCCGTAAGAATAGTGCTGCATTAAATTTAGCACAGGTGTTACATCCATATAAAAAGCAACCTGATTACTGATTTTTACCATAGGAGTAATACCTAATTGCAGATTTCCTATTTTTTCATAATCGTAACTTTCTTTTGGTTTCAGGAACGAAACCCCGGCACCACCATGCAGCAATAATGTAAACCTTTCTTGAAAAGCATAATTAAAATTCAGTGCATTACCCAAATTATAAACTGCCTCAAGCGTAACTTTGTGCATTGCTGATTTATTCAAATGATTTTCTTTATCTTGGAAATAGAAGTAGGCATACTGCCCTTTCAGTCCAATTTTTTCATTGAACATATACCGTCCCGAAACCTGAAACTGTTTCATAGAAATATAATTGGATAGACTTGTCTGATCTTTTGAATCTTTTGGATTGAAAGGAAAATGAGCTCCTCCGCCTACCTCTAATGAAAAATTATTAAACTGCTGTGCCTGTGCAAAATTGAATGATAAGAAAAACAGAGATAAAATGATGATAAAACGCATATAATTATTCTTTATAAATATTGTAAGTTTTAAAAGAATTACAAGAATTAAGCCTTACCGCCACTAATAAAGCAGTTAGCATATATAGAGGATAAGATAACAGATGTTACTATACTATACAAAACACTTATGTTATCAAGGTTTTACACCAATTACAAAAAGTATATAAAAAATATTTCGTAACTATTTTTAGGTAAGTTCCTATAAACTACACCTGTAGAATAATTACTCAAAAGCAACAATTTTAACTTATAAAACAAAAACCTTCCGAATTTCTTCGGAAGGCTTTTTATAACCTATCAGTATCTTTTTGAAAACTATCTATCAATTCTGTGTTTTTTACAAAAGATAAAAAGTTATTATTTGTTTCTTCATTTAAAGTTAAGACTTGAATTTCTCCTGAATAATGAATAGAAAAAAGAATATTTTGACTTTCATCTGAAAAATAATGATCCCAGAAATATCCTTCAAACTTTGTTAGCGTAAAAAAGTGCGTTAAAAACTCTTTAAAGTCTTTCTGTTCAATTTTTACAGCTCCGTTAAATTTTGTCCAAATACTACTCTTTTTGAAAAACCGTATAGCTTTATTATATATCGCTAAACCAAAGCGTTTAGACATTGGTTTTGAAATCCAAGGTTTATCAATCTGTCCAAGGAATATTAACTCTTCCGCTTCAAACGAATATAATAGCTTCAGTAATTCACCTATTAAAACTGTATTGTTTTCATCTTTCAACTTTATCCAATAAGAACTAATATATTTCGGGCAATAAAAAATATCCTCATCTAAAGTTTCATCGTATGCCAATAAAGGAAAATTTCGGTATTTTACTAAAGCTAAATCTCTGTTTATTAGTTTGATCATTTTTATTTTAAATAGAAATCAATGTTAAATTCATCAAACAACAACTTTTCTAAACTTTTAAATTTATTATCATTAGAAAAACCCTCTACAGGAAAATGTGTTCTAAAAACAAATTGATTGGACTTTCGATCTTTTTTATATTCAACAACATACAAAGAAAAAGGTTCATGATCTAATAACATCTCGAAATTTTCTTGATCGGTATAATCTTCAAGATCAAGAGCTTCGATCTTTAGCATAAGTTCTTCAAAACCACTTTTAGGTGAGACATCTTTTTCTTTAAAAAAATACTTTTCCTTAGTTGAAAACAAGCCCTTCTTATCTAAAAAACCTATTTCTAATAATTTACCTTAGTTTTTAAACAAAGAATCATTTGATACCGTAATTATCCTATCAACTGAAGTACCATTGTTAATCCATATACGCAATATCCAATCAGCATTATTTTTTTGAACAGGTAACAGACTTTATCCAGAATATGCCATATTTCTAAAAGGCATAAAAGCTTCTTTAGAAGACGAACATGATAATAATAGATTAAGATAGAAATATAAATAATAACCCTCTTCTAAACATAATTAAACTACTTCTTACTCTCGTTTAACAAGCGTTTCATGATTGCCCATTGTTTTAGGGTATCGCGCGCTTCTAACGCCGGGTAACCCAACATGGTTTTACCGGCTTCTACATCGCCTGTTACACCAGAGCCTGCACCAATAACAGCACGGTCGCCAATGGTTGTATGGTCTTTAATAGAAGCACTCCCGCCAATAATTACGCCATTGCCTAATTTAACCGATCCTGCCAAACCACTGTTCCCTGCCATAATGCAGAAAGTACCCAATTCGCTGTTATGCCCTATTTGCACCAGATTGTCTATTTTACAACCGTCGCCAATAATGGTAGAGCTGAATTTACCGCGATCTACACAGGCATTTGCACCTATTTCGACCTGATTTCCAATGACTACATCACCGATTTGCGGAATTTTTACCAAACCACGTTCGGCACACGGACGAAATCCAAAACCGTCGGCACCAATCGTTGCGTTTGGATGTATGATGCATTGATGACCAATTTTACTGCGCTCGCGCACTACGGTCCCCGACCAAATGGTGGTTTGTTTGCCAATAATACAATCGTCTAAAACGGTTACGTTGGGGTACAAGATAGTTCCGTCTCCAATTTCGGTACGCGGACCAACATAACAACCTGCTCCTATTTTTACTCCGTTTCCAATTTTAGCAGAATCGTCGATTACCGCAGTTGGGTGAATATCAACAGCAAATTCGGGCATTGGCGAAGCAAACAATTCCAAAATCTGACTCATAGCCAAATCGGCATCGGGTACTTGGATAAATGCTCGGTTTTCGCCCGGTTCAATAGAAATATCTTTATTTACAACAGCTACACTTGCTGCAGATGACTGCCATAGTTTTTCGTATTTTTTGTTTCCGATAAAAGAGATGTCGGACTGTTTTGCACGGGTAAGTTCTTCGGTTGAAGTAATATTTTGTGAAGTTACACCAATAATGGTTCCCTTTAAAATATCGTTTATTTCAAAAATAGAATACGATTTCATTATATTGTTCTTTTTTTTTAGCTGTTTACACATCAAATAAAGTATAATAACTTTAAAATTCCTATTTTATTTTAAAAAACGATACAAATCTATACAATATATTTCCCACAGATGCACGGATATTTTGTTATGGAATGATGTAAGAATATTTTAAAATTAGTAATATGAGATGCTGCACTTCGATGGAGCTCAGTGACCAGTTCAGCATGACTCGTTGAATCGATAATTAAATAATTTTGTGAAGAATGATACTTTGCAATTAAAACATTTTCTCCAGATAAATCTTTCCTTCGATAATCTTTAGATAGCCTTGTTTTTCCAGGTGCTTTATGGTTCTAATCACGGTTTCTACTCGTAAGCCTGTTAAATCTGCTAATTGTTGTCGAGATAATTCCACCAAGAAAATATCAGTTGTTTTGGGAGACTGTCCTTTAAGATAATTCAGCAATTTCAACAATCGTTTTTCAGGACTTTGCGATGACAATTCCGGTGCCATTATGACTTTATAATACAGTCGCCGAGCCAAACTGCGGTTTATTTCAACAGAAACTTCGGGATATTTATACAGCATTTCATCGAATAACGATTTTTTAATCTGTACCACTACTCCAGCCGAAATTGCAATGGCATTAGCCGGATAAGGTTCATTGATAAAAAGCGGTGGTTCGCCAAAACTGCGTCCTGCCGTAAAAATTTCCTGAATAAATTCTTTACCGTCTTCGCTGTAATTATTCATCTTCACCTTGCCTTCAACCACCTGATAATAATACGATGGAAAATGCCCTGCCTTAAAAATCAGTTCATTTTTAACCACATTACGCAACGTTCCGCCACAACTTAATATCAAATCGACTTTAATCATTGTATTCTTAAATGAATTACAAAGATAGGCAGTTATTACAAAATTTTACTTTTTCAACGCCAAGGTATAAACCGTATAAGGAAATATTTTTTTGGATATGTAAAAACTGATAAATACCAAAACCGCCAACGGCAGCCACAATGCGTACGAATTAAAAATTCCGAAGGTTAAAAACAAGGCGGTAAACGGCGCGTGCAAGGTTGCAGCAACGGTTAAAGCTACGCCTAAAACCACAAAATTAATCAGTTGGGCATCGGCAAAAAAGTACTTCTGAACAATAAATCCCACCAACGCACCCATAATGGCTCCGCCAAAAATACTTGGTGCAAAAACACCACCGTCGCCACCTAATTTCAGCGTGAATCCGGTTGCAAAAGGTTTTAAAAGCAATGCCCCAAGCAAAAGCCAGAAACTAACCGAAACAAACAGACTGTTATGATGAATGATGCTGTCTATTGCATGATATCCGTCGCCATAGAGTTGTGGAAAAACAAACAACACGCAGCCTAAAAGTACACCACCAGTGAGTAATTGCAGGTACGGACTAAAATCTAAAAAGTTATTTTTCTTTACAAAAGTCACAACCTTGGTCATGTACACTCCGTAGCAGCCTGCCAAAATACTTAACGCAATAAAAAACGGAATTGCCTGATAATGTATAACCGTTTCGTGATTTCCTAAATTAAAAACCGGAGTAACATTCATTAAGAAAATTATCAGCGTAGCAAAACCAACGCTTACCAGATGTGTTACCCAAAAGACTTTGGTTTTTTGTTTGCCGATGGTTTCATACGAAAAAAACAAACCCGCCAACGGGCTGCAAAACAAAAGCGTAACGCCACATGCAATTGCAGAACCTATAAATTCTTTGCGGTATTTTTTAAAGATCGGATCTTTTTGTGACGCCATATCGCCCAAAGCTGCTGTTGCCACTACGGTTGAAACCTCGATACCTGTGCTTCCGCCAAAAACAACCGTTAAAAATCCGTTGAAGAAATGCGATGGCACTTTATATGCCGGGAGTTTTTTACTTTCGCGCACTGCTTCCAGCACTTCGGAAATTCCTTTGTTCTTCTTTTTATTGAAAACGTAGGTCCTTAAAAAATGGATAATTACCAAGCCAATCAGCGGAAAAATAAAGAAAAACAGTTTAAAATTCTGTGCTTTGTTAAAAAGCAAATGTTCATATTCTTCCACCAAATTTTTAAACATCAGCGTGATTAACCCAACGATAATTCCTACTAATGCAGCACAATACACAATGCGGCTCCACTTAACCCACACGACATTTTTCTTTGTAACGATACTGTTGTTCATGTATGCAAAAAGAGAAGCAGTGCTTCTCTGTTTTTAAATTATAATTTTATTTTCAGCAAAATTAGCTCCGGTTAAACATCAATTCTTATGATTGTAATCATAAAAACAACTTTTTAGTGAAAATTTGATAAAAAAAACATCCACTAACCTATTACGATTAGTGGATTATATTTTTAAGCGATATTTAGCTTTTGATTATTTACCAGCTTTCAATATTAAATTATCAATGTAAACTGCCTGATGAATACCATTTAAAAGAACTTTAAAACCTAAATGCGCATCGTTTTTCAAGTTAATCGTGTACGATTTTTTAGTACCTGTAATTGCCGATGGTTTTGAAATAGACACATACGATTTAGCATCTGAAACAGAACCAATTGAAAATAATTCTAATGAAGCATCGCCAGAATTTTTAGAAATATCAAGCGTTAGTTTATAAGTTCCCGCTTTCATTTTAGGTGTTGATAAGATCATTCTTTCGCCTGAACTCATCATAGAATAAAAAGTAATTTTACCTTCGCTGTTGTAAAGCATTGATTTACCTGATTCTGCATTCCAACACTTGTCGATTTTTTTCCAAGCATCAAAATTTTCGTTCAAACTTGTTAAAGTACTACATTGCGCGTTCGATGCAAAAGATGCACCTAAAGCTAATAATCCTGATAATATTATTTTTTTCATTTTTTATTTAGATTAGATATAAATTTGCGGTAAAAGTACTTAAAAAAGCTTTTGCAAAAAAGTGTTTTATGGTGGATATGTTTTTAGAATCTTGTAACGAGTATTGATTAAAATTTAACAGCAATACTTTTTTGTTTAAAATACTTTACATTTTTCATGTCGCTCGCGATTGTGAATTCCTTTATCTCATTCTTACTATTCTTGAATGCATTCGATGATAAGCTACGCTTGATTCAAATTTTTGTAGATTTACAGTATAGAATTACAACTAAATTTGGTAGCGAACTGCTACTATATAAAAGTGAACTATATCCTTAATACATTATATAATTAATCTTAAAACTAAATTATTCAATTATTTATTTTTCCACAACAGATACACTTATACAATTTTTAATTAAGGTACCAATCAGCTTATGCTAAGTTTATTAATTTAAAAAAAGCCTGCAGGTTTTGCAGCATCTGCCCTTCCAGTCGTATATTTTTTTCTCGAACTTTATTTTTACCAGCGTCATCATTAAAAAGTAGTGGTTTGATGTTTTGTACAAGTTGTTCAAATTCTTCCGTTGTTTTACCGGCATACCGTACTAATTGTAACAAAGTGTTGATATTTTTAGAGTTTGGTACGTAATCTAAATGGTACAGAATATGTACCTGTAACATGTATATGAAGCACTTACGCAACTGTTTTGACGAGGTGACTAAAGGTTCTTTTGCTGAAAGTATCGCTGTATCCACAAAATTTTCAATATTGTCAGATGAATATTTAACACCAATCATGTTCTCATGAAAATCTGGATCCCAAGTGTTCTGCCAATGGATGGCTGGGTGATGTCCGGAAGTATAAATTCGGTTTTGGTCTTTGTAGACTTTTTTATAAAAACCTTGTTGAAAATACACTTTATCCTGTATGTAAAAGCGGTTATGGGCGATTATCGCGAACTGCACCTCAGCATCTGCCGTTTCAACTTCTCTGATTATTTCTTTTAGTTGTTTTGAAACTTTTTCTTTCGTAATCAGCAACAGGTAAAAGCAGCGCACCGTTTTGTTATCAAAATAACGCACTGTTTCGTGGAACAGGAATATTTCTTCGACCTCTTCATTACTTTGCAGCTGTTGTAAACGATCTGAGTATTCAAATGGAACTGTATCTTGTTGTTGCAGACTGATTATTTGTTTGTTCTTATCCAATTCATCAAAGATCTGCAATACAATGTTCTTTATCTTCTTTTGTGCTTTTTTTAGTGC
>Ga0233365_1000771_pt1 | contig 14340 bp, 5 predicted proteins | sample ElkDunMinimDraft_27_FD_191535 | JGI IMG/M metagenome (GOLD analysis project Ga0233365, IMG submission 191535) | Fecal eukaryotic communites from dung pellets of Tule Elk in California, USA - Elk Dung C36 | ecosystem: Host-associated > Mammals > Digestive system > Large intestine > Fecal | place...
GCGCCCTGCTGCTGGCCGAAGATCGAGGCGTAGATCGGGTCGGTGCGCAGGGCCGCGTGCTGCTGCGCCTTTTCCTCCGGGGTCCCCAGCCCTTCGGCGATCGCGCGCGCCTGCTGGCTGTACGACTCGAGCAACGCCGCCGGCGTGATCTGGCCAGGCTCCTGCGGCCGCGCCAGCCGCACCTGGCTGCCGTCGGCGCCGGTGACCGGCGCCGCGGCCGTGCCGGCGATGGACAGCAGGTTGCCCTGCGCATCGGCCTGCAGCGTCGGACGGCTGACTTCCGCCTCCAGCGCGCGCTGCCTGTAGCTGTCGTCGGCGTTGAAGGTGTCCGCGTCGAGCTGGCGGCGGGCGGCACCCTCCATGGCGCCCGCTTCGTACCCCACGCCGCGCTCGATCGTCTCCCCAGCCGAGCGCTGCCCCTGGGCAGTCGCGGCGTTCTGGGCGCCGAGCTGGCCGGCGATGGCCTCCCCGATCAGCCGCCGGGCCTGCGGACTGCCCTTGTGGAAGTAGCTGCTCTGGCTGTTCTCCAGGCGGCGCATCAGCTCCGCGCTGTTGCTCATCGGGTTCAGCATTTCGGCGGCATCCCCGCGCGCGGCCAGGGTCTGGCCACGCTGCGCATCCACCGCCCGGGTGACCGACTGCTGGACCTGCGGCGCCGCGCTGGCGGGCGCCTGCACGGCCGCCGGCCGCAGCAGCGGGGGCGCCCCGCCCTGCGGCGCCGCCGCGGCCGGCGCAGGCCCGGGGTCGACACGGCGCGTGATGCCGTTGCCACCGGTGTAGGTGTTCGGGGTGCCCGGCGCCAGGGTCGTCACGTTCGAGAAGTCCGGACGTGCGACCGGCGCCGGCGCCGCGAGCGCTTGCGCCGGCGGTGGCGCGACCTGGGCCAGCGGCGCCGCCGCGGGCATCGGCGCAGGGGCGGCCATGGCGGGCGAAGCCGGCGCCAGGATCGCGCCCGGCGCGGCAGGTGCAGGCGCAGCGCCGCCGGACTGGCGCCCGCCGAGCCCGACGTTGATGACGGGCTCGGGGCCCGCCCGCTGGGGCCGCTGGATCTGGAAGTCACCGCGAACAGCGCGCTGCGCCAGCGAGGGCGCGCGGGGGCCTGCCGGCGTGGCCGGACGCGACTGTCCGAATCCGACGTTCACCACCGGGGCGCCCGCTGCCGCGGCCGGGCGGGTCGGGCTGCTCGCGCCCCCCAGCACGCTCGTGTTGTTGAGGCCTGCCGCCATCGCCAGGCCCGGTCCACCACCGAAATTGACCTGGTCGTTCTTGCGCTTCTGCTCTGCCATCTCGCTCCCCTCGGTCAAATGCCTGCGTCGGCGATCTCGCCGGCGAACGTGAAACTGCTGCTGCACGAGCTGCTGCGGCTGCGGCTGCTGCCCACGCTGGCGCTGTAGCCCACCGCGCTCATGGTGCTGGCCGCCAGTTGCGAGCCGACGCGCATCTTCGCGTCGGCGATGGCGATGGCCTGGTCGATCATGCCCTTGAGCTGGGTCATCATCAGTTCGGCGTGGCGAAGCTGGCCGTCCATATACGCGCGCGCGCGGGCCAGGCCCAGTTCGAAGCTCCGGTCCGTGGCCGCGGACGCCGCCTGTTCCACCGCCGCATCGGCGGTGTACAGCCGAGCCTCGGCATCGGCGCGCTGCGCCACCGCGCCCAGCCGCGCGCGCTCGCCCTCCAGCATCGCGGCGAACCGGCGGACCCCGCCTTCCCAGCCCTGCAGGCGCTGGCCGTGCTGCTGGATGCGTAGCCGCTCCTGCTCGATGCGCTGGTTGTTGCCGGTGGCCCAGGCGTCGACTTCCTTGAACTTGATGTCGGCCAGCGTGCGGAACACGTCGGCGCGCTTGCCCTCGGCCTCGATGCCAGTGCCCCAGGCCTGCATTTCGGACGTGTGCGCGCGCCAGCGGCTGTCGTAGGCGTCGACCTCGGCCTTGAACCGCTCCACCACGTTGCGGTCGGCCTCCGCGCGCACCTTCACTCCCTCCATCTGGGAGCGGTAAATGTCCACCAGCACGCCGACGCCGCGCAGCATGCCCTCGTACAGCCGCACGCGCTGCTCGTTCACCTGGCCCTTGGCCAGCTCGCCCTCGATCTGGGCCTTGTAGACCTCGATGTGCGCCAGCACCGCGCGGATCCGCGTCTCGAACACCTGCGCGTCGGTGGCGTAGGCCTGCTGCCGGGCGTTGAACACGGCGATGCGGTAGTTCAGCACCGCCATCGCGCTCTCGCGCTGGAACGTCGCCGCCTGCAGCGCGACGCGCGCGTCCTCCACGTGGAGCTGGATGAACACGCCCTCGAGCGCGGCGCCCTGGACGATGGCGAAGCGCAGGTTCTCCAGCGTGGCCTTGAACTGCTCGATCGCCACGTCGCGGCTGGCCTCGGCCACCTGGTTGGCCCCGGCCTGCCGGATCTCCAGCACGCGGCCGGCCAGCATCCCCGCCGGCTCGCTGAATCCGCGGTTGCCGAACTCGGCAAAGGCCTGGTCCACGCCGCGCTGCGTCTCCAGCTCGATGCGGCTGCGGCCCCGCTGGAAGATCGCGTCCTCGATGTGCTGCGGCAGCGCCTGCCGCGCCTCGAGCATCGGGTCGAGCGCCGACACCAGCCGGTCGAGCATCACGCTCTCGTAGGCCTGCGGGTCGAAGGTCCACGTCTCGTTGAAGGGCGGCTCCACCCACACCGGGCGCGAGCCCTCGAACGCGGGGATCTCGATCGCCGGCGCGCTGGGCAGGTTGAGCTGGTCGAAGGTCGGGACCTGCGGCAGCACGTAGTCCGGCGTCACCGGTATCTGCAGCTCGCCGGGCGATGGCGGCGCGATCGGCAGCGGCAGGATGGGCGTGTCCGGCCGCTGCCCGTAGGTCAGGGTCGGCGGCGTGATGCCCAGCTCCGGCGCGGTGGTGAAGGTCAGGCCCGCGGGCACGAAGCCCGGCGCCGGGCCGGGGTCCTGCGGCAACGCCAGGTTGAAGCCGCTGGTGTCCAGCACCGGCCGCTGCGGGCGGATGAAGGGCGCGAGCTGCTCGTTGAAGTCGAAGTCGACGCTGAACTCGTAGGGCGCGATGACGATGTCGTCCATCGCGTTGAGGGAGTTGATCGCCGTGTTGTAGGTCTGCGTCCCCCTGGCCATGAACACCGAATGGGCGTTGTCGACCAGCACCGAAGCCAGGTCGTTCTCGTTCGGGCACCACGTTGCCATCGGCTATCCCCTTGTGCGGCGGTCGAGGTTGATCGGGCGGAACTCGATGCTGTCGATCTCGAAGTCCGCGCCGTCGGCGTTCTCGATCACGAAGGCGTAGTCCACCGCCTTCAGTCCCCTGCCCAGCTTCGCCCGGTTCTCGCGCTTGCTCTCGGCCGGCCGCAGCGGCAGGCGGTAGTAGGCCGCCTCGCGCTGGCCGGACTCCTCCCCGGTCAGGATCACCTTCAGGATCAGCGTGCCGCTGCTGCTGTAGCCGATGAAGGCCTCGGGCAGGCGCTTGGCGCGGCGCGTGCCCAGCGCGTCCATGCTGGTGCGGATCACCGCGTGGATCGCCTCGCCGTTGTCATCGTCGGCGTCGAGCCAGTGCAGTCCGTCGGCCGCGCAGCCGACATAGCGCCCCCCCACCCGGCCGAAGCTGTTGAACGGGTACTGGGTGTAGCGGCTCAGCCCCTTGGTCTGGGTATTCATCACCCAGGCGATGTACTGGCCGTCGTCGATCGCCAGCGACATCGCGAAGCCGACCGCGTCGGCGATCACCGCGGCCAGCTCGGCCTCGTGCGCGAGCTCGCCGACGAGCACGGCCCGGTCCTCCACCAGCACGGTCAGGCTGTAGACCCCATCGGCGGCCGCGGCGAGCAGCACCCGGTCCAGCGCCAGGGCGAAGGCGTGGTAGAGCGTGTCGACCACCACGCGCGTCAGCAGGCTGTCGGCGGCGATGCCCATGTGCAGGGCCTGGGCCAGCTCGCGCAGCACCAGCGCGTCCACCAGCGCGGCATAGGCCTGGGCCACGTTGGCCGCCTGGCCGGATAGCACCAGCCGCTCCAGCGCGCGCGCGATGGCGGTGGGGTGCCCGGTGCCGTCGGCCTCGAACAGCACCAGGTCCTCCAGCAGCGCGAACACGGTCCACAACGGATCGTCGCCCAACACCAGTCGGTCGCTGCCCCTGGCCGTGCCTTCGAACGTGCCGTGGCGCGCGGCGATCAGCCGCACCAGCTCGCGCACCGGGATGATCGGGAGCGGCGCGGTGATGGTGCCGAAGTGGATCGCCTCGGCCACCACAGCGGTCGGGTCGGGCTCGACCACGCTCCCGCCGGTCAGCTCGATGTAGCTGTCCGCGCTGAAGGCTTCAGGCGGTTCCGATGCACTGCTCTCGAGCTTGATCGACAGGAGCCCGTCGCTCGTGAAGCCCTCGATACCGTCGTTGTCGGGGAGGAATCGCGCCGCCATGGTGCTGGGCTCGGTGAAGCTGGCGTCCAGCGTGCCGTCGGGAAAGATCCGGACGTTCCCGCCGTAGCCAGTGGTGAGGATGCGCCCGTCGGGGAGCACCATGGCGGACTCGTTCTCCATCGCCACGCCGGCCGACGCCCACGACTCCGGCGGGGTCGCTGCATCCCCGTTCCGGTCGAAGTGGGCGTAGCCCTTCCCGGTCGTGGTGAAGTCGAACGCCTTGAACGCGCCGATGACCACGAAGCTGCCGTCGGGCTGCGGAAAGATCGCCTTGCCCATCGGCCGGCTGGGGAAGTTGACCTCGTTGACGATGCCCGCGATGTCGGTGCTGAAGCTGGTGTCGTGCCCGCCGTGGCGGAACGCGCGCGCGACCGACCGGCTGGTCACCGTGGTGCCGAAGCCCGCGCGCTGGACGAAGGAGCCGCACACCAGGAAGTGGCCTTCCTCGTCCACGTGGACGTCGTAGATCCCGGTGGTGAAGTAGGCGCCGGTGCCGATGCTGAATCCGCCCTCGAGCTCGTACATGCCCAGCGACGTGAAGAAGTCGTCCGGCAGGGTCCCGCCCCACTCGGGATACAGACTTTCGATGTAGGCCTCGTCGATCGCGCCGTCGGCGTCGATCAGGAACACCGCGGCCAGGTTGTACCTGTCCTCGGACCCATCGCCCACCACGCCGCCGACCAGCACCACGTCCGGCTCGAGCACCTTGATGAACTGCACGGACAGCATCGCGATGCGCTCGTCCAGCTCATAGGCCGTGTCGATCGTGCCGTTGGCGTTGAGCCGCTGGATGGTCCCCAGGTACGGCGTCGGCGACCGGCGCTGCGTGCCGACGATGAACTTGCCGCCCGGCAGCATGTCCGCGCACAAGGGCGTGCCCACGATGTCGCTCGGGGACGCGGGGCCCGTGAATCCGCTGTCCAGCGAGCCATCCGGGTTCAGCCGCGCCACCTTGTTCCGCGTCTGCCCGCCGATCTGGGTGAAGTCGCCCAGCAGCAGGATCTTCCGGTCCGGCAGCCGGATGGCGTTGGTGATCGCGCCGTTGGCACTGAGCAGTGTCGTCTGGTCCGAGCCGTCGGCCTCGACGCGGTAGACGCCGGTGGCGGCGAACGACAGCAGCGGCGTGTCCATATCCAGGCTGCTCACCGCCAGGCGCGTCAGGTGGCTGGCCCGGGCGCCGGTGGCGTCGCGCGCGATCACGCGCCAGTAGTGCGTGCCCCCCGGCGGCTGGCCCTCGACCGTTGCGCCATCCATCGCCATGCCGGTCGGCAGTCCGCCCACGAGCTCGTAGCGATAGGGTTTCGTGCCGCCGTAGGTCCGGTACTGCAGGCTGACCTCGCGCCCGGCATAGATCCTGCCCGCGGGCACCTGCCGGGGGAACAGGGTCATGGGCGGCTCCGGCACCCAGGAGGCCCGGTTGACCACGGCCACGGCGCCGGCCGCCTGGAACAGCGGCCGCGGCGGCAGGTCTGCCACGGGCGCCCCGGTGGCGCCCAGCATGACCACCGAATGGTGGCCGTCGAGCACGAACGCCCCGGCCACCAGCACGGTGCCGTCAGTCAGCGGCACGATGGATTTGATGACGTCGGTCCCGCCGAACGGGTTGGCCCAGGTCGTGTCGGCCGCGCCGGTCGCCAGCAGGCGGAACACCGCACCCGCGGCGCCCACGTAGATCCGGCCGTCACTGTCCTGGGCTGCCGCGCTGACCGGGCCCTCGGTGATGCCCGGGTCCCAACTGTCGTCCGGCACGCCGGCGGCGCTGAGCTTGCGCAGCGACTTCGAATCCACGCCGCCCAGGGTGTCGAAGGTGCCGGCGACGATCACGGATCCGTCGTTCTGCGGCAGCAGGGTGTGCACGTAGTGGAGCTCGCCGACGGTGATCTCCGGATCGGCGAACCCGGCGTCCACGCTGCCGTCGGCGTTCAGGCGCGCCACCCCGGCATGGGGGCTGCCGTCCACCTGCTCGAACTCGCCGCCCACCCAGACCTTGCCGTCGCCGCGCACGCGCACGGCGTGCACGATCGCGTCGATGTCGGCGTAGAAGTCCACGTCCAGCACGCCGGCATCGGACACGCGGCACACGTGCGAGCGGCCGTAGCGACCGCCGGCCATGGTGAAGGCGCCGACCACCACCAGGGCGCCGTCGGCCTGCACGTCGATGTCGTAGATGATCCCGGGGAACGTCGCCTGCGGCGGCGGCGGGTTCTCCGTGTCGTGGATCTGGGCGTTGCCGAAGCTGGTGTCCGCGGAGCCGTCGGGCAGGATCCGCGCCAGCGACGCGACCGCATAGCCGCCCTGGCCGAAGGTGATGCCACCGCCGAGCGTGGCGAAGCGGCCGCCGACGTAGGCGCGGCCGTCCGGCAGCGCGCGCACCACGTTCACCGTGGCGGCAATGAAGCCGATGGTGGCCCCGGGGTTGATGTAGGGCTCGGTCAGGAAGTCGGCGCTGAACTCGCCGCTGGCCTCGCGCAGCGCAACGTAGGGCATCGCGCGCGCGCCCACGGCACGGACGCTCGCGCCCAGGTAGTGCTGACCGTCGCGCACGTCGAGCAGGGTCACCCCGCCGGACACGAGCCCCGCGTCGTAGCCGGCCTCCACGGCGCCCGTCTCATCCAGCACGACCGCGCCGCTGCGCTTGAGTCCACCCGCCTGGGCAAACTGGCCCGTCACCAGCAGCCGGCCGTCGCCCAGGAAGCGCACCGGCCCGGCCGCCGCAGCGGCGGTCAGGTCAAACACGGCGTCGTTGAAGGTGCCGTAGCCTTCCACCAGCTCCCCGGCGGCGTCGACCTTCACCACCCAGCGCCGGGCGTCCGTCGTCGGATTCCACCCCGCCACGCTGTGATCGTCCGGATCCACCGCCACCGTCGCGCCGAGCGGCACCGGGTTGGTGCCGGAGCTGGCCCACTCGTCGATGGCGCCGTCGGACGCGACGCGCTGGACAAGGAGGAAGGGAAGGCCGCTCTCGGTGTAGGGAGAGACGACGTACAGCTTTCCGCTGCCCGCCTCGAACACCTGGTTCGGGATGGTCAGGTGGGTATCGCCCACCCACGAATCGTCGACGCTGCCGTCCGCGTTGAGCCTGCCCACGCGTCCGACGGGCGTGCCGCCAATGCTGACCTTGTCGGAGGCCGAAGCGGTGGCCGCAAACAGTCCGTTGCCGGCCGTGTCGGGGTAGTAGGCCAGGCTCGTGCCCGACACCGCGACCGTGCCCCAGTCCTCGTCATCGGTGTGGTCGGCGTTGAGCCGCATCAGGTGGAACGGGGAATCCGCCTGGATCTGGTAGATCTTCCCATCCGGCGCCATGCGCACGTTGTTGCCCGGCGTGAACGATGTGATCGCCGTGGACACGCCGGCCGTGCTGCGGCGGAACCGCTGGCCGTTGCTCCAGATCAGCAGCAGCTCATCGTCGGAGTACGGGTAGACGCCCGACAGGGTGAAGGGCGACATTTCCAAGCCCGGATAGTCGAGGTCCAGGCTCCCGTCGGCGTTGAGCTGCGTGAGCCGCCCGGGCGCCCGCGCCAAGCCGGTCGTGAAGCCACCGCGGATGACGAAGCGGTCGTCGCTGACAGGGTGGATGTCGGTGATCGCACCGCCCGAAGCGCCGGCGTTCCAGGTGGTGTCCACGCCCGTCGTGCCGACACGGAACATGCTGCCGTTCTGGAGGCCGAGCAAGTAGGTATCGGTGTCGACCCAGATGATCCGGCTGACGGTCTGGCTGAACGATGCGGACCCGAGCCCACCCACGGAACTGCCGTCGGGGTCCAGCCTGGCGATGTAGTTGTTGCTGGTGTTCGTGCCGCTGCCGGCGTGGACGATGTAGTCGTCGGGGTCGACGGCGAAGTCGACGATGCTGGTGGGAAAGAAGCTGTCGGAGAAGCTGGTGTCGCAGGTGCCATCGGCGTTCAGGCGCGCGAGCCGGGTCCGCGACGTCCCGCCGATGCTGGAGAAATTCCCCGAGACGATGATCTTCCCGTCCGACTGCTGACGGACCTGGCCGACCACGTTGTTGGGGTTGGGGTTCCACGTCGCATCGACCGTACCATCGGCGTTGACCATCGACAGCCGGCCGCGCGAGTGGCCGCCGATGGTGTGGGTGTTGTTCCCGGGGAGCACCACCACCCGGTTGTCATCGAGGGCGAACAGCCTCGGCGCGGAAGGTGTCACCGTGAGGTTCACGTCCCCGAAGGACGCGTCGAAGTCGCCGTTGTCGTCGACCGCGCACATGCGCACCCGCGTGGTGCTGGAAACGGTCGTGAAGTGGCCGAGCAGGACGATCTTGCCATCGGGCCGGCGCACGCCCGCGGCGATCGCGTCGTTGAAGGCCGGCGACGTGTAGGTGCCGTCCAGGGTGCCGTCGGCGGCGAAGCGGTACAGGCTGGACCCCGCGAACAGCAGCCACTTCCCGCTGGCGAGCGGCAGGATGCAGTTGTCGGCCACCGCCGAATCCACCGAAACCGCCGTGTACGTCGTGTCCACCGTGCCATCGGCATTGAGGCGGGCCACCCTGCTGTAGGCGTGCCCGCCGAGCGAAGTGAATCCGCCCGCGATCAGGAACTTGCCGCTGGCCAGCTCGACGACGCCGGTGACCGCGCCTCCGTTGGGTGCCAGGTTCGAGAAGCCCGATACCGGCCCGTCCTGGTCCACGAGCGCGAAGGCCGACATCGCAGCGCCCAGCAGGCTGTCGTGGTCCCCCCACAGGACCATCTTGTCGTCGGACAGTTGCACGATGCCGAAGTAGCGCGTCACGCCGCCGGTGGCCGGGCCGGTGTAGGCGCTGTCGATCGTGCCGTTGGCGTTCAGGCGCGCGATCGAGCGCTTCGTCTGGCCGCCGACCGTCGTGAAGCCGCTGGCGGAGGTGTACGCCGCCAGGAGGTAGATCTTGCCGTCGGCGGCCTGGTGCGCATGCTGCACCACGCCGTTGACCGTCGGCGGCACCCATCCGGTGTCCAGCGTGCCATTCGTATTGAGCACGGCCACGCGCTGCCGGGTCGTGCCGCCGACCGTGGTGAACGTGCCGACGATCAGGATCTTGCCGCTCTGCAGCTCCAGCGCGTGCAGGATGTTGCCGTTGATGGTCGGCGCGGCGAACCCGGTGTCCACGGACAGGTCGCTGTTGAGCCGGATGATGCGGTTGCGCGTGCCGCCAAGCGCCTGCGTGAAGCTGCCGAAGATCAGGGTGCCGCCGTCGTGAGGCGCGACCCCCAGGACGCTGCCGTCGAGAAACGAGAGTTCCGGCATCGTCGCGTCGGGCTCGGCAGCCGCCGCCGATACGCGGTGAACGCCGGTGCGCGCCGACGCGCCGACTGAGGCGAAGGCACCGGTGACCACCAGCTTGTTGCCGGCCGTCACGTGCACTGCGGTCAGCGGCTCGGGGAACGGGGTCTGGACGAAGGTGTCGTCCACGCCGCTGTCGTCCACCCGGTAGATCAGGCCATCGGCCGCGATGACCGCCTTGCCGTCCTGGAGCGCGATCGCCGTGGGCATCGCGGTGTTGGGCGAGGGCCAATCGGTGTCCACGCTGCCATCGGCGTTCAGGCGCGCGAACCCGTTGCGGGCGACGCCGTTGAGCTCGGTGAAGTTGCCCCGCACCAGCCAGCCGGTTCCATGCTGGATGACGCTGTAGATGCCTTCGGACCCGACCGGCGTCAGGACGCTCGGCGGGAACGCCTCGTCGATCACCACGGAAAAATCCGGGTCGACGGTGCCGGAGTCGAGGTAGCGCGCCATGCCGGGGAATCCGGTCTGCACCCGCCCCCAGACCACGAAGCCGCCCGCGCCGTCGGCGCGCATGCCGCTCAGCGCCCCGGGGCTTTCGAACTGCGCGCCCACGCCGGACGACAGGCTCGCGCCCGTCGCCCCATCGGCCACCGCAAACGGACCCGTCGCAACGCCGCCGGCGTAGGCGATATTGCCGGCCAGCAGCAGGTGGCCTTGCGCCATCAGGTGACGCTCCCGGCGCGGACGATGAAGCCGGAAACCGGGTACTGCGTCGCGTCGGCCAGGGCCACCGTGGAGCGCTCCATGTCCGCACCGGATCCCGTCGTGCCGATCGTGCCCTGCAAGCGCGGCGCCGTGCCCTCGTCGCGGCCGTCGTCGCCGCTGGTGCAGTACCGGAAGAAGGTGGCGTCGAGCGTGGCCTCGCCCTCGTCAGCGCCATCGAACGCGGTGGTGAACAGCCAGTCCTCGTCCTCGGCCTTGGTCATCGTGGCGCCCGATGGGGCGGCGAAGGTCAGCCCGGTGGTCCCGTCGTCGTCGACCGACACCGTGCCCAGGAACGTGTGGGTGTCGTCCAGGTCGAGCGCGTCGGCGGGGTCAGCAGGCACCGGACCCGCGAACAGGTGCATGAACCCGTCGTCGAGCGCTGCCTTGATCGCGGCCAGCACCCCCTCGGACAGCGCCGCGTCCATCTTGTATGCCATGGGAATCTCCGTCAGGTGGTGCGTGGCGGCTCGCCGAGCAGCCAGATCGGGTGATAGCGCTCAAGCGGCGGCGCGACGCCGGTCAGCTCCGGCAGTTGCGCGCCAGCGGCGGGGATCACCACGTGGTCGGCTGCCTTCGCCCCCTCGCCCTTCGGGTAGGCCGACAGCACCACGATCCCGTCGCGCGCGGCCGCGCCGAGCACGACATCCATGCCGTCGAAGTCCAGGCGCTGCGTCTCCGGGGGGGCGTTGACGCGGTCGGCGTAGATGTTGCGGACGCTCGGAATGTCGGTGCCGCTGGCCACGCGTCCGATGAGGGTCCAGCCGAACACGACGTCCGGCTGGCGCGGCAGGTAGCAGAAGCCGGCGTGATGCCCGGCGATGACGTTCGGCGTGAACAGCGCGCTGTGCCCCCAGCACCAGCCCAGCAGCGGCAGCATCGGTGCGAGCGCCTGCCCCAGGTTGTCGGACTGGTGATCGTTGGGGTTGGTGCTCGATGCGATGTAGGTGCCGAAGCTGTTGTTGTCGGCGGTGACGTCGGTCCGATCGTCGGTCCGCTCCAGCACCCGCACGCCCCGGTCCCAGACTTCGAGCCAGACCTGCGTGGCCACATAGGTGTCGCCGCTGCCAGGCGGGTCGCGGAAGTGGGTGCGTTGCCTGCGCGTCACCAGCACGCCCTCGCGCGCATCGGCCCACATGATCCAGCGCCGGGTCTCCCAGTGATCCGCCGCGGCCGGCTCGCGGACCAGGTCGCGCAGTTCCACCGCCGCGCCGCCGCACAGCAGGTCGAACCGCTGCGACAGGAAGCCGTTGGCGTTATCCGGCAGGCCCAGGTCGCGCCGCCGCACGCGGATCTCCACCCGGGTCCCGTCGGCCAGGTAGTCCGCGGCCACCGGCGCCTCGCCGCCACCTGGCGCCAGGCTGACCGGCGTGTCGGTCATGGTGACGGCCGGCAGCTCGGCCGGGTCCTCGTCGTGGGCCAGAGTCGCCACCTTCTGCAGGGTCGCCGCGTCGACCGTCGGCACGAACGTCGACGAGCCATAGGCCTGCACGTCGGGCGGGATGAACGTGATTGCTTCGGAGCAATCCGGGCTGAAGAACCACGGATTGATGCCTCGCTCGATGGCGCCGCTCCACAGCACCTCGCGCGAGCGCGATGCAACGCGCCAGCCCGGCGCGTCGTCGGCGCGCGGGATCAGCTTGTAGCGGCAGATCACCGTGTCGATCGCGAACGGCGTGTAGCCGACCGAGAAGTGGTAGTAGGGCCCGTCGTCGAAGTCCGCGGGGTCCGGGGGCGGCACGCTCAGGTTCTGGGCCTGCACCTGCACCACGTACAGCCATGTCCCGCGGATCCCGGCGCCCAGCACGTACTGCTCGTTGAACGAGGGGTCCGGGGCGGACGCCGCGATGTACGCGGGCGTGTCGAGGACAGCCTGGCCGAGCATGAACACGCCGGTGCTGTACTGCGCCACCATCTGCACGAACGGGTCGTACCAGTAGCGGGTCGAAGGCCCGTACCAGGACAACCGCTCTTCCTTGCGCCCGCGCCAGTCCAGGTTGCCCGCGCGCCTGACGCCATTGGGCAACGCGCCGATGTAGGTGCCCTTGGGCCCCTCGAACTCGTCGTGCCCCTCGATGCTGCCGCTGTAGAAGAACGTCGTCCAGCTCGGCCGCAGGATCTGCTGCGGGTAGTCGACGTCGATGCCCGCCGGCAGTGCCGCGTTGCGCGCCCAGACCACGAAGTCGGTCGGCGGCCGCACGGGGATGGGCCGGTCGCCCGGCGGCACCGGGGTGATGGTGATCCGTGGGATCTCGCCGTGCTTCTCGGCCTCGATCACCGTGCCATCCGGGAGCTGGCGCCGCATCGCGTGCACGCCCAGGCCGTGGCGCGCCGCGTCCTCGAATACCTCCCCCAGCAGCTTCCTGCCCTCCCCCACATACGGCGCCGCCGCGAGGCGGTCGCCGTTGACCCGGACATGCGTCCAGTCGATGTAGCGGTCGGTCACGCGTCGGATTCGTCCAGCGCGCTCAGGCTGTACTCCAGGGCCAGCTTGCCGCCGGCGGCCAGGCCGGACAGGTCCGCGCCGAACCGCGCGGCCGCGATCAGCAGGCCGGTCGTCGCGCTCTTGGCCGATGCGCTGGCCAGCGCGGCACCGCGGATGGTGTACGGCCCCCCGGTGCTCAGGGTCATCGTCGCGTCCGCCAGCTCCGCGGCGTTGGTGAGCTGCTGCGCGGTTGCCGCTTCGGTGGTCCAGGGCAGCCGGGTGCTCGCGGTGTAGGCGGTGAACTCGGTCGCATTGCTGACCCAGTTGGCCCCGGTCCACGTCGTGGCAGGGGTCACGTTGCCGGTGAACGCGGCCAGGTACAGGCTGCCGGCGCTGGCGTGCCCGCCCAGCAGGTTCAGCAGGAAGTTGAGACCTTCGCCGACCACGCGGTTGGGCCGCTCGATCACCTTGGGCCCGAAGCCCTCGCCCGGCGCCGCGTAGCGGTGGGCGAACGCGCCGCCGATGAACGCACGGGCGCCGGGGACGTAGATTGCGCCGTCGTCGGCAATTTCATGCCGATTGGTGCGCAGCGCGCGCATGGCATCGCGGATGAAACTGCTCGAACCGTTCATTTCGTCGTTGCTCCAGTTGAGGGTGACCACTTGCCTGCCGGGCAGCGCTCGCTGGCCAGCCGGACCTTGACCGCGAGCAGGCAGACGCACAGCTCGCAGAAAACCTTGATGGCCGGCGTCGGCCCCTTCGCGTGCTCGCACGCGCGGCACAGCGCGCGGCGCTGCTCCACCGTGGCGGGATCCACTGCCGGATCAGCCGGAGCTGCCGTCGTAGATCACGTGGGCGATCGCCTTGTCGCGCACGGCCATGGACTGCGGCCGCGCGCCGCGCATCGCGGCGACGAACTGCTGCAGCCCGTTCTCTTCGCGGAACAGCGTGGCGGCGCGATCGGCACCGTTGAGCACCGCCAGGCCCTGCTTGGGCGTGGCGATCGCGCCGCTCGGGCCGCCGATGCACACCTGGCCGTCGGCCGCGATCCAGACCGGCACGCGCTCGGTGTCCTCGCCGCCCAGGACGTTGCCGGGGATCCGGCAGTAGGAGCCGGGGATGGCGCCGGTGGACTTCTTGATGTTCAGCGACCAGCCCGCCGGGTCCGCGCCCGCGAAGAAGTAGGTGCGCTTGCCGGCGGCCACGTACACGCCGCTCGAGGCGCCCTCGGACACTGGCGCGAACAGGTCGATCTCGTCGGCGAAGCGCAGCACGTAGCGCACCGGGTCGGTCAGCCCGTAGCGCAGCGGCGGCGACCAGCGCAGCGTGCGGCCGTCGGCCACGAACTGGCGGCCGTTGAGCAGGCCGACGATCTGGCCGGGCGGCATGGCCGTCAGGAACTGTGTCTCCAGCGCGCGCCCCGCCGCCGGCTGGCCGATGACCAGCGTCGTCGTACCGGCGGGCAGCACCGAATGCAGCCGCAGCACCTGGTCGTTGGCATCGGACACGAACACGCCGATCG
>Ga0233365_1000776_pt1 | contig 14264 bp, 12 predicted proteins | sample ElkDunMinimDraft_27_FD_191535 | JGI IMG/M metagenome (GOLD analysis project Ga0233365, IMG submission 191535) | Fecal eukaryotic communites from dung pellets of Tule Elk in California, USA - Elk Dung C36 | ecosystem: Host-associated > Mammals > Digestive system > Large intestine > Fecal | place...
TGGATCAACTGGTCGCCGTGGTCGTGGACAACCGCTCCGCGACGTATCGGCACCCCCACGGGATGACCGCGCAGTTCGAGGCCAACGGATGGACGTCGGCCACAGTGGAGTCATCTGATCACGAGGCGCTTGCCGAGGCCTTCCGGGCACGTCAACCCGGCCGCCCTCACGTTGTCGTCGCCACCACGCCGCAAGGAGAGTAATCCAATGTCGACCTCACACGCGACCATGCGAGACGCCTTCGTCGCCGAAACCGCCCGTCTGCTGGACGACGAACCCCGGCTGGCCCTGGTCCTCGCCGTGATCTCCGCCGGTGATCCGACGTTCCGCAAGGCCGCCGCCGACCACCCCGATCGAGTCATCGACGTCGGCATCCGAGAACAACTGATGATCGGAGCCGCCGGTGGGCTCGCCCTGACCGGGATGCGTCCCATCGCTCACTCCTATGCCCCGTTCCTGGTGGAACGAGCCTTCGAACAGATCAAACTGGACTTCGGCCATCAGGGAGCCTCCGGGGTTCTGGTCAGTGTCGGTGCCTCCTACGACTGGGCAGAGGGCGGATACACCCACTTCAGCCCCCGAGACGTCGCGCTGTTCGACACGATGCCCGACTGGCGAGTCCACATCCCCGGTCACCCCGACGAAGTCGTGGGCCAACTGCGGGATGCCGCCGTCGCCGACGACTCCCACTATGTGCGGCTTTCGTTGCGCACCAACGCTGAACCGCACGACACCCAGGGGCGACTCGTGCCGGTACGCCGAGGTGGGGCCGCCACCGTCGTGGCCGTCGGCCCGATGCTCGACCCGGTGCTGGCCGCCACCGCCGACCTGGACGTCACCGTCGCCTACACCAACACCGTGCGTCCGCTGGACACCGGCGGACTGCTCAGCCTGCTGAACGAGCAACGCGACGACAACGTGGTCATGGTGGAGCCGTATCTGGCGGGAACCAGCGACTGGATCGTCTCCGCCGCGCTCGCCGACCGGCCCCACCGGTTGCGGTCACTGGGCGTGGGGCGTGAAGACCTCCACGCCTTCGGAACCGCCGACGACCACGACCGGTGGCACGGCCTCGACCCGGCGGGCTTGCGCGCCGCCGTCACCGAGTTCCTGCGTCCCTGAGCCGACGGCAACCGCCTCAGCCGGCACAGCCCACCGACCGCTCAGGCCGACAGGCGGGCACGCCTTCGCTTGCGCGCCAACCACCACAGCGCGACGACGGCGGTCGCGGCTCCCGCCACGGCGATCGCGGTGGCCGGTACCGCCGGTTTGCCGCGCAGCGCGGCGATGCGCCGGCGCAACGAGATCGGGTACTTGAACACCGCGATCGGCCAGTCCCGTTCCACCGCCGCCTTGCGCAGCGCGCGATCCGGGTTGACAGCGGTGGGGTGGCCCACCGCCTCCAGCATCGGCAGGTCGGTGACCGAATCGGAGTAGGCGTAACAGTCGGCCAGGTCGTAGCCTCGTTCGGTGGCGAACTCGGTCATCGCGTCGGCTTTGGACGGCCCGGCGGCGAAGAACTCGACCTCACCGGTGTAGCGGCCGTCCTCAATCACCATGCGGGTGGCGATCACGTCGTTGATGCCCAGCAGAAGTCCGATGGGACGGACCATCTCCTCACCGGACGCGGAGACCAGGACGACGTCGCGTCCGGCCGCGCGGTGCTCGGCGATCAGTTCGGCGGCTTCGGCGTACACATAGGGGTCGATCAGTTCTCCGAGGGTCTCGGCCACGATCTGGCGGACCTGGTCGACCTCCCAACCTCGGCACAGTTGGGCCAGATAATCGCGGGTGCGGGCCATCTGGTCCTCGTCGGCTCCGGCGATCAGATACGCCAACTGGGCGTAGGCCGCCTTGAGCACATCCCGTCGCCCCATCAGCCCGCCGTGGTAGAGCGGGCGACCGAACGCCAGGGCACTTGAGGTGGCGATGACCGTCTTGTCGAGATCGAAGAACGCGGCACCCTTGGTATTGGCAGGGCTCATGTTGGCCGAGTGTAGTGCCCCCAACCGACATTCGCTCCCGCTACCGTCGGGTGACGGAGTGTGGTTCTTGTCCCCAGTAATGGACGATCCCCCCATCAATCAGGCATTGTTGGAACACACGCGGCCAACGGTGCTTTTCCTCCCTTCGGCACCGGCGGTCGCCAGACCTCAGCGGTTGCCTCCCCCCGTAGCCGCTGGGCGAGCCCGGCTCACCATCCCCCCTGGAGCCGGGCTCCTACGACCCCTGGTGGTTTACCAGGGGTCGTCCTCTTGTCAGGTGCCTCGTCGGAGGCGATCGCTACGCGACCACACCGTGATTGCGTTCGAAGACCATGCGCAGGCCGTAGAGAGTCAGCATCGGTTCGTGGTGGGTGATGGTCTCGCACTCCCCGATGATCACCGGCGCGAGTCCGCCGGTGGCGATGACCGCGGCGACCTCGCCGCCCAGTTCGGCGATGAATCGACGTACCAGGCCGTCGATCTGCCCGGCGAATCCGTAGATGATCCCCGACTGTAGACACTCGACGGTGTTCTTCCCGATGACGGAACGCGGCTTCACCGGCTCCACCTTCTGAAGCTGAGCCGCCCGCGATGCCAACGCGTCGATGGAGATCTCGATGCCGGGCGCGAACGCGCCACCCAGGAACTCACAGTCGGCCGAGATCGCGTCGATGTTGGTGGAGGTGCCGAAATCGACGATGATGCTGGGACCGCCGTACATCTGAAACGCCGCGTGAGTGTTGACGATGCGGTCGGCGCCGACCTCGCGCGGATTGTCGATGGCCAGCTTCACCCCGGTGCGAACTCCCGGAGCGACCAGGACCATGGGGACCTCGGCGTAGTACCGGTTCAACATCGTCCGAACCTCACGCAGCGCCTGTGGAACCGTTGAGCTGACGGAAATCCCGCTGACCTGGACGTTGTCCCCGACGAGCAGCCCGCGAAACGTCAACGCCAACTCGTCGGCGGTGGCCCGCGGATCGGTCTTGATACGCCACGAGTGGACCAGCTGGTCCTTCTCGAAGGTCGCCAGGACCGTGTTCGTGTTACCGATGTCGATACACAGCAGCATTGGTCAGCTCCTAGATAAAGGCGGTTCCGCGACGGTGGGTCGGCCCGTCGGCGGCGTTGTCGTCGCGGTTGCCGGCGCACCGGCTGTTCCCGCATCCGGTCGAGAAACTCTCCTCGTCACGGAATCAGCCTTTGAACAAGTTACGAGACAGCCACCGGGGCATGTCTGGTTGTCGTGTCATGGATGGGATTCGCCGTCGCCGAACACGGCGGCGAAGCCTCGCGTCGTGAGTGCCCGCACCGCCTTCTCCTGCGCCTCGTCGTTCGTGACGGCGCCTCGTCGGCAGCGTGACCACCGCGACGTGCCGCGTCCACGACCAGCTGCCAATCACTCACCTCGATAACCCCACGTCTGGATTTACCAGACGCGAACTCACGCCGGGTCCGGATTCTCCACACGTGGCCGGATGTCCAACGCGATGTCCATGATGGGTGAGGAGTGCGTCAGGGCTCCGGAGGAGATGTAGTCGACGCCGGTGTCGGCGTAGGCCTTGGCGTCGGTCAGGGTGATGTTGCCGGTGGCCTCCAGCTGAGCCGCACCGCCGACGGCGGTCACCACCTCACGCAACCGGTCGGGACTCATGTTGTCGCACAACAGGAAGTCGGCACCGGCGGCGACCGCCTCGCGCGCCTCCTCCAAAGTGTCCACTTCGACCTGGATCGTGATGTCGGGGCGCGCGGCCTTCACCGCGTTGAACGCCGCCGTCACCGAACCGGCCGCGAACTTGTGGTTGTCCTTGATCATGGCGACGTCGTAGAGGCCCATGCGCTTGTTGTCGCCACCGCCGGCGCGCACGGCGTACTTGTCGAGCACTCGAAGCCCCGGCGTGGTCTTACGGGTGTCCAAAATGGTGGTCTTGGTGTCGGCCAGCGCCTCGGTCCACCGGTGAGTGTGGCTGGCTACGCCCGACATGCGGCACAACAGGTTCAAGACGGTGCGTTCGGCCATCAGCAGGTACCGGACCGGGCCGGTCACCGTCGCCAGCACCGCGCCCTTGGCGACGGTGTCGCCGTCGGCGACGACCGCGGTGAACCGGATGTCGGGCGACACCGCGGCGAACGTCGCCTCGGCCACCGGCAGACCGGCGACCACCCCGTCCTGCCTGGCGACCACGTCGGCGGTACCCAGCGCCTCGATGGGGAAGATGGCCTGACTGGTCGGGTCATCCCGGTCGAGGCCCAGGTCCTCGTCGAGTGCGGCGGAGACGATGACCGCGACCTTGTCGGGGTCCAGCCCGGCGGTGATCAACCGATCTTGAATAATCACAACTGCTCCCAGGTGGTCGAAAGTGTTCCGTCGTCGCTGATCGAGGTGACCAGGTGGCCGTGCCACGCCGGATCGGACGCGGCGAAGTCTTCCCGCCAGTGGCAACCGCGGGTTTCGCGCCGGGCATCGGCGCTGGCCACCAGCGCGGCGGCGATCGTCAACAGGTTGGTCGCCTCCCACGCGTCGGTGCGGGGGCTTTGGCTGTGTATCCCGCCGACCCGGGTCAGGACCTCGGCGGTCTCGGCCAGCGACGAGGCGCTGCGCAGGACTCCGGCACCACGGGTCATGGCCTGCCGCAACGGTTCTCGGCCCGTCGTGGAGACCACCCAGGTGGGAAGGTCGGGTGTCACCGGTTCGGTCTGGGCGGGCAGGCCGGTGGCGATGTCGGTGGCGATTCGGCGGGCGAATACCAGCGCCTCCAACAGGGAGTTCGACGCCAACCGGTTCGCGCCGTGCACACCGGTGCAGGCTACTTCGCCGCAGGCGTACAGGCCGGGAACCGAGGTGCGTCCCTGTAGGTCGGTGCGTACTCCGCCCGAGGCGTAGTGGGCAGCCGGTGCGACCGGGATCAGGTCGGTCACCGGGTCGATTCCCACCGCGCGGCACGAGGCCACGATGGTGGGGAAGCGAGACTCCAGCATCTCGGCGCCCAGGTGCCGGGCGTCCAGACGCACGAACGCTGAGCCTTCGTCGCGCATGGTCCGCATCGCGCCCTTGGCGACGATGTCGCGGGGCGCCAGCTCGGCGAGTTCGTGAACACCGGTCATGAACCGGTCTCCTTGGCCGTTGACCAGATGAGCTCCCTCGCCGCGCAGTGCCTCGGAGATCAACGGCTGTCGGTCGCGCGCGGACTGTTCGTCCGGCGGCAGGTACAGCGCGGTCGGGTGGAACTGGACGAACTCGATGTCGGTCACCGCCGCACCGGCCCGCAGCGCCGCCGCTACACCGTCGCCTGTGGACACCGAGGGGTTGGTCGTCGAGGCGAAGATCTGCCCCATGCCGCCGGTGGCCAGCACGACCGCGCGCGCCAGAACCCCGCCGACACCGTCCTCGGAACCCTCACCCAACACGTGGAGGCTGACTCCGCAGACGCGCCCTTCGGCGTTGGACAACAGATCCAGCACCAGGGCGTGATCGATGACCCGGATCCACGGGTCGCGGTGCACGGCCTCATGCAGGGCTCGCTGCACCTCGGCGCCGGTGGCGTCGCCTCCGGCGTGGACGATCCGCCGCGCCCGGTGGCCGCCCTCTCGGGTCAGCATGAGGGAACCGTCGGCGTGCCGGTCGAACCGGGCACCGGTGTGGATCAACTCCCGCAACCGTTCGGGGCCTTCGGTGACCATCACCGAGACCGCCTTCGGGTCGCACAGTTCGACGCCGGCCAGCTGGGTGTCGTGCGCGTGAGCGGCCGGGCTGTCCAGCGGGTCCAGGACGGCGGCGATACCGCCTTGGGCCCAGCGGGTCGAGCCGTCGTCGATGTTGACCTTGGTGACGACGGTGACGTGCAATCCGGCCTCGCGCAGGTTGAGCGCGGTGGTCAATCCGGCGATACCGGATCCGATGACACACACGTCGGTGGTCTCGGTCCAGCTGGGGGTGGCCGCCCCCAATCGCCTCGGCAGTGCGGGCGATGGGGGACGGCCGCCCAAAGGTCCATCCGCAGTGGACTGGACACTTTGGTCGCCTAGTGGCGATGTCGTCATGATGTGGTGTTACCCGATACGAACTCGGCGAGCTGACGCGACTGTGCCAGGCGCGACTCCTCGTGGATGTACATCATGTGACCGGACTCGAAGTACTCCACCTGGATGTTCTGGCGAAGCTCATCCGGAATCGACAGGTGCGCCAGGTTGTGCTCCACCGCGCCCGGCGGAACCCCACCGTCGTAGTAGCCCAGGGCCACATACACCTTCAGGAACGGGTTGAGCCGCATCGCGGTGGACAGCTTGTCGACCACGGTGACCTGCTTGCCCTCGAACTCGGCGTAGGACCACGGCTGCACATTGCCGGTGATGATCTCGTAGTTCAGATCGTTCTCGTACTTCAACTCGGAACGAATCAGATGGTTGAACGCCGCCGTGTACGGACCGCCGGTGGCGGCGAAGAACGGGTCGGAGGAGAACCGCTCCCGGCCGTAGTCGGTGTCCGGGCCGGTGAACCGGGCGTCCAGGCGACCCACGACGAGGCGCTTGTGACGCAGCAGTTCGGTGTAATACCGGATGTGCTCGATGCGCAGGTTCACCCCGTCGACGTACTCGGTCGACAGACCGGTCAGCGACGCGATCTTGGCCACCGCCGCGGTCCGCTCCTCCTCGGTCAGGCGGGAGCCCTTGGCCAGCACCAGCGGGAACTCCTCGGCCGCGTACTCCTTGGCCTCGGCGATGACCTCCTGAAGGGTCCGTCCCTCATGGAGTCCGTGATAGTGGGCGATCGCGGCGTAGGTCGACAGGTAGTTGACGTAGGGCCCGTCGTTCCCCTCGGAGAAGAAGATGGAACCCAGGTCCAGCGCGGGGGCGATCAGCATGAGTCCGTTGAGGAACATCCCGTACCGCACCTGCAGATACTCGGCCAGAGCGCCGGCGCGGGTACCGCCGTAGGACTCACCGGCCAGGTACTTCGGAGACAGCCACCGGTTGTTACGGGTGGTCCACAGCCGGATCACCTCGGCGACCGACTCCAGGTCACCCTTGAAGCCGTGGAACGGCTTGGCCTTCTCGCCTTCGGCGGCGCGAGAGTAGCCGGTCGAGACCGGGTCGATGAACACCAGGTCGGAGTGCTTCAACAGCGTCTCGTGGTTGTCGGTCAACCCGTACGGCGGCGGCTTCAGATCACCGACATCACCCATGACCACTCGGCGCGGTCCCAGAACACCCAGGTGCAGCCACACACTCGACGAACCCGGTCCACCGTTGAAGGCGAACGTCACCGGACGCTGCGAGTGGTCGGTGCCTTCGAGGACGTAAGAGGTGATCGAGACTTCGGCCTTGGCCTTGTGCCCGGTGAACTTCTCGTCCTCGTACACCTCCTCGCGCAACACGATGCGCCCGGTGGTGGCGGTGTATTCGAGGTCGCCCAAGGTGTGTGAGGTCGTCACCAAATCGTCCTTGGGTTCGGCCGGTTTGTCGACCTTGTCCTTGGCCTCGTCGGAGACCGGTTTCTTCTCGTCAGTCATAACCGCCGACCCTATCCATTCGAGCCGGTCAGGGGAACCGGCGAATGTTCCGCGTCACGCGCTGCCAGCGGGTTGGGAATCGGGTCCCCGGCCGTCCCCGGCGCCGCGATCGTGGCGTCCTGACCCAGTTCCACGATCTCGTTGCGTTCATTGACGTGAACGATGGAGGGTCGGAACGAGCGGGACTCGGCGTCGTCCATGGCGGCATATGAGATCAGAATCACCAGGTCGCCCTCGTGAATCAGCCGGGCGGCCGCGCCGTTGATTCCGATGACTCCGCTGCCGCGTTCCCCGGGGATCACGTAGGTCTCCAGGCGGGCACCGTTGGTGATGTCGACGATCGCGACCTGTTCACCGTCGAGGATGTCGGCGGCGTCGAGCAGGTCTTGGTCGACCGTCACCGAACCGACGTAGTGCAGGTCGGCCTGGGTCACGGTGGCCCGATGGATCTTTGACTTCAACATCGTCCGCAACATGAAAGGTCTCCGTTCAGGAATGGACTCGGGGTGAGGGATGGGCGGTGAAGTCGGGCGCCAGGCTCACCGCGATGTTGTCGATCAGGCGGGTCGAACCGACTCGGGCGGCGACCAGCAGGCGGGCAGCGGCACCCGCCACCGGTTCACCGAGGTCCGGTGAGGTCAGTTCGAGGTAGTCGAGTTCGATCGCGTCACCGGCCGTCGAGAGCACTGTGGACGCCGCGCCCAGCGGGTCGACGGTGTCGGCCGCACCGGCGCGCAACGCCGTCGCCAAGGTCAGGGCGAGTTCACGCTGCGTCGCGGACAGGTAGGCGTTTCGGCTGGACTTGGCCAGTCCGTCGGCGTCGCGCACCGTCGGGGCGCCGATGATCTCGACGGGGAAGTCCAGGTCGGTGACCAGCTGACGGATCAGGGTCAGCTGTTGGTAGTCCTTCTCCCCGAACACCGCGATGTCCGGGGCGGTCAGGTGGAACAGTTTCGAGACCACGGTCAGGACCCCGTCGAAGAATCCGGGGCGGGACGCTCCCTCCAGGATCTGTGCGGTCGGACCGGGAGAGACGCCGACTCGCACCTGACGCGGGTACATGACCTCCCGAGTCGGCGCGAACACCAGCGACACCCCCTCGGACCGCAGGGCGGCCACATCGGTGGCCAGGTCGCGGGGATAGGTCTCGAAATCCTCCCCGGGCGCGAACTGCAACGGGTTGACGAAGATCGACACCACCACGTGATCGGCGCCGGCGTTCTTGGCGGTTCTGATCAGCGACAGGTGTCCCTCGTGGAGCGCGCCCATGGTCGGCACCAGAGCGACGGTGCCGCTCAACGCCGCGCGCGCGGTGGCCAGCGATGCTCGATCAGTCACCACGGTCACGGTGAGTCTCCCTGGTCTCGACGGGCCAAAACCCCCAGCAGGGGTTCAGCATCTTCAACGGAAAGTCGACCCGAATCGATGGCACGGTCGGCTGTGCGTCTTGCCATAGCCAGGTACGCCGCGACGGAGTCGGGGCGAGCCGCCTCCAGCGCGGTCACGTGCGCCGACACGGTGTTCGCGTCCCCCCGGGCGACCGGCCCGGTCAACGCGTTGTCTCCCAGCCGAAGCGTGTTGTCGAGGGACGCGGACAGGATCGGAGCGATCATTCGCTCGGGGTGGGTGATTCCGGCGGCCCGCAACATGTCGACGGCCTCGTTGACCAGCGTGTTGAGGTGGTTGGCGCCGTGGGACAGCGCGGCGTGGTACAGCGGGCGGGCTTCCTCGGCGACGAACTCCGCCTCGCCGCCCATCTCCAGCACCAGCGCTTCGGCGACCAGTCGCAGCGGTTCGTCGGCGGTGATGCCGAACGCCGCTCCCTGGAGCCGGTCGAGGTCCTCGTCGCGGCCGGTGAAGGTCATAACCGGGTGCAGGGCCATGTTCAGCGTGCCCAGCGAGGCCGCCGGGCGCAGGACCTCGATCCCGTGTGAGCCGCTGGTGTGAGCCACCAGCTGACCGGGTTGCAGATGTCCACCGCTGGCCAGACCACTGATGAGATCGGCGATCGCGTCATCGGGCACCGCTATGAGCAGCAGCGCCGCCCGTTCGGCCACTTCATCGGCCGGAAGGATTTCAGCGGAGGGAATCATTCGCGCCGCGCGAGCTCTCGAGGCTTCGGAGACCGCGCTGGTGGCGACGATGCGGTGTCCGGCGCGAGCGAGTGCGGCGGCGAGGGTCGAGCCGACCCGTCCCGCCGAGATGACACCGACGTCGAGTCGGCTGGCGGCTTCGCTCGGGCGTGCGAAACCGGGTGGCGTCATTGCCATGTGGGTTGGATCCAGTCCTTGTGTTGTCGGTACCGGTCAGTTCACACGATAGAGCCGCTCCAGACCACGCACAACGCGGGATTCGTCACATGGTGTCGCCGCCTTCCCGCTTCACCAGGGGTTTCGAGCCCTCGGTCACCACCGCGCGGGGTGGGCTGAGCCGTCCGGCGTCCAGGCACGTCCGATCTCGGTCGTCACCATCGAAGCCGTGCCTCACGCATCGGGCGGTCGGTATCGGTCGAGGCGGCCGAACTCCCGGTCGAGGAAGCGCGCGTACTCCAGGGCGTGCGGAGTGTCGCAGTCGAACCAGGCCGGCAGATCGCCGTCCCACCACGACACCGATGCGAAGCGCAGCGACCCGAAGAGATCCTGCATGCCCGTACCGGGCTCAACGGTTCGGGCCCGATCGACCAATGCCGCCACTCGCCACACCCCGCACAACCACTGCGGGCGCTCCTGATGATCGACGAGCACGGCGCCGTCGACGTCGTCGGAGACCGCTTGTTGCAGCGCTTGGACGACCTCAGGAGTCAGGAACGGCAGGTCCGCCGCCAGCACCGCGACCATCGGCATGGAGTCGGGAATGTGTTCCAAACCGGCGCGCAGCGCATAGGCCGGACCGGACCCGGGTGGGTCCTCCGACACCACGATGAACCCTCGATTGACGACATCTCCGACGACGACCTTCGGTCGGGCATTCGGCACCGCGTCCAGGACACGGCCGATGAGACTACGGTCACCAACGGTCAGCTCGGGCTTGGGCACTCCACCCATGCGGGTGGACCCTCCGCCGGCCAGCACGATCGCGGCGAGCCGATCCGTTGGCGCGCAGCGATCCCCCGTTTGCTGGTCGTCCGGTCCGATTTCTTCCGGCAGCATCACCACAATGGTCAAGCTACCGCCGGTGGCCCTCTCTCGGCTATCGGGATACCGTCCAATTCATGGGACGAGTCAGCGATCGGCGCCGGATACTACGGGTCAGCCCCCACGATCGGCGGTTTCGCGCCGACACCCTCCTGGGCGAGGAGCCACTGGAAATCCAGTTGAACGGCTCCCCCTACACGGTGACGATGCGGACCCCCGGCGACGATGTCGACCTCGCTTTGGGGTTGCTGCACTCCGAAGCGGTCATCACCGCCGCCGAGGACACCGTGACGGCCAAGCACTGCACCGACAGCGACCTCAACGTCCTCGATGTGACGCTTCGCGGTGCGGCGCCCCCGCCGCGCACCGGATTCACCGTCTCCAGTGCGTGCGGAGCGTGCGGGACGAGCAGCCTGGAGGCGCTCTGGGAGTACCTCACACCGCGACTGCGATACGAGATCGCGGCGGATCCGGTGACGGTGGACGTGCCGGTGTTGACCCGACTGCCCGAGAGCCTGCGTGCCGTGCAACGGACCTTCAGCCGAACCGGTGGCTCGCACGGTGCCGCGTTGTTCACCTCAGATGGTGACCTCCAATGTGTTCGTGAGGATGTCGGTCGCCACAACGCGGTCGACAAGGTGGTCGGCTGGGCATTGCGTGAGGACCGACTTCCGTTGAGCGGCAGCCTGTTGGCGGTGAGCGGACGGGTAGGTGCCGAAATCGTGCAAAAGGCCGCCATGGCCGGGATTCCGGTGTTGGCCGCGGTGTCGGCGCCCAGCACGTTGGCCGTCGACCTGGCGGAACGTTGGGGAATGACCTTGGCGGGCTTCGTCCGCGACGGTCGCTGCAATGTCTACAGTGGCTTTGACCGGATCGGCGAATCGGCCACATAGGTGTGTTCGTCACATCGGTTCCGGTTCCATCGGCGTCCACGGTGGGATTCCGGCGTTGAGGACCCGGCGCATCGTCGTCGCCAACCGGTGGTCGGGTTCGGTGCTGACGGCGACGTTCAGCGCTTCGGTGGCAAGCACGCCGTTACCGGCGCGCCAAGCCGCGTAAGCCAGCAACGTCGCCATGGTGGCCCGGTACTCCGGTACCGCGTGCCTGGTCAGCCACAACCACAGTGACGTGCCGTCGTAGTCGATCGGGGCCTGGTCGATGGCGATCATGGCCTGATCGACCAGCCCCGGTTCGGTGAGCGCCAATGACAGCCAGGCGATGTCGGCGGGCGCGGGCAGCTCGGCCATCTCCATGCATCGCGAGAGGATCGCGCTGCCCCGTTCGACGATCATTCGGGTGTCGAGAGGATCGCCGACCAGTTTGAGCAGCCGGGCCATCGCGTTCGACATGGCCTCCCGTCGTTCGCCGGTCACCGGGTCCAGCTTCCGCACGATCGCCTCCCGGTCGGGATGGGTCTGGGAACCGGCGGCAGTGAACTCCGCGGCGATGGAGTTGTGGGGTCCGGACAACGGCGTGCCGTCCACCGGGCAGCATCGCAGGTCCTCACACAGGTAGGACCAGTATCGATCGTCGGTGACGCGGAGGATCTCGACCACCTCGATGTCCAGGTCGGCTATCGCCTGTCGTAGTCGGTCGACGCAGCGGGTCACCACGGCCGGCGGACCGTATCCGATGATGATCGCCGAGGTGACCCGGTTGTTTCGCAGCGCCTTCGCGGTGCTGGTGACGGGTTCGATCGACTGCTCGGAATCGGGCAGCGGCGCCCGCCCGGTGACCGAGACACGTTCGCCGTCAAGTCCGATGAGGACAATACTGTCGGCGGGGCGATATCCCAGCAGATACGGCACGGCGGCCAGTAGGTCGCGTGGGTTTCGCAGAGAGATGTCGGGTGCTGCGGAAGTCAGTTTCATGTTCATGCCGGGAAGCTTTGTCGCCGACGTTCTCGAAAGCCAGCATCGATGTTCGCCCCTGTGGATAACCGATGCCCTGTGGATAACCACCTACCTGTGGATAACTCTCGAAAAACACGAGATCGCGACAAGTTGTATCGAAGTAGTGGAATACCGCACTGTGATCGTTATTCATATTCGAGTGCTTTGGTAGAGCTAATTGCGTCGCGAAGGTGTTCCACTATTTTGATGATCGCGGAAGGTGCCGGATTCGATTCACCACCGACCGTACTAAGCGGTTGAGTAGGTGCATATATGAATGTGACTTGACTAACTGATGAGACCGGAAAACGAACCGGAGAGCGCTCAGCGGCGCGGCGGAAACCCAATCAACTCAATTGATTGGGGCCCGCCCCGGCGGCACGGGGGAACGGCCGGGGCGGGGGGACTCGGGTTCAACACGGATAAAGAACCGGAGTCGGGGGCTGCGGCTCCACGGGAGGAGAGCCGGAGCCCGGCACCATGGTGTGCCTAGAGTGTATCCGATGAAATCGATGCACGGGAAGCTCGGGGACTCAGTTTTTTCAAGTTCCACGAAGCGATTTCGGCTCACCTGCGAATAAGCTTCACTTCTCGGTGGCGCCCGGTGCGAAGAATACGCATGATGCATCCGAACCGATGACATACTCGGTTTCGTCGCCGCCGGCCCGCTCCCCGATCCACGATCGACTACATCGGACGCTGGGTGCGAGCGGTCAAGTGATCATGCCGATGAGTCGATCCGAGTTCGCCATGAGCTGCGCAATCAACCGGCACCGGTTTGGTGTGACTCGACGGCGGATCCGACGCTCAGCGGACTCCCACACCGCTCGGCGACATGGTTCGATACCGGTTCCGACAACGAGGATCCACGACGCCGCGATGGCCTGGCACGGCCGCCGGTCGCCACAACTCGGAATCACCCGTTTGGGGACGCCGGACGCGAACCGCCCGCCGAAATCGGCTGGTGTCCGACCCCGCCGGACACCCCGAACGAGGGCACAATGATCTCCATGAGCAGTGGCTGGCAGTTCTGGATAGATCGCGGCGGCACCTTCACCGACATCGTGGCGCGCGATGCCGAAGGAAAGCTGCACGTCGACAAGCTCCTGTCGGAGAATCCCGACGCCTATCCCGACGCGGCCATCGAGGGCATCCGCCGAATCCTCCAGGTGCCCGCCGACGCCGACATCCCCGTCGCCGACATCGCGGTGGTGCGAATGGGAACCACGGTCGCGACCAACGCGCTGTTGGAACGCGCCGGAGACCCCACCGTTCTGATCACGACGACGGGATTCGCCGACGCGCCCCGGATCGGCTATCAGAACCGACCCGACATCTTCGCCCAGCACATCGCGTTGCCCGAACTCCTCCACTCCCAGACCATCGAAGTCACCGCGCGGGTGACCGCCGACGGAGACGAACTGGCGGCCCTCGACGAAGACGACCTGATCGCCGAACTGAACCGGGTCGGGGAACAGGGCGTCACCAGCGTCGCGGTCAGTCTGCTCCACGGCTATCACCACACTGGACACGAAAAGCGAATCGGGGAGATCGCCGCCGACGCGGGCTTCCGGCAGATTTCGCTGTCCCATGAGGTCAGTCCGCTGATGAGGCTGGTGTCGCGCACCGACACCACCGTCGCCGACGCTTACCTCTCTCCGATACTCGATCGCTACGTCCAAGCCGTCTCCAACCAGCTGCCGGGCGTGCGAGTCCAGTTCATGCGGTCCTCGGGTGGTCTGA
>Ga0233365_1000779_pt1 | contig 14253 bp, 16 predicted proteins | sample ElkDunMinimDraft_27_FD_191535 | JGI IMG/M metagenome (GOLD analysis project Ga0233365, IMG submission 191535) | Fecal eukaryotic communites from dung pellets of Tule Elk in California, USA - Elk Dung C36 | ecosystem: Host-associated > Mammals > Digestive system > Large intestine > Fecal | place...
TGGGCTCGATAGCCCTTTTTAATATTGACTTTCATGCGCCTATTTATGGCCCGGTCGGCACTTCGATCATGGCATCACGATATTGCAGATGCGACAAATGGACGACGGTCCGGCCTTCGATATCGGCGTCGAACTCAACGCAGCCATCGTCCACAATCAGGTCATGCTCCCCGAACATTGCGCGCGTTCCAGCGGGCAGGCCTTCGACCAGGTTGCGCGAGGTCGTTAGTGCGAATTCACCCTTCGACCGGACTTCACCGGATGCGACATCATAATAGATCGCGTTGGCGTCGGTCGTATCCAGACCTCCCACGCGGAATGCGGCTCCAAGCGGCTCCGACATGCCGGGCAATGCGGCCAGCAACAGAATTCTTCCAGCTTCGTCGAAGTATGCAGTGCTCATCTCTTGGTGCCCCCCAGTGTCAAAACAATGTCGCGGATATGAAGAGGTCGTGAGACCGATGCGGTGATGTAAGAATGTGAATGGCACTGGCCGAGGACACGCACTTGTGCTCCGGCGACCACGTGGGTCAAACCGCCTGACTGCCGCCAGTATGTGTTACCACCCGTGGTGGAAATGCCGGTGATCTGTGATTGAACTTGGTGCCAGCCGCCGCCTGTATCCACAAAAAGACGAAGCTGCGCAGCGGTATCATAGCCACTGGTGCCATCAACCGTGTAGGCGACGTCAATCACACCCTGTCCCCACGCGCCATCGCCGATGATCATCCAGCCGGTCTCAATGAAATTGACCGTCTGGCTAGCCGGAACGTAGGCGTCAGGTGCCGTTGCTACCTGACAGGAGCCGACGGCGCCGCCTGCGAGCCACAGCGTGTCGATCGACGCGTGCCGAATTCGCGCGGTATTGATGTAAGTGACGCCGCCGCTGACCTCGAACGGTGCGTAAGCTGCTCCACCGGGAGGTCCGACCATGAAACGACTAGCATCGATCCGGACGTAATCTTGGCCAGGGCCACCATTCATCGCGCTGATGCCGGTCACCCATCCGTTGGAATCCAGAGCGACGCCCCAGCGCGATTGCGTCACACCAAGTGCGGTCGCGACCGTGCTGATGCTGGTCTGTGCAGTCGCGATTTGACCACCAAGCGTCGAGTTGACCGTGGTGAGCGCCTGAGCCTGGGCGGTCGCCTGATTGGCAATCGCCGTGAAGCTCTCACTGACGCGGGCTTCGACGGATTTGCCGGTGCCGTTGAAGTTGTTCAGCCGCGCGCCGACATTGGTGATTGCAGTCGCATTGGCAGCGTCGCCAGCTACCCGCAGGCCCTGTTCTGTGGTGATCGCTGCATGGGCTGCGGCGAGGCCCGTCGATGGATTATTGACCGTCCCTTCAAGCGTGGTCGCACGGCCTGCCAGCACGCTGTCTGCATTGACGCGCGCAAGCTCCTCACTCTCAATCAGCGCATGCGCGGATTGCAGACCCGTGAGCGGGTCGTTGACCGACGCTTCAAGGGTGCTGGTCCGTCCGGCGATCGCCAGGTCTTCCGCGACGCGCGCGTCTTCCTCAGTAGCGATGCGCGAATGCGCCGATTGCAGCCCCGTTTCCGGATCACGAATTTCCGCAAAAAGTTCTGTCGATCGGTTGTCGCCAGCGGTCGTCAGATGGACGGCGTCTTCGAAGCCCTGCTCGATCTCGGCCCAAAGCGCAGGCGGAAACGGCTGGACCTGAATCTCGCCGATCATCTGCTGCTGGGCAGCGATCTGGCCAAGCACATCTTCGACAGAACGATCGCCGATCGTCGTGCCCCAAGGTGCGCCGACGGTGGCGTTGTCTTCCGGCCGTGTATCACCGACTATGACGCCAGCCGACCAATCGTAATAGAGCGGGCCAGCGATCTGACTGAGGATCAAACGATCGCCAGTGACTCCCCGCACGGTCCGGTAGCTAATGGCGACTTCGTAATTGGTGTTGGGTGTGACCGAGGTGATCTCGATGACGCGAGCGGCGCGGCCGAAGGTGCCCCAGTGCATCCAATCGAGATTTCCGATCGGACGGTATTCGATGATGATCGAAGCAGTGTTCGGGTCATCGTTTTCACCCGCGACGACGATCGCCGGGATCGTGACCCCTGTCCCGTCCGTTATCGAATTCGCAACGATCGACCACGCAGCCGCATCAGGAGCGCCTGGATTGGATGGGTCGTATCCAGAAAGCACCGGAGAAGGCGGCGCGACTTGCGCCTGCCCAAGTGCGAAAGCATGCTTGGCGTCGGTTTCTGATTTCAGGGCGAGCGATACGGTCAGATCGCTGGGGTTGAATTCCCGCGACATAACGATGCATTTTTGGCTGACAGAGCCAAGCTGCGGGATGTTGACCAGCACAGCATCGCCGACACGGACATCAAGCAGGCGGATGCGACCCTTGATATTGAAGGTCAGCATCTCGCGTGAGTTACAAAGTTCGTAAGTGGCTAGCTGGTGCGCCTGCCGTGCTTGCTGGACGAGGGTAAACTCGGCCTCGACCGTCTTCTTCTCACCGCCGTCTTCGGCGATGTAGACCGGGGAAGACACCTCCTCGCCCGCGATCATTTCCCACTTGTGGGTCTCTTCGCGGTAGGTGGGGATGATCGTGTTCGCACGGTCGCGCCACGAGGTCGAAGTCATCACTTCGACTTCGCCGATGACATCTGAGGGATTGATCGCAAAGGTGGCGGCGCGCGGCGCATTGAACGTGCATGAAATCTGCGCGCCACGGCTGATCGGGACACCGCCACCGGCTTGCAAAATGGTAGCGAGCACTGAGAATTTGTCGTCGGCCGTGGTTACGACGCCGCCGATTTTCCAGCCGTTCGCGTCAGCGATGTTGGCGCCAGCGACGAACGCGGCGACATCGACCTCAGGCCATTTGGCACCGATGCCGTATTGCTTGCCGCCTCCCCACCAGCGGCCGAGGGTCCAATCCAGTGCCGCTAGAAACGGGTTTTCGCTGAATTGCCATGTGGTGTGATCGTCGCGGCGCTGCGTGCCGGAACCACCGGGGAAAGTGCTATCTCGACGCGGGTCGTAGAGCTTGACCCCCCGCAAGGTCCAAACCGATGCGGGCACCCCGTTCGGGAATTTTTCCGTGTCGTATTCGAGGTCCATGATCGCATGGGCCAAGCCGGACAGCTTGCCGGGATTGCCTGGAAACGCGCGTCCTCCGGACATCTCGACTATCGTTTGGGTCGCGGGCAGCGTTTCTGCGCTGACCACACGCATGTGCATCGCGCGCTGGTAAAGCTTGGAATTTGGATCGGCAGCGATGCCTTCGGCGCGCGCCATCCCCAAGGCGGGCGTCCCGTTCCAGACGATCTCATGATCGCTGGCGGTGTAAGTTTCATACCCTGCAATCGGCCCGGCGCTGAGAATGGCGACCAGTGCGAGATGCTTGTTTTTCTTGCCGTATGTCGCGCGATACCCGACGTAACCACCCGTCGCCGAGCGGCCATACATCACTGGAACCGGTGATTTCGGATCAAGCTTTGTCGATAGGACCTGACCCGAACTTGGCTTGGGAATCTTCATCGTCAGCATGCTGACGGCCATCAGTGCGACGCCGGTCACGGTGAGGACCGCCGCCCAGGACACGGCCATCGTGCCGATCATGAGCGCGGTGCCGAGCCCGACCGCCGTTGCTACGGTGCCTGCGGCTAGGAACGCTGCGCCGACCAGGGGTAGAGCCATCGGCATTATGCGACCCTCCACGCGACGGTGCAGATGGAGACCGGGCCGTATTCGCAGCGGGCGCCCGCCCCATCGGGATCGGCAAAGCCCATTATGCGATCACCGCCGACATGGACGCCAAGCGCGGTCCATTCGTCCCCTTCCTGGCCACCGGGGAAACCGACGAGATCGCCGACGAGTGCGCTAGCTGGTGGGATACGCTCGAAACCGGCTGCGTCGGCAAGCTCTTCCATTGAAGTGACACCGAGCGATCTGAGCTTGCGCTTCGCACCGCGTTCGGTGGCGTATTTGCCTACTTCACCCAGTGCTGTCTGGACGCCAAATCGCTCGACATGAGAGCCAGCCAAGTGTGCGCAATCGGCGCTCCCCCATGCGAACGGGCGATAGAGAAATGCATCGATTGTGGCCTGCGTGTGCGTCACGCGGTCGATCAGAGAGGCTACCATGAGGTATTTATCTGTGCGGGCGCTTACCAGGCGCGGCCCTGACCGGGAGATGTGTAGCCAGCTTGTGCAGACCCGCCGCCGTGCTTGACGATAGCCGGGGCCGGTGCGTCGGTGCCCCAGTGAAGGTCCCCTTGCGCAGCGGTCATCCAATCGAGACCGGTTTCGCCAGGGAACAGGCTTCGGTGAAAAGTCGGATTGAGCCGGGCGCCTTCTTCGGCGACATAAAGCCGATCGAATGCAGAAACGGTCTCGACTTCGACGACCATGGATTCTGCGCTCAGATTCGTTTTCGCAAAGTCCCACCGACCGGACCACAGCATAGTCGGCGTGCCAATCGGCGCACCCGTCATCTCATCGACCATGCCCCACCAGACATAGACCGGGCAGCCCTGGTGCGCGGGATTGGACAGTGTGCCAACGGCGTCAGCCGTGGTCGGCATGAGCGCGAACGTGAATCTGGGTGAATCCGTAGCCACCTGTTCCGTGAGCGAGGAAGCGCTAGCCAGCGCTCCGAACACCGGGTCTTCGCCGTCGAACTGCTGAATTCCATTTCCGATGTCGAAAGCGACGGTGCCGCGACCATCGATCAGATTGATCACATATCCGCCACTGAGTTCGACGCGGAGGGCCACGAACTGGCGAATGGCGGGAGCTTCTAGTCCGGCGCGAAGGGTTGGATTGAGGCTCATTACTGGGCCTCGGTGACGGTGAAGGTGACGCCAAGATTGGCCACCATCCCGACCGTCCAAGACTGCTCGGTGCCCTCGATGAATCCTTCGAGTTTCGGACTACCGAATTCGAGGATTTCGCCGCCTGTCAGCGGGACGCGCAGCATCGGAAAAAACTGGATCAGCGGCCCGGATACCGATGTCACCTGGTGAAGGTATCGAACACCATTTTTGACGACGCTGAAAAACTGTCCGACGAACTTCGCCGGACCGCCTCCATTAAACGTGAGCGCGCGGCCGGTGGCGGGGCCGACAACCGTCGCATTCGAGTAAGCGGATGGATCGACACCATCCTGCCGAACTTCGATCATGACCTTGCCGGTCAGACCTTGGGTCAGCGCGGTGACGAGCGGTCCGGCTTGCATGACGCGCAGCGGGCGAACGTTGACCTTATACGACCAACGATCGCCCATCCGCGCGATGCGCTGGCTCGGGCCACCCAAATATGGGGTCTGATCGGTTGCGCTGACCCTGAGCGTGATTTCCGTGCTCGATACGGGCACGGTAGGGATGAGTATGGCCATCCCATATTTAGCTCAATGTCAGCGGATCAGCCGGTTTCGACCTCGCGAATCCTGCTGACGACCCATGACCTGTGTCGCCGCCGAAATAGACTCGATCTGGCCCTCTCTGATCCAGCTTTTCACTTGGCCAGTAAGGACCGCGTCATTCGCATTCACGGTGGTGTGATTAACGATCGTGGTGCCCTGCGAACCGCGCGGCGAGACACTCGACTGCATTGCCGATGCCAGCAAGTTGTTCGGAACGACTTGCGCGCCAGAAGGCATGAACAGCAGTTCCGGGCCTTTTTCGCCGACCATCGCGAGACCGCCTTGCGCGAAATTGGTGCCGGTGGCGTAGCCCTTGCCATTAGCGATATTTTTCCCGCCGCCGCCAGCGCCAGCGCCCCCACCCGATCCAAGACCAAGCGAGGCTTTGCCGAGCCCAGGAGTTCCGAGCGCCATTCCGATCGCTTCAAAAATGGCGAAACGCACGGCCATCTGGATCAAGTCGGCGATGATAGACTTCGCCATGTTGGAGAAGGCCTCTTGTAGAGAGCCCGCACCCATGATCGCGTCGGTTATGCCGCTTGTCAGCTTGTCGAGACCGTCGGTGGCGATGTCGCCAAGCTGGCTGTTGAGCGTGCCGAAGCCACCAGCATGGTCCTCAATGCGCTTTTTGACGCTTGGGTCTTCCTCGCTATGACGGCGTTCAAGAGCGCCCTGTTCACCTGTCGCGAAGCTGCTCCGATTAGCTTCAGCCGCTTCACGCAGCGACTTGATAACCTCCTCGGTCATGCCAGCGCGGCGGCGATCCAGTTCTAGCTGGTCCTGTTGAAGCTTGAACGCGGCATCGTCCGCAGATTGACGCTTTTTCAACGCAAGGCGCTCAAGGCTGTGCCGCTTGCGTGTATCACGGACGTAGGACGCACGATCGTCGAGATCGTCCGCTTCGATGTAGAGGCGATCGTTGTCGAGATCGGCCTGCATTTGTGCAATTTCGTTGGCTTCGCGCGCGACTTCGATCGACTTCTCGCGTTCGATATTCAGGACTTCTTGCGCCTGAGCGAGGTCGAGATATGTCTGCGCGACAGCGGCGTCGGCTGCCGACAGCTTTTTCTGATCTACTTGCTGTTGAAGGCGCTCAGTCTGATCGGCATGGTCAATCGCCAGCGCTTCAAGCTGAGCGTTGTAGCGATCTTCCGCCGTTAGGGCCGATGCGCGAAGCGCACTGAGATACTGATTTGATGCGTCCTCGATTGCCCGATCACCTTCGTCGTGATCACGGCGGGGGCGCCCACCCTTCCCGTTCTCGGAAGTCGCACCTGGCTTCGGAGGCGCGAAATCGAGCGCATCCTGCTGGCGGACTTCACTATATAGACCGAGCGCATCCAAATAATTTTGGGCTGTGGCAGCGAGGTTTTTCTGCTCTTCTGATCCCTTCAGGCGATCCCGCGCCTCAGCCTCGCGAGACTCTCGCGTATCTCCTATTTTCACAGACGGCCCAGGGCCGATGCCCCACAGTCCCGCGACCGTTGTCGTGGCACCACTGGTCGAATCCGCAACGCGGCTATTGTAAGCTGCCTTAGCCTCTCGATACTCGCCGCGCATTTTCATGGCGGACGTGGCCGCTTCCTGGATAGCGAGGCGTTTTGCTTCCACCGCTGCGCGGCCGTAGGCGTCAGCGAGCAGATGAACCTGACCAGTCAAACTCGCCGTGTGCTTCAGCGCGTTCATATGCGCGGATGAGAGGTTGCCGGTTTCGACCTGAGCGGCCTTCTGGCGATTTCGGTATTCTTCCAAGCTCGCGGACGATGCGGAGACGCGGCGGCGAAACTCTTCCTGATCTAGGGCGGCTTTGGCCGATGAGGCCGCGAAATATCCGACAGCAGCAGTAAGGCCGATCACAGCAATGCCGATGGGGCCGCCGAAGAATGCAAGCGCGGCGTTCAACCGCGCAGATGCCGCTGCTGCCGACTGAGCCGCTGCCGTCACGCCATACATGCCCATCGCTCGGCCCGCCATGTCCACCATTTGACCAGCGCCAGCGGCGGTGCTGCGCAGGGTGGCCGCCGTCAGTTGGGTCATCGCCAGACCAGCCCGGCCGATCGCCGGGATGAAGGTGGCGGCATATACTCCGCCAACCACGAGCAATGCGTCGCGGACGACATCCAGATTGTCGGCGAGCAGGGCGATTGCCTGGCCCATACGCTCAGTGACGCCGTAGCTTTCGTTTGTCTCGCCGATGAATTTTGCCAGCGCAGAACTCAAGCTGGTCATTGACTGAGCGACGGTTAGCGGTGCCTTCGATGCCTGTGCGGCGAGCTTGTCCGACCCTGCCAGGAATGCATTGAAGAAATCCTGAGAAGTCAGCTTTCCAGCAAGCATGACTTTACGCAGCTTATTGACTGAGCCTTCCACATCCTTGTGGCCATGCGCGACGGCCTGAAGGATGGGCCGAGCGCCTTCATTGATGCTGTTCCATTCTTCGGCGCGGACCACGGCCCCGCCCATCGCCTGGGCTAGCTGGATCAGCGCGCCACGCGCGGATTCCGTGGTGCCACCTTGCACACGCAACGCGTTGGTCACGCCCGTCGCGAACTGCATCATCTGCGCTTGGGTCGCCCCCAAATCGGATTGCGACTGAGCCAAACGGCCGTAAAGCTGAGCCAGAGGTTCGAGCGCCACGCCATTTCGGGTCGCCGCCGCGAAGAGCCCCTCCTGGACGGCCGTGAGCTTCGCGCCTTGGAGGCCCGCCACTTTCAGGCTGTTGGAAAACCGAGTCCAAGTCTCTGCTGCCTGAAGGGCTTCGCGACCCGCGAAAGCGCCCGCAATCAGGGCAGCCATCGACTTTAGCTGGCCCGAAATCTGCGCCGTCTGCTTCTCAAACGATTTGGCGAAATTTGTGTTCGCCCACGCGTTTTGGGTCTGCTTCGCCGCGCGCGCATTGTCTGCGGCTAGCTTCGCTGCCGCCTTGGAGTTGATCGACTGAAGACGCTTAAGCTCGCGCTCGATGTCGCGAATGTTCGCAGTGAAGCGCATTTCAAGCGCGTTGGATGACTTTGCCATCCAGTATTTATTTGAAAGGAAAGAACCGCCGGTCCTTCCCTCTCGCGTCAGTTAAGCTGACTCACTGCTGCGAAGAATTCTTCTTCGGACGGGGCTTTCGGCCCCTGTTCTTCGCCGTTTCCGTGGAAAGTTCGCCATCCGCTGTAGCATTGATGCCAATGCCAGAGGGACATGCGCCTGATGTCGTCAGGTGTGAATCCAGCAGCCCCACCAAACTCGTAAAATCGACCGAATTTGAGAAGTCCTCGTCGGTCGTCATCTCGGTCTGTGGGGCTTCCGGCTCCCCCTCGATGGGTTCGTCCTCGACCCCGACAAGCGCGGCCATGATGACGTTACCAGCCAGCATCACATATTCTTGGAGAGCGCCCGGCACGACATTGCGCTGGACGAGATCATGCGCTTCGCGCTGTCCCATGCCGCCGCCGATCAGGCCGAGCCGAATGGTGTGACGGAGGTCGCCGACCATCCACTCGCCAGCCAGGATGCGCGTTGCAAGAACGTGAGGGCCAACCCCGGTCAGTTCTTGCAACGACTCCAGTTCACCAATCCGCAGGCCGAGGGGGAATTCCCCTTCGCCCACGAACTGGTTTTCGAGGATTGCGCTACGCGGCATTAAGGTGCCTCGGTCACGGTGACGGGACCGGCCTGCTCAAGCGTGATCTGGCATTCGGATGTCTTCACACGCTCGGCGCTGACTTGGAAGCTGGTCAAAACGAACGGGCCGGTGACGATTGAATCGCCGATCGCGACCTTCACATTCTTGACTTCGCCAGAACCAGCCCACGACAGAAACTCGTGAACGCTGGCCTTGTGCAGCATACCGGCGCCGTCGATCTTGGTATCAAACGATCTGACGCGGCGGAAAGTCTGAGCGGGGAGTGACTGGTCTTCAGTGTCGCAAAGCTCGTCTGATTCAGTAGCAGTCGTGAAAGAAACTGCGCGGGTGGTATTGATAAGAACCGGGTGAGCGAACACTTCCGGTGATGCGCCGTCGCCGATCTGCACGGTGATTTCGTGCCCGATGATGGGATTGATAATGGCCATTAAAAACTCCAGTAAATTACTGGAAGTATTTATTCTGGCGGCTCATCAGAGCGGCTGAAGCAAGTATTCGAAAGTCACGACGCCTCTCGCTGTCACGCCGTCCGCATCCGTGAAATAATTCGCAGTTTCGAAAGCTGCTTCACAGGTCATGAACCCTTCGACTTCGATGAATGTGTCGAGCGCCGACCGAACGGAAGCGGCTACCGTCTTGGCCTCTGGCTTGGACTTCGCGACGATATTCACGGTTACATTGCAGGCGGACATTTCGGCAGCGGCATAGTCCGCGCCGATCACATCATCGCCGATCTGGCAGTAGGGCTGGACCGCATTCGACGGGACGCGATGATAAACGCGGTCGCCGACAGCGCCGGTCGCGACAATCGCCGCATAGACCGCTTTCTGGAGTGGAATGTCGGGGGCGCTCATGCGAACACCTCCTTCAGCGCCTTGCGAATAGCACGAGCAAGGGCCCGGCGGTGGCGGCGGGCGCTAAGAACCTTCGCGGGATACCAGAACCGCTTTCCTTCGATCCAAATGCCGTTGAGCGTGTGGCCGAATTCCATCGGCGCGGCATAAACGAGAACGTCGTCGCCTATGCTGACCACATATTCGTGCTTGGTAGCGTCGCCGGTTTCGAGCTTCACCGTGTCGGCAATGTGCGGCCCAGTTTCCGAGCGCGGCGCGTTACGTTTGATGTCTGCGTAGAACCGCGCAGCTTCGCGCTGGTTCACCTTTTCGGCAGCCTGCGAAATCTGCGCGGGCAGCTTGCGCATATCGTCGTTGAACTGTCTGAGATCGATGTTTGCGGACCACTTCATGGCCATATTTATTGTCAGGACGCCTCTTGGGAGAGGATTGAGCCCGCTTCACAGACCAGCATCACGAACCGCGACCGGCCATTGTCTTCGAGGTTTCCGGCCCACTTGATCGCATAATGGCGACCAGTGCGATCATCGATCACAACATCTTCAGCCGTGATCGTCCGCGTCCGTGCATCCGCGCGGACAACAATATCGGTAGGTGACAAGCCTGAAAGGCGTTCGGACTGGACCTGCTCACCGCCCCGCTTCGCGGTGATCTTTGCCGGAATGGCTGTCGCGACATTAACCCAGGCGTCCTCGTAGCCGCCCATGCCATCAGAGATTTGTGAGCGGCGTTTAATAGTGATGCGCTCCGTCAGAGCGCCAGCGCCGGGTGGGGTCCAGGCCATCAGCCGTCCTCCCCTTCATCCGGGGCCGTCAGACGGGCACGAAGCTCGTCCGCGTCGATAAGCTCGCCGCCTTCGGGAAGATCGTCGAGATCATCGTTGTCACCGATCACATACAGAGCGCGACCGGCAAGAAATGCGGCTTCTGCGCACTCTTCATCGACTTCGACTTCCGTGCCCGCCAGATAGGCGATCGTCAGATCATTATCGTCCGCCGTGTAATCGAAATCTGCGAGAAAAAGGATCGTTGCCATGGCCGATCACCCGACCCGATGCCGTGCCAGGATCGACTGGACACCAAAAGGGAGGTCATGGAGCGCGGAAACTGTCGCGGCTTCGCGGTTTGCATAAAGGTGACCGACGATTAGCCGAATCGCGTGCAGGAGATCGGCCGGGCATGCACCATCGGCGTATCCGGCTTTGAATGTGATTTTGGTTTTAGTTTTACCACGTGCCCCGGTCGTCCTCAGAACCGCTGGCGAGCAATCGCTATCGAGATCATAAGTGGCCGCATCGATCGAACTGCCATCGACGATGATCGAAACGATCTCGGTGACGGGGTGATGTGGGATCAGGACCGTCCTCGGCAGGCCGTCCAGCGACGTTCGATATGTCTGATCAGATAGCGCCACGCCAATTCCGTGGGGGCCGTCGATGTAGCCAGTGGCAACCTCGATCAGCGTCGCCAGGTATGCGTCATCCTCGTCATGAGCGATGGCGAGGTGGGATTTGACGTCCGCGACCGTCAGAACTGGGCCGGTGCGGGGAATGGTAAGAATGGTGCGTGTCCACATGAACATATTTAGACGCGCACAAAAAAACCGGGGCGAACCCCGGTTTCCTCGCTGTCACTCTGGCTTGGTGACGGATTTCTTGGCCCTTACGGCCTTTTCGACCGGGGGCTTCAAAGATGCGGTTTCCTCTTCGACGATCGGCTCGGCGAAGCCTGCGGCAAGAAGCCTTACCGCGTTCTCACCTTCGACGATGTCTCCGTGATGGCGGACAAAATCGATGCCCGCCATAGAGACTGTGAGCCGCGCCTTCATTATGCGGCCCGCATGATAAGCGCCTTAATTGCGGCGGGGTCCATGACAGCGCTGTCAACGCGGGCAAGGCCCACGAAGCCGACCTGATCCTTCTCCGCGTAGCGCTCATTGAGGCGACGGATCACAATGCCACCGGCACGGCGGACGGTGAACTGGCTCAGGTCGCCGAAAACTGCGACACGATTGCCAGCGCCGATTTCCGAGACGGCCTGGTTGATATAATAACGGCGACCGTTGAGCAGCGAGGGCACGCCAACCTGACCGGACGGCTGCCAGATGTAGCGGCCTTCGGCGTCCTTCAGCTTGCGAACAACCTTTACGAAGCTGTCGTTGAACATCCACTCGCCGTTTGCACGATAAGCGGGGTCCACCGAATGCTCCTGGTCGATCAGTTCGTCGAAGGTGATGGCATTGGTCAGGGCAGTGGTCACACCAGCACCTGCGCCGGTGATGAGACCACCCGGCGCATTCGTGCCGTTGCCAGTCGTGAGCAAAGCGTTGAGCTTGCGGCCGAGACGCTTGGCGATCGCCTTGTGGACGAAATCGACGACATCGATAGCCGAGTCAGTAATCAGTTCGTTCGATACCAGAACGACGCCCGAAGTGATCTTGTAAGCTCCAAGGCCAATCTGACCGAAGGTAAGGTCATCGGCGTCGCCAAGGTCGGTGCCTTCAGCGACCTGACTTGCGGTATTTCCGGTGTCGTCATTGGTCGGGAAGTTGATGGTTCCGCCGCCTGCGGTGTCGATGTAGTTGACCACGGTCCCGTCGTTGAGCGGACCAAAGGCCTTCATCGTTTCGATGACGCCGGGATTCAATGCGGTCGGGACGGTGTAGCCGCCATTTTCGTCGGTACCAACATTCTGGGCGCGGAGTTCGGCTTTGCCGATTTCACCGCGTAGGTAAGAAGCAACGGCCTTCGCTCGCTTCTCTTCGTTCGACACATTCGAGCGGACTTCGACAGTAACATTGTCAGCGACGATCGCAGCGGGATCAACGCTGTCGAATTCACGCGAACGAGCTTCGGCACGCTCAGCGCGCTCTGCGCTAGCAGCGAGGCCATCAGATTCGACCATCATGCGGTCAAACTCGGCTTCCTTGTCCGAGCGGTTTTCCTCGGTGATTTCGTTGAGGAGGGCGCGCGCCTTGTTCGCAATTTCCAGCGACTTGGAGCGCAGTTCAGTGATATTCATGTTAGATATTCTCCGGAGAATCTATTTCCGGAGATATTTATTCTCAGCGATCACTTTGGACGTTCAAAGTCCTTTGGCGCGCAATACTGCATCAAGGGCTCGCTTCGTCATGGGCGAAACATCGATTTTGTAAGTCGTATTTGTCGGAACTTCGATTGCCTCCGCCTTCCAGGCATCGAGTGAGCGAAGCGCCGCCGTAGTGTCGGGATAGGCGGGGTCGATCACAAATGAGATTTCGGTCAGGTCCAAATCCTTGATCGTCCGGGTGACTTTACCGGCCCGGTCTTCACGCCAATCTTGTTCGCGGACGATGAAGCCGAACGACATTTGCAAGTCGCCATCGGCAAGAGCGTCAAGCTGAGCCGCAGTGAAACGCGTGGTGTCGAGATCGAACGCCAATCCTCGATGATCTTCAGCCAGATTAAGCTTGCCCGATCTCGTCGCACCAAGGGGCTGGGATTTGTCATGCGCCCACAGCGCATAGATACTGATCGTGCCAGCAGTGGTGGCGGACAGCGACCGTGAGAACGCGCCCGGTGCGATGCGTTCAACAAAAGAGCCAAGGTCGGCGCTGTCACTGTTGAAGACAGCGGCATAGCCGCTGGCGCGGCCGGTCGCCGCGTCCTTGGCGCGAACTTCGGAAATGGCGAAATTACGGGTTTCGAGGGTCATCGGGGTCGGTCTCCGGGAAAAGATTAGAATTTGGTTCGGGTGCAGTCGGCTCATCTGGCAGCGACTTCAGGCGCGCCGTAGCGCCCTGGATCATCAGATCGTCGCCGCCATCGAGCGGCCCACGATTGTCCAGGGCTCGCGCCTCGTTTGGCGTGAGCATCCCGCTGTGAACCGCGCGGGCCAAGCCGTTCATGCGGCTGAGGAAGTCACCACGCTGGAGGCCGTCGAGATTGAACTCCACGAAATTGGTGCTGTTACGGTTGCCAAACAGCTTCGCGTTCATTTCCTGCTCGATCAACTCAACCAGCGGGACGATGGTGTGTTGAGCAAAATTCAGGTTCTGCTGCTCGACGTTGGAATAGGTGCCGGTGCTGAGATCGTGGATCATCGCGGGGGCAACGTTGAAAATCCGACCGGCCTCGCTGATCATGAAGCGGCGAAGCTCGATAAGCTGCTGCGATGCGGGATCGAAGCCAAGTGCCTTCAGGTCAAAACCGGTCGGGATGGGCAGAATTTTGCGCTTGCGGTTCGCGTTTGATGACAGCGCCGACTGGATGTCGTTTGAAGCCCGCTCCGACGCCTGTGGCGACGACATCGGTCCACTGAGAGTCATCGGCGGCACACCACCATTTTCCAGCAGGCCGCCCGCATATTTCTGCGCGGCGCT
>Ga0233365_1000782_pt1 | contig 14237 bp, 13 predicted proteins | sample ElkDunMinimDraft_27_FD_191535 | JGI IMG/M metagenome (GOLD analysis project Ga0233365, IMG submission 191535) | Fecal eukaryotic communites from dung pellets of Tule Elk in California, USA - Elk Dung C36 | ecosystem: Host-associated > Mammals > Digestive system > Large intestine > Fecal | place...
CGCAGCCGCTGCCGCCAGTCGTGGTAACCGTCCCAAGGACAATGACGATTTCGCGTTCGAAATTCCGTTCGCGCGGCCTGCTGAGCGGGATGAGCGCCGGGCGTGCGCCATCATCCATGCCTTTTACCCCGAACTATGCGGCGAAATGCGCGGTTACCTGGCGAATGTTCCCGGCCGGTTGGATCTGTACATTTCAACTACCTCGGAAGAAAAGCTTCAAGAAATCACGGCGGCCTTTGCTGGCTACGACAAGGGTTCGGTCGAAGTCCGGGTTTTTGAAAACCGCGGCCGCGATATTGCGCCAAAATTGTACGGGTTCGCCGATGTCTACGATCGTTACGATCTGGCCCTGAGCCTGCACACCAAGAAGTCCCCGCACGGCGGCACGCCGCTTGCCGACTGGCGCCACTATCTGTACGAGCACTTGCTGGGTTCGCCCCAAATCGTGGCTTCCATCTTCGAACTGCTCAAGCACGATCGTGTCGGCATGGTCTTCCCGCAGCACCTGTTCTATCTGCGTCCCATCCTCGGCTGGGGCGCGAATTTCGCTTCCTGCCGTGCGTTGCTGCGCAAGATGGGCGTGGAGATCCACGAGGGAATCTATCTGGAGTTTCCGACGGGTTCGATGTTCTGGTGCCGGACCGATGCATTGCGGACCCTACGCGATCTGAATCTCCGCTTCGGGGATTTCGATGATGAAGCGGGACAAATCGACGGCACTCTAGCTCACGCTGTTGAACGCGCCTTCCTGTATGCCGTGGAAGCCAGTGGCTACCAATGGGCGAAGGTCGCGTTGAGAGACCGGTATCCATTGCCCGACACCTTGATTCCCGTAAACGCGCCAGCGGACTTGCCACCAGGCCTGAAGAGGGTGCACCGACCTTTGCTGTCGGGCCGCCCATGACAGTCTTGCCGCGCTGCCCGCCCTCGATGTTTGCCCGGTTCCCCTATCGACCCGTTAACGCGTCTATTAAGTCTTTAACCGCAAAATGTTCATAGCCAACGCCCTCACAGACATCGCCACGGCACTGAAGCGTTACTCTCTTGTCGGCACCCTTGGCTGGCAGGATGTGCGCCAACGCTACCGGCGTTCGTCGCTCGGCCCCTTCTGGCTGACGATCAGCATGGGGGTCATGATCGGCACGATCGGTATCGTATTCGGTCAGATCTTCAAGTCGCCCACCGAAGAGTTTCTGCCATTTTTGGCCATCGGGCTAATCCTGTGGGGATTCATCTCGACGGTCATCACCGAGGGCTGCACAAGCTTCATCGCCGCCGATGCCGTGATCAAGCAGTTACCCATTCCTCTTACCGTGCACGTGTTTCGCCAGCTGTGGCGCAACATGATCATTTTGGCGCACAACATCGTGATCTTCCCGCTGGTATTGATCGCGGTCGGCAAGCCCGTTACGTGGGACGCCTTCCTCGCCATTCCGGGATTCATACTGCTGCTTTTGAACCTAACGTGGATATCCCTGCTACTTGGCGTGCTCTGTGCCCGCTATCGTGATATTCCGCAGATCATTTCCAGTCTGATGCAGGTAATTTTCTACCTGACACCGATCATGTGGTTGCCCAGCCTGTTGCCCCAACGAGCCGGCACCTACATGCTGACATTGAATCCGTTCTATCACCTGCTGGAAATAGTTCGCGACCCCCTGCTGGGTCACGCACCTGATGCTCAAAACTGGCTGGCGTCGCTGGCGCTCGCAGTAATCGGCTGGCTGGTCACGCTGATGCTCTACGGCCGTTATCGCCGCCGCATCGCCTACTGGCTTTAAGCTCTTTTTACAGATTCTGGCTACCATGGCAACTATCAATTTCGACCAGGTATGTGTCGACTTTCCTATCTACAACGCCAGTGCAAGATCGTTGAAGAAGCGCCTTTTCCAGGTCGCGACCGGCGGTCAGATCAGCGCAGACCAATCGGGTCGCGTGGTCATCCGAGCTTTGGAGAATCTGAGCTTCAATCTGAACCACGGTGACCGTGTCGGCCTGCTAGGCCACAACGGCGCGGGCAAGAGCACGTTGCTGCGTGTGCTCAGCGGCGTGTATGCTCCTTCCAGCGGCACGGCGAAGATTGACGGTGAAATTGGTTCGCTGATCGACATCGGTTTTGGTATCGATGCCGAATCCACTGGCCGCGAGAATATTTTCCTGCGCGGTGCGCTGCTCGGTCTGGATCGCGCGTCGATCAAGGAGAGGGTCGAAGAGATCATCGAGTTTTCCGAACTCGGCGACTTTATAGACATGCCCATCCGCACCTATTCCGCGGGTATGCACTTGCGGCTGGCATTTTCTGTGTCTACGGTCATCCGTCCAGAAATCCTGTTGATGGATGAATGGCTGTCGGTCGGCGATGAAGGTTTCAAGGCCCGGGCTGAGCAACGCCTAAATGAACTCGTTGCTTCTACCAGCATTTTGGTCATCGCAAGCCATTCCAAGGATCTGATCTGCCACACGTGCAATCGCGTGCTATGGCTTGAGCACGGACGCATCAAGATGGACGGCTCGCCGCACGAAGTCACCCAGGCCTATTTCGGCTATTGATCCGTTCAACAAGGACCCACGCGCCTCGGCGCTCAAGCATCGTCTAGATGAACATGCCATTAACGCGAAAACTAAAGAGGATTGCCCGCGGCTTTGTGAATAAGCTGACGGACAAGCCGAAGGGCCCGACCATTGCCGATTTTTTCGATACCGATTGGTATCGCACCCAGGCGCCGAAGCTCGACACGGTGGAGGATGCGCTCGCGCATTATCTGGCCAACGGCGTCGCACAGAATTTGAACCCCCATCCGCTCTTCAACACCAACTGGTATCTGCGGCAATACCCTGACGTTGCGAATGCGGGCCTGAACCCGCTGTTACACTATGTCGAGTCGGGTGCAAAAGAAGGCCGCAGCCCTAGCGCGTATTTCGATGCGACGTGGTACACAAGCAAGTATCCGGCAGCGAATTTCACGCAAGGCGGAGCACTCGCACACTTTCTGCAAACCGGCGCCCGCACAAACTGCAATCCCAACCCATACTTTGATACGGAGTGGTATCAAGCCAGATATCCGGAAGTACAGAGCTATGCCCGTGATCCTCTGAGCCATTTCGTCTTGGTGGGCGAACGCGCAGGATATCAGCCTGGGCCGTCCTTTGACCCGAGTTGGTACGTTATGTGCAACCCGGACGTGGCGCAATGGTCGGGAACAGCATTCGAGCATTACTTGACGACGGGTGCGCGCGAGAATCGCACGGCGGTGCGTGGCCCGTATGATTTTCAATCTGCAGTCGCGCTTGCCAAGGGCTTGGCCGCGCCGATCGTGTCGACGGATTGCATTCGCGCCACGCTGGAGCTGCCTGTCGGCAGTATCCGGGACATGATCGACAAACCCGATGGCGCGGAACTGGTCTACCTCGCACCGGAACGCAGTGCAGAAGGCATCACTGAGAAGCTGGCGCCTTATCCTGGCTTGCCCTATGTCGCGTTGCTGCATGACGCTTTGGCGCTAGGCGGTACCCGGTATCTCGTGGCCGGAGAAAAAATCCGCCATGACGAGGCAGCAGCGTTCCAAAATGTGAAGGACGCAGCACTCAAGTATCACCGCGCCGCTCAGACCTCAGGCGGTAATCTGATGTTGAATTTCCAGTTGAAACCCGCCAACTGGGTCGACACGGGGATCGATGTCATGCACGAGTATTCCAACAATTATTTTCACTTTGTGGCGGAGACACTGCCCAGAATGATCCTGGCGGAAGAAGCAGAGCTGCCAGCGGATGTGCCGTATATTGTGGAACGCGACCTGCACGAGAATATGGCGAAGCTGCTGAGTATGGCCAACACGTCGGGTCGACCGATTCTCCCCGTCGAGTCCGACACCATGTATCGGGTTGGCGCGTTATATATTCCGTCGGATGTGACGTCCGTGGTGGACTCCTACGAGGCGGGTGAATCCGGCCGTTGGTCGTGCCTGGACGTTCCCCGCATCCGAACCGCCGTCGCACGTTGCAAGGCATTTGTCCCTTCGACGAGGGCCGTGCTGCGCAAGCGTAAGATTTATGCGGGACGCAGCGGCGGTATACGCCAGTTGACGAACCAGCAGGAATTGGAAGCGGCACTCGCGGCGCGCGGTTTCGAGATCATGCGCACCGACGGCTTGGACGTTCAGACTCAGATTACGATTTTCCGGGAGGCGGAAGTCATAATCGCCCCGACAGGTGCACAATTAACCAATTTAGTCTGGGTCGAGCCCGGCACGCAGGTCATTGTGCTGGCATCCGACCACCCCAGTCACCAGCTCTATTTATGGGAACTGCTGGGCAGGGTTTCAAAAGCCGACGTGACCTGCGTTATCGGCCCCCGAGCTTATGTCCGCAACGACAAGTACAGCGTGCATGACGATTATTCGATCAACGTCCAGCACGTTCTCGATCTAATCTAGGCCTTAGCGTAGCAACACAAAACTGATGCTATAGAAACAAGAGACAAGATATGATTTATAAACCCTCGCAGTCGCTTGATGACGCAATCCAGCTCATCGATCTTACGAAGATATCGGATCCTCGGGGCAACCTCACTTTCGTCGAGGCGAACAAACACGTTCCGTTCGATATTCAGCGCGTCTACTACCTCTACGACGTTCCCAGCGGCGAAATGCGAGCCGGGCATGCGCACCACAACCTTCAACAGCTGATCATCGGCATCTCGGGCAGTTTCGACCTGCTTCTGGATAATGGCTACGAAAAACGAACCATCACATGCAATCGCCCTTTTCAGGGTGTACTGATGAAATCGCTGGTCTGGCGCGAATTGAATAACTTCTCCTCTGGTGCGGTTTGCCTGGTGCTGGCATCGATGCATTACCAAGAATCCGACTATATCCGCAGTTATGCGGACTTCCTGAAAGTTGTCGCCGAGAAAAATCCATCATGATCTCTTTTTTTGATATCAACGCCGGCCACGCGGAACTGGGCGCAGGCCTGCATGACGCCTTCAAGCGTGTACTGGAAAGCGGCAGCATCATCATGGGCGCCGAGCTCAAGGCTTTCGAGGAAGAGTTCGCCGCCTATTGCGGCGTGAAGCACTGCATCGGCGTGGGCAACGGACTGGATGCGCTGGCGCTGGCGCTGCGCGCGCGCGGCATTGGGCCCGGCGACGAAGTCCTGGTACCGTCGCAGACATTTATCGCCAGTTGGCTCGCGGTGTCCATGACCGGCGCCAGCCCCGTCCCGGTTGAGATCGACATCAACACCTACGGCATCGACGCCTCGCTGTTGCGCAGCCACGTGACGCCTCGTACCAAGGCCATCATGCCAGTGCACTTGTACGGCTCGCCGGCCGACATGGATGGCATCAACGCAGTGGCCAAAGAGTTCGACCTCTTCGTCCTGGAAGATGCCGCGCAAGCGCATGGCGCCTACTACAAGGGCAAGCGCGCGGGCTCCCTCGGGCATGCAGCAGGTTTCAGCTTCTACCCCAGCAAAAACCTGGGGGCGTTGGGCGACGGCGGTGCGATTGTCACCAACGACGATGCGCTGGCCGACGACATGCGCCGCTTGCGCAATTACGGCTCGACCAAGAAGTACGTACACGAAGTTGCGGGCGTGAATTCCCGCCTGGACGAACTGCAGGCGGCAATCCTGCGCCTGAAGCTTCCAGTGCTGGATCACGGCAACGAACGCCGCCGCGCGATTGCGGACCGCTACACCGCCGGCCTGCAAGGAATTGCCGATCTGCAAACGCCCAAATCGGTCGACGGCGCAACTTCGGTCTATCACCTGTATGTGATCCGCACCAGCAAGCGCAACGAGCTGGCCGCCTATCTAAATCAACAGGGCGTCACCTGCCTCATCCACTATCCGATCGCTCCGCATCAGCAAGGCGCCTACGCCGATTTGAAGATTCCGGCCGACAGTTTGCCATTAGCCAACCAAGCGGCAGCCCAAACTCTGTCGTTGCCCATCTGGCCGCAGATGCCCTTCGCTGAAGTGGATGAAGTCATCGTGCTCATCAAGAAGTTCATGGGCTGAACGGCATTCATGAACGCCCCTCTCGTCTCGGTGATCATCCCTGTGTTCAATCAGGGAGAGCTTGCGGTGCAAGCCGTCGAAAGTGTTTTGTCGCAACGCTATCCGCACATCCAGACCATCGTCGTTGACGATGGCTCGACGGACGGAACCGCCGCTTTGATATCACGCCAGTTCGGCGAACGCATTACGCTAATCCGCCAGGCCAACAGGGGGCCCAGCGCGGCATCCAATGCCGCACTGCGCGTCGCTGAGGGGGAGTTCGTTGCTCTCATGGGCGGCGACGACGTTTCCACCCCCGATCGCCTTGCGCACCAGGTTGAAATACTCTCGTCGGGGAAATGGGACATCGTCTTTTCCCGACCGACTCTGATCGACCAGGAAGGCAAGACACTGGATGATTCGGGGTACCCCGTGTTCTTCCAGCCTCGCCGGCACAAGTCTGTGTTCGCAAGCCTGTATTTCGACGACAACTACTTCTGCGCCCCTTCGGCCGCCATGCGCCGCACCGTCGCTGATGCAGTGGGTCCATTCCATGAAGGGCTGATCCAACTGCAAGACTACGATTATTGGTTGCGCGCCGCCGGCCTGGGTTACCGCGTCGGTTTGTTCGACCATCGGGTCGTGAAATATCGTCGGCACGTCGGCAACCTGTCGACAAATCAACGTGATTTCGCCAGCCGCGCTGAAATTCCGGTTGTCCTTAAACGCGCGCTGCGGCTTGCGAAGCCCGAAGTCATCCGGCCACTATTTCCTGGGTTACTGCTACCCGTCGTGAGCCCGGAGCAGCCCTTGTCGCCCTTCGAGCAAAGCACGCTCCTGCTGGCGCACTCGCGTGAGGAAGTTCGCTTGGCGGGGATTGATCGCGCAATTTCCTTGTTGGACGATCCCACCGAAGCCTCCTCGATGCACGGCGGGGTCGACCTGTTCCGTTTTATCTACACAGCGGGCCAAGAGCAGCATTGATGCGGCGCGCCTGTGCGCACCACGGAATCATCGCCCGGTCCTCAACCGCACCTTCCAACTGAATGACTGCATTACGGTCGCGCTATACTCCGCAAAAAAAGGGCTGGCAAGAGTTGCTGGCCTGGTTATCCGCACCGGCGCTGGCTGCAGCCGCAGCCGAGGCAACTTTTACCGCCGACGCCTTATGAATGCATTGCAACCCCTTCGTGTGCTTCGAGACAAACTTCTGGGTCTCGGACAAACGACCCACAGGCTTGAAAAGCTGGACTTGCGGCTGAACCAGCTAACGGGCCAATTGGACGACATGACGATTCAGCTACGCGCAGCGGATCAACGTGGAGCGCAAGCCCAAGATCAGATCGCGGCGATGCAGGCAGACATCTCGCGCCTGCCCCAGCAGCAGAACGTTGCGTTAGACGTGCTGGCCAATCGCATCGCCGCAGACACCCGTGAGTTATTTGGGCGACACGCGAACCTGTTTCATGCTCGCCCCCCTCGGGCGTCCACACAGCGCCGCACAGACGCCAACGTGATTGAACGCATCGCCTTCCTGGTGCATTCGAAAGAACTGCTCAATCACTACAGTTGCATCTGGGACTTGATGCCCAAGGGCAGCTTCGATGTACTGCTGCACGGCGAAGGCGAGCTGCCCCAGGCGGCCGATCTGGCGCGTTGGGATTGCGGTGTCGCGCCCACGCAGGCGGTGCTTGATGAAGGCAAGGCCTACCGCTATCTGGTCTCCAACCATCCTGTATCGGATTTCGGCGAACCGCTGATCAAGCGCCTTGCTGAAACCAATATCCGCTTCATGTATGCCGCCGGAAAATCCCGGTGGAATCTTTCCCGGTGGAACCAGCTGTACGACATCATCCTGTGTTTTGGTCCCTATCACGCAATCAATTTTTCGCATGCATGCGATGCGGCCATCGTGCAGATGGGTTATCCGCGTTTCGACCGTTATTTCAATGACGTCGTTGACCGTGAGGCATTGGCCAGGGCACAGGGCTGCGACCCCGCCAAACCGACCGTCGTCTGGCTGCCAACTCAGGGCGCCCTCACCTCGCTGGGGCACTTCGATGCCGAGATCAGCGCATTGACGAGCCGCTATAACGTCATCGTGAAGGTACACCCACTGACTCCAGTTGCAGAGCCCGACCGAATTGATAAGCTGCGGCAGCTGAACTTTACCCGGATCATCTCCAACTCTGAAGATAATCTGCCGCTGTACCAATTGGCGGACTACATGTTGTTCGACTACGGCGGCCCGCCGATGGCGGGCATTTACGCCGACAAGCGCATGGTATTGCTGAACGTGCCGGGGGCAGCGGATGATGCCCTGACAGGCGATGACTCGCCGGACGTGTCCATCCGCAAGCAACTGATTAACGTCACCGCGGAAGAGGGAGCCCTGGCCTCGCTATTGTCGGACGACGCCGTCTGGAGTACCCAGCAACATGCCCGACGCACGCTGCGTAGCCTGTACTTTGCTCCTCATTACGGCTTTTCCGCACAAGTCGCGGCGCAGGCGCTACTTAACCTGGACAAGCTGCTCCCAGACAGGAGCACCACATGGTGATTTGGCTAGTTGGGTTATCCGGATCGGGCAAGACGACACTGGGCCGCGAAATGGCGCGGCAGTGGAGAAGCGTACAAGCAAATACGGTGCTGCTCGACGGTGACGAAGTACGCGAAGTCTTCGCGCATGACCGCAATAACGACGCCTACACCGTCGCCGGTCGGCGCACCAACGCCGAACGCCTAGTCGCGCTATGCGAGCTGCTGGATCGCCAAGGCATCAACGTCGTGTGCTGCATCCTGTCCCTCTTCCCCGACATGCGCGAGGCCAACCGCAGTCGCTTCAGCCGGTACTTCGAGATATTCATGGACGCCAACATGGACGCACTGAAGTTGCGTGACACCAAAGGGTTGTATCGCGCCGCCAGCGCTGGGACACAACATAACGTCGTTGGCGTCGACATTCCCTTTCCACGTCCCACGAGTGCCGATCTGATCATCTCCTCGTCTGGCGATTGCCCGGACATCGTCGCGTTGGCGCGCCGCACATTGGAACAGGCAGGCGCACGATGACATCCCCGCTCCCCGTGCATTACCCTTACGCGACCGGCGCCCTGCTGGATGCACGCAACACATACTCGTACACCGCTTTTCATGGCGCCGACTTCTTGGCGGCCTGGAGCCGCCATCGCGACGCATTGTTGCAACCGTCTGCAGATACTGCCGTCGCCGCCCCTCGGGCCGGCAAGCTGTTGCCCCCTAGGCCAACGGAGCTGCTGCTGAGCAGAGTGCGAAGCGGACTCGCAGGAGACGCACGCGGACAAGCCCTTGCGTCGCTAAATCATGTGTTGCAACGATTCGAAGTGACTAAGCGAATCCACGGCGAATACAACATCAATTGGCGTCCCGCCGACCTGCAGGACTACAACGACCTGGACTTGTACGTGCAGTTTGCGCAAGCACTTGATGAGGCCTATGGCGTGACCCGCGGGCTGCAATATCTGAACGGCCTGTTGAAGTGCCTGGATACGCTGACTGCCTACATGCCTGCGCTGAGCTCCGAGCAGATAGAAAACCTGCAAACGCTGGTGCGCTCAGAGCGAAGTCACGTTGACGCCTTGCGCCGGGCGCTGGACGAGAGGGCGGCATGAGACTCAACAGGGTATTACTGTTGGCCGCGCATACGGCCAGATCGCAAGCTTATATCCAGACGCTGGTTGCCCGCGATCTGCTGCCGGCCTCGGTCATCTTGCTCGCGCCTCCGGAGAATGTGTCGTCCAGGCAAGCCAGGCCGCAACCAGACATGCCCGGATTGATATTGCCCGACCTGGAAGAATCCGTCACCGCCACTTGCGCCCGCACCGGCATCCCTGTCGTGGAGCTCGATACCCGTGACGTCAACAGCTCCGAAGTGGCGGCAGCCATGACGGCCGCGCAAACGGACGTCGTCATCTACTCAGGCTATGGCGGGCAGATCGTTTCGGATCACTTGTTGGCGTTGGGTCCTGTCTTCCTGCACATGCATTCGGGATGGCTTCCTGCCTACCGGGGAAGCACAACGTTGTATTACGCGCTGCTCAATGGCGATCCACCGGCGGTATCCGCCCTGTTGCTGGACAAGCATATCGACACAGGCCCCGTAGTGGCGCGCCGCGAGTATCCCAAGCCCCCCGCCGGTATCGACGTGGACAGCGTTTACGACGCCGCCATACGAGCAGACCTGCTCGCGCACGTACTGAAGGATTACGCCGCGTCGGGCGAGCTTTCTGGCGAACGCCAGCAAGTCGGACCCGACACCAGCCCCTACTATGTCATTCATCCTGTGCTAAAGCACTTGGCCTTGCTCTCTCTCGCTCCACAGCCCTCCGAAGATGGTTGAACGCCAAACACCCCTCGCCGGTCAGCGCGCCGTCTTCGCATTCGGCACGAAGGCAGAAACACTCCAGCGGCTGCAAGCGTTGCTGCAGCATGCCCGCGTGCCGGACTTCCTATTCTTTTCATTGAAAGAGTGGAACGTCAGTCGCGATGCCGTCGTCGCCCGGGTGCTGGAAAAGTTCACCGGCGCGACCCTGGCCGTGCGCAGCAGCGCGTTGATCGAAGATGGCGCCCGCCATTCGATGGCCGGTGCGTTCCTCAGCTTGCTGGACGTGGATGGCTCGTCGCCGGAGGCCGTAGCAGACGCTATTGATCGGGTAGCGCATTCCATGACGGGCGATCCGCGTGACCAGGTCCTGGTGCAACCGATGATTAGCGATGTCGCCGTCAACGGCGTCATCATGACCTATGACATGGTTCACGGTACGCCCTACTACTGCATCGACTTCGACGACGAGAGCGGGCGCACGGATACAGTCACGGGTGGCAGCGCCATCAATAAGGGCCTCTTCGTTTACCGCGATGCCGCACCAGAGTACCTTCGGTCATCCCGCGTCGCACGCTTTCTGGAACTCGCGCGCGAACTGGAAACACTGTGCCAATGCGCCGCGCTGGATATCGAGTTCGGCCTGAGCCGCGAGGGGCAACTTTATCTGTTCCAGGTCAGACGAATGTCGATGGCTGGGCAATGGCACCCGGTAACGGAGCGCCGCGTCGAGCGGCAGTTGGCTTTCGTTGAGGAATTCGTCCGGGACTGTTCGCTGCCCCAAGCGGGCATTGTGGGCGACACGACCGTGCTTGCCGTCATGCCAGACTGGAATCCAGCCGAGCTTATCGGGACAACTCCGAGGCCGTTGTCGGCGTCTCTATACCGTGAGATGATCACGCGCTCGACATGGCACGAAGCTCGCGCCGTGATGGGCTACCGACGCCTACATGACGCGGAGCTGATGGTACAGATCAATGGGCATCCCTATATTGATGTCCGCCTGAGCTTCAACTCATTTCTGCCCGCCGACGTCAGCGACGACATCGGCGCGAAGTTGGTGAACGCTTGGCTCACCAGGCTGAAAGAAAACCCAGAATTTCATGACAAGGTCGAATTCGATGTCGTGCCCACCTGTCTGGATTTTTGCTTCGATGAGGACTTCACGGAACGCTACCCCTCCGTGCTGGACACCGCCGAACTACAGCAGTTCCGCTCGGCCTTGCAAGCACTGACAAGGCAAGCTATCACACCTGGGCCAGCGTCCACGTTGACGCAAGCTCTCGACACCGCAGAACGCCTGGCACGCAGCGGCACGCCGACGCTGCGGGACCCGTCCGCGCGCATCGCGCTCGCAAGCGCTAGCCGCTTGCTAAGCACCTGTCGTCAGCAAGGAGTGCTGCCCTTCGCCATCTCGGCCCGCCACGCGTTCATCGCAGAAAGCCTGATGCGTTCGGCAGTCCGCCGCGGCGCGCTGACGTCGACACGTCTTGAGGCGTTCAAGCGCAGCATCCACACTGTCACCGCCAACATCGTCCGCGAGTATGCCCAAGTCTGCCTTGGAACACTGTCACGCGAGGAGTTCCTGAGCCGCTTCGGCCACTTGCGCCCAGGCACCTACGAGATCACGTCACTGCGTTATGACGAACGCGACGACTTGTTCCTGAACGAAGTCCCCACGCTGCACGAAGTCAATGTGCATGAATTTCAGCTTGACGAGCAGGAGCGCGCAGCCCTGAACGCCCTTCTGCAGGAAAGTGGGCTGGACGTGTTGGACGCGGATCAGTTGCTGACCTATGCGCGCACCGCGATCGCTGCTCGCGAATCCGTCAAGTTCACGTTCACCAAGGTGCTCTCGGACGCACTATCGCTTCTGATTTCCTGGGGCGAACAGGTCGGATTATCGCGCGACGACCTTGCCTACCTGGAGTGGAACTCCATCCAGAACTGCCTCACGCAACCGCCGATGGACTACCTCGACCGGCACTATCAGGTCCTGGCCGCAAACGCCCGTCTTCAATTGGAATCCGCGCACGCGTTCAAACTGGCCCACATTATCGCTGGCGTCCCGGATATCTACGTGGCGACGTTGAATCGTAGCGTTCCCAACTTCGTCGGAACCGGCGTAGCGTCGGGCACAATCGTCGAGGTGACGGCCAAGATGTCGGCGCAGGCCGATATCGAAGGCAGGATCATCTGTATCGAGAACGCGGATCCGGGATTTGACTGGATCTTCACCCAGCGACCCGCTGCGCTGATCACGCGCTTCGGCGGCGCCAACTCACACATGGCGATCCGTTGCGCAGAGTTCGGCTTGCCCGCGGCCATCGGCTGTGGCGATCAACTCTATTCGCGGCTGGTCGCCGCAGGTACGGCAGAACTCAACTGCGCCGAGAAAATTCTGCGAGCGCTTCATGAAAAGTGACCGGAGAATCGGCATCTCCATGCGAGTCGTGCAGGCCACCGGCTACGCGGAGCCGCGAGACGCCCTATCCCAACAGTGGGCCGGCTTCATGGCGCAGGCACTGCCAGGCACGCGCTGGCTGCCCATTCCGAATCTGGGCGCCCAAGCGGTGTCCGTGTTCTGCGCGCAATGGGAGCTGAATGGCCTGATCCTGAGCGGTGGTGACGACATCGGACATTCGCATGTGCGTGACGAGACGGAACTGGAGCTACTGGAATGGGCTGAGCGGCATGACGCGCCTGTGCTGGGCATCTGCCGCGGCATGCAATTGATGTGCATGCGGGCCGGCGCCGAACTGGTCCCTGTGCAAGGTCATGTGCGCACGCGGCACGTCCTGTCTGGTGAACGCAACGGAGAGGTCAACAGCTTTCATGCGTGGGCGCCGGACCGTTGCCCAATGGGCTTCCGGCCCCTGGCGAATGCCCCCGACGGTGTGCTAGAGGCCGTTGCACATGGCACCCTGCGCTGGGAAGGCTGGATGTGGCACCCCGAGCGTGAAACCTTGATCGACCAGCTGGACGCGCAACGTCTGCAAAGGATATTTGAATGAAAGCCATCATCCTCGCGGCGGGACGCGGCAGCCGCATGGGCGACATGACGGCAGACCAACCGAAGTGTCTGACCAAATTGAAGGGCATTGCTTTGCTGGACAGACAGCTGGCGGCATTGCGCGAGGGCGGCGTCGACGAAATTGGCATTGTGACCGGGTATCGTCGCGAGGCCCTGGCCGATCGCGGTCTGCACGAGTTCCACAATGCCGATTGGAGCCATACGAACATGGTTTCGTCCCTGGCGTGCGCCCGGCGGTGGTTGCAGGACGGCCCGTGCATCGTCAGCTATTCGGACATCTTCTACGAAGCCCAGGCGGTCCGATCGCTCATTCATTACGACGGCGCCTTGGCGCTGACTTACGATCCCGATTGGCTGTCTTTGTGGGGCGCACGCTTCAGCGATCCGCTCTCCGACGCGGAAACCTTCAGATTGGCCCCAGATGGGACGCTATTGGAAATCGGCGAAAAGCCCCTCGCTGTGGGTGAAGTACAGGGGCAGTACATGGGGCTATTGCGCTTTACTCCCGAAAGCTGGCACGCCTTGGACAATATGCGTGCCGCGCTGCCGAGGGACGAGCGCAACCAGATGCATATGACTGGCGCCCTGCAGCACCTTATTCGAACGGGTGGCATAGCTATTCACGCTGTGCCCTATAGCGGTACTTGGGGCGAAGTAGACTCACAGGAAGATCTGGCCGTTTACGAGTCTGCCCCACTTCGGCCGTAGTCCCGCGCTCCTCGGGGAGGGCCGCCCTGCACAGGAGCCAATCCCTTTTTACGTCGATCCAGGTCAATGGCCGGGAATTGGGCAGCCCTCGGTGAATTTCTTCTTCCCGTCGGCATAGATGTACACCAAGCAGGA
>Ga0233365_1000783_pt1 | contig 14205 bp, 5 predicted proteins | sample ElkDunMinimDraft_27_FD_191535 | JGI IMG/M metagenome (GOLD analysis project Ga0233365, IMG submission 191535) | Fecal eukaryotic communites from dung pellets of Tule Elk in California, USA - Elk Dung C36 | ecosystem: Host-associated > Mammals > Digestive system > Large intestine > Fecal | place...
ACAGTTTGATTTTGACAACAAAGCTTCGGGAGTAATTTTTAACGACGGTGAATTTCAGTTCTATAAAAATTATAATAACGACGGCTTGTTCACACATTCAACAAACAAGACTACGGGTTACACGGTATTTCAAGGAAGTCAGCCGCAGATGATCGAAGGTTCGCAGCCTTCAAAACATTTCGATGTGCTTTTCAACAATACATCTACCCAGTATCCTTTCAGCCTAAACAGCGATATGATTATCGATGGTGTAGGTAATTTCAGAGAAGGAATCGTACGTATCAATAAAAATGATGGCGGTCAGTTGCTTTTCGGGAACGGAGCTTCGCAAATGAATGCAACCGATAAAAGTTATGCCGAAGGAATGGTTGAAAAACAAGGGAACAACGCCTTTACTTTTCCAATTGGTAAGTTGGGATACTATCGTTTGGCAGGAATTTCAGCTCCTTCAGATGTTGCTCATACTTATTTAAGCGAGTATTTCAAAGAGTATACAGACCAAACATATCCGCATAAAGGCCGTACGGGAATTATTTCTGCTGTAAATAATCAGGAATACTGGACGATCAATCAGGCAGCCGGAACAACAGGTTCGGTTATGGTTACGCTTTCCTGGCACGATCAAACCACACCTGCAGAATTCCGCGGAACACAAGATTTGCATATCGTTCGCTGGGATGCAACTCAAAACCTTTGGGTAGACGAAGGTGGCGTTGTAGATGCAGCTGCAAAAACAATTACTACACCTGTTCAGGTTGATGGTTTCGGAATATTTACTTTAGGGAAAATCAAAGAAAAATTCTTGAATCCTGGTGATGTGGTTGTTTATAACGGGGTTTCTCCGGACGGTGATGGAATCAACGATTATTTAATTATAGATAATATCGAGCATTTTCCTGAAAACAATGTTGTTCTTTATAACCGTTGGGGTAGAAAAGTGTACGAAACCAAAAACTACAACAGTAAAAACAATGTGTTTGTTGGTGTAGCAGAAGGTAACGGAATTGTAGGCAGCGGCGAAAAGCTTCCTGCAGGAACGTATTACTACGTGGTGGAATATCTGTATGATTGGGATGGACAAAGCCAATGGATTAAGAAAGTAGGATACATACATCTGGAAAGCAACAACTAAACTAATAAGCAATGAAGAGATTAAAAATCATAGGGGCTTTGTTAGCTTTAGTAAGCTTCACAGCCAACGCACAGCAAGATCCGCAATTTACCCAATACATGTATAACACGGTAAACATAAATCCAGCTTATGCAGGTAGCCGTGGTTCGCTAAGTATTTTTGGTTTACACCGTACACAGTGGGCTGGATTGGAAGGTGCACCGCAAACGAATGCCTTTTCTGTTAATACGCCTTTGGGTGACAGCAAATTGGGCTTGGGCGTAGGTTTTATTAACGACGGATTGGGAATTATGGATGAAAACACGGTAAGTGTAGATTTATCGTACACCATAGATTTAAACAGTCGAGGCAGTAAATTTTCATTCGGTATTAAAGGATCAGGGAATATGTTGAATGTAGCCTATTCAAAACTGCTGACATACAATCCGAACGACCCTAATTTTCAAAATGATATCAGCGGACAGTTTACACCGAACATAGGTGCCGGAATTTACTGGCATAACGAAAAAAGTTATTTAGGACTTTCTATTCCTAATTTCCTGGAAACAACCCGTTATGATGATAACATTCAAAGTACCATGCGTACAACCATGAGTTATTATTTGATTGGTGGTCATGTGTTTGAACTAAATCCGATGTTGAAATTTAAACCGGCATTTTTGGTAAAAGCAACTAATGGTGCACCATTACAGGCAGACATTACGGCAAACTTCTTGATCAGTAACAGGTTTACTTTGGGTGGAGCTTACCGTTGGGATGCAGCTTGGAGCGCACTGGCAGGTTTCCAGGTTACCGATGGTTTGTTCATAGGTTACAGCTATGATGGAGAAACCACCAAACTGGCTAATTACAACAACGGATCGCATGAGGTTTTCTTAAGATTTGAATTGTTTAACAAGTACCGCCGTATGAATACGTCGCGATTCTTCTAAAATCTACAGACATGAAAAAAGGATTATCACTATTGGCCCTGGCATCATTCTTATTTTTAGGAAACACCACGGCGCAGGCGCAGGCAGGCTTAAAAAAATCAGAAAAAGAATATGAAAGTTGGGCGTATGTAGATGCTATGACGATCTATGAAAAAATCGTTAAAAAAGGATATGTAAGCAAAGATATTTTAGAGAAGTTAGGTAACACGTACTACTTCAATGCTAGATATGCCGAGGCACAGCCATTTTACGAACGCTTGTTTACAGAATTCGGAACAGAGGATATAGCGTCTGAACTGTATTACCGTTATGCACAAACATTACAGCATACAGGTAAAACTGCAGAAGCTAAAAGATATTACGATCAGTTTGTAAGTAAAACCGGCTCACAAACACAGATTGCTGCAGTTCGCAAGAATGAAAATGAACTTCAAAAACAAATAACAGAAAATTCCGGGCGATACCGCAACGTAGAAAACCTTGCTATAAATACACAGTTTGCCGATTTTGGAAGCCATGTACACAATGAAAAGCTTTATTTTACAAGCGCACGCGATACGGGAAGTTTTTCTAAAAAAATCCATACTTGGACAGGTGAGGCTTTCACCAGTTTGTACGATTATCAATTACCTAACGATTCAATTAGCAAAAAAACAAAAGCTAAAAAGTTAAAGGGTGACGTTAAAAGCAGGTTTAACGAATCTTCGGCAGTTATAACGGCAGACGGACAAACAATGTATTTCACCCGAAACAATATGTTAGGAGGTACCCGAGGCTACGATGCAGATAAAAACACAAAACTTAAAATTTATCGTGCCGAACTAAAAAACGGTAAATGGAACAATGTTCAGGAACTGCCTTTTAACAGCGATGATTTCAATACGGCTCACCCAACATTAAGTAAAGATGGAAACACACTTTATTTTGCAAGTGACCGCCCGGGTGGTTTCGGAAATTCAGATTTATGGAAAGTAACCGTAAATGGTAACGGATACGGAGTGCCTCAGAATCTAGGCCCGGGAATTAATACCGAAGGACGAGAAACCTTTCCGTTTATAAACAGCAACGACGAACTGTATTTTTCAAGTGATGGAAGAATCGGTTTAGGTGGATTAGATGTTTACGGTGTAAAACTTAAAGAAGACGGTAGTTTTTACGAGGTACAGAATATCGGAGAACCCGTGAATTCAAATACCGATGATTTTGCCTATTACATTGATTACAAAACCAAACAGGGATTCTTCTCTTCTAACAGAACAGGTGGTCACGGAAACGACGATATCTACAGTTTTGTTGAAACCAGAGCTTTAAAATTGGGTTGTTCTCAAGAATTACTGGTTACAATTTTAGATGCCAAAACAAACAATATCGTAACCGATGCATCGCTAACGCTTTACGACAAGCTTTATAAAGAATTAGGTACATCCAACAAATACGCTAATAACGGCTACCGCTTTAATAACGAATACAAGTGTGGCGAATCGTACCGTGTAAAGGTTTCTAAAGAAGGATACATTACTAAAGAAGAAACTGTGACTTTAGATAACGGATCCGGAGTAAGCGAAAGAACAATCGTATTGGAGCAGAAAAAGGTAGAAGTGAAAAAGAATGATGACTTGTTTAAAGTACTGAAACTGAAACCGATTTATTTTGATTACGATAAAGATAACATCAGACCAGATGCTGCTTTAGAATTAGCGAAAGTTGTTGAGGTGCTGAAAGATTATCCGCGTATGAAAATCGATGTACGTTCACATACCGATAGTAGAGGGTCTGACGATTACAATTTGAAACTTTCAGAGCGTAGAGCAAAATCTACCGCACAATGGATTGCTGCACAAGGAATAGATCTTTCAAGAATAACCTATAAAGGTTACGGTGAAACACAGTTGATTAACAAATGTATAAACGGTTCAAAATGTTCTGATATTGAACACGAAGAAAACCGCAGATCAGAATTTATTGTTTTGGAATTATAAAGGTTTGCTTATGGGTAAATTTAAAAAAATACGAAAGCTTTTGAATAAACCGCTTCCTCCGTGTATTAAAGAGAAAGTAATGAGGGTTATTAAGGATATTAACACTCGCGAAAATACCGACGGTAATATTCAGATAACGGAAGAATAGAGAAAGAATAAGGAACCTCTTATCCAATTTTTAATCAGTAGTAATTATAGAAAGAAAAGCCTTCAGTTTAAAAGCTGGAGGTTTTTTTGTTATTTTTAAACCAGAAATTATTTTAAAATACAAGAGCTACAATTTAGTTGAATCTACACATGAATACATGTTCTTAGTATTATAAATTGGTTTTTTAATCTTGCTTTTGTTGGAAGTTTTTTGAGCTAGAAAGCAGATCCTTATTTACTTAATTGCAGTTTAGAGTAAACAGTTTTCTGAATGATCATTTTTTGCATATTTGCGATATTATTTAAAGTTAGAATGATTTAACTTTTTCCAAAAAATGAATTATTCGAAGACTTTATTGACAATGGAGAAATCGTTTTTAGATTCATTTTTCTAGTTTACAACAAAGTTCGATAACTCATTTCGGTATTTTATTTGAAGTATCGTATAAATGGTTTTTAAATGATACTTTACAGTATTTTCAGATATGAACAGTTCTGCTGCAATTTCTTTATTGTTTTTACCACGTTGTACAAGTCTTATAATTTCCAATTGGCGCTCAGTCAAGTTAAATGACGATATTTCTTTTTTTACGTATATATCTTTTTGTGCCAACTTTTTAATTCTTTCTATTTCTTCCTGATATATCTGGTTTTGTTTTTCAACTGTAGTTTTCTGACGTTTGTATTTCCTATAATTTTTTAAAAGAAACAGAACTATTGTTATTAATAAAATACTGAATAAAAATAGATAGATAAGAATTTGCTGTTTCTTTCCCAACATATCGTCAAAATTCTTATTTTTAATTTCCTGCTCTAAAATTTCAATTTTGCTGCTTTTACTGTTTGAATTGTAAAGAGCGAAAAGTGAGTCGCATTTTTTCTGATAGATCAATGCATTTTTTGCATCATTATTATTACTGAAAACGTTTTTGAGAACTTCATTTAGATAAAACTCGTATTTTAAGTTTTTTGTCTTTTGAGCAATGTCAATACCCATTTTGTATGATTGATCTCTTTTCTCGTAGTTTTGAACAGTATTATAAAATTCAATCTGCTTACCTAAAATGATTGGTAATTCTTCAGGATGATCTACTTCTGCAATTTCTACAGCATCATTCAACTTTTTTTCAGCCTCGGTATAGTTTTTTTCTTTAAGTAAGAAGTAGCCCTCCTGCACATAAATAAAAATTAAATATTTGGTTGATAGATTTTCATATCCAGAGCGCGCTAGTTCGTCCATCAACAGTTTAGCTTTCTCAAAATCCTGCATTTCAAAGTAGATTAAAGCTTTTTCAGCTTTGATTTCTTGTAAAGCATTTACACGATTGGATCCTTTTTTAGCCTGTTGCAATGCTGCTTCAAGATTTTTAAGAGCATGCTGATATTTGAAAAGATTTTTGTAGATATCAGATTTTATGAGGTATGCATTGTATTTATCGTCGGTAGAATTTTTTTCATCACTTATAAAATCGGTTAGTAATTTTATCGATAAATCATATCTTTCCGCATGGTTATATTGGAATACTTTTTCTTTTAAAGATTCAAGCGGGGTTTTTTGTGCGTAGATAAATGTGCTGAAAAGCAGTACTATAAAAACTGTAAAGGTTTTCATTAAAATTATTTTCAACAAAAATAGTAATTACAACATACCAATTCAACAGTTTTTCACATTTAAGAAAATTTAACAAAGCATGTGGCATGTTGTTGTGAATGAGGTTTTTAAATATGAGCTACACGATGGGTAGTCAAAATTTAATCAAATACTACCTTATAACTACCTACTTATAAAGCGCAGGTTATAAAATATATAACGAATTTCGCCACGTAAAATTATACATATTTAAAAACTGTACAACTTTTAGTGTATTGTTAAAAACAGATTCGAAATTTTAAAAATACTTTCGATCGTTTATCATGTATCATATTATAAATATAGTAAAAAAATTACAATTGGGGAACTAAAAGGTAAAATATTTAGAATTGTGATTTTTTAAATTTAGCAACATAAACCGCTGGATCCTTTTAATAAAAGGAAAAGCAACTTTAAAATTTGGTTAATAGGAAACGTGATCTTAAAAATTCATTTTAGATAAGTTTCAAAATTTAGCCATAGAATCTTTGTATATGAAAAAAATATTATTATTGCTTGGGGGCGTACTATTTTTTTTAGTAATAAGTGCACAAGTAGGTATTGGTGTGGTAAGACCTATAACATCTACAAACTTATTAACGTCTGAAAAAAGTAAAGAAAAATTACTATCTGGGATCTTAAAAAAAACTTTAAAGATCAATTCCATCTCAAATGGATCATCCGTAACAATTACCGACAAAACCGGTGCTAAACTGTATTTTGTCATTAATGATGCAAAGCACTACTTCCTCACTAGTAGATAAGGTACTTTTAAGCGATACGTACCCTTTTTATGATGTTGTAGCAGCTAGATTCTTATCAGCCACAATTTAAAATTTATCTTGAATCACACACTTAATTAAACATACTTTTTTATGAATTGTAAAACTACGTTTATGCAGTTTGCTGCTGTAGTGAAAAATTGCAGAATGCTGTTACTGGCCATGCTTTTTTCATTTCTATTGTTGCAGACAGGACATATGCAGGCGCAAACACTTGTCACAGACAGTGCTGTTCCAGTACTTGATGTCTGTTCGGACTACCAGCAGTTTACTGTTAAAATCGGTAGGGGAAGTACTGCTTGCCCGAACGGAAAGCTTAAAATAGAGCTTCCAACCGGATTTGAATTGGAAAGCGGCTCTGTGAAAGTTGGCGGGGTACCGGCAACTGTATCGGGCCAGACGACTCAAGAAGTTACTGTTGATGTAAATATCCCCTCAGGACCTGCTTCGCAGGAAATTGAAGTAACTTATAATGCGAAAGCACTTTGCAGTGCTATTAGTTCTACTATTACAGACCCTTCGGTAAGCTATACTTTGCAAGGATGTACAGGGGTTATTGTACCTAAAAGCAGCGAAACCATAAATATTAGATATGCTGTATTAAGGATAGATGTAACGCCAAATCCCATTATAGGAAATATAAATGACGTAGTAGAAAGAACCATTTCTATTCGGAACCAGGGAAATGGGGAATTACCCGTTTTTACATTTGAACGCATACTTGGAGGAGGGCTTAGTCAGGTATCTTATGACTACTCATCACTTACATCATTAGGGTGGGTAGTTACAGTAAGTGGAAATCAGTTGATTTTCTCTGGGGCTAATGCTAATCTAAAGTTTAAAAGTGGGGAAACGCTTTCATTTAAAGAAAAAGTACAAATAGTTAGTTGTGCATTAACACCAACAAATTATGAAGTTTTTTATGGTTGCTCAACCAAATGTACGGATGCTGCTGTAAACAGTACGGCTACCCATATAATTAACCTAAATACACCGAATGCGCCACAGCTTAGTATAACAGCTGCACAACCGGTGATTAACTGCTTTAATGGTCTAGGACAAAATACGTGGACTGTAACCAATACAGGAAGCGCTGCGACCGGTGTTATAGAGTTTGAAATTGGAATACAGGATCTTTTGGGATATATTAGTACCAGCGGTATTACTGTAAATGGTAACCCTGCTGTATTTACTGTTACACCGGGTACAAATCCAAAGACTGTTAAAATACAGCTTCCTGCTATTGCTGGCGGTGCAAATGCAGTGGTTAGTTTTTTCCAATATTACGGAGCTCCAACCGGAACGCCGGCTTCATGTTTGTCTGCACCGGAACAATTCGGCACCGGACAAAATTACTTTAATGCTTCTTACACATATACGGGTGCATGTGCACCTATTACTACGGGGAGAGTTGTAAGCAGTGAAGTTTCGTACAGTTACGGAGGAATGCACATAGGGGAGGTAGATATTGTAGCAGGGCAGGCATATACAGCTGATTACCTCTTTATGAATACGGTAATTCCATCAACGCAACTGAAGATTGGGGATAAATTTGTAATCACCGTAGAACTGGCCGCAGACCTTAATACTGCAGGATTCTCATTTAATGGTGTAACTGCAGTAAACATAGCAGGTACAAAAAAATATACCGTTACATTTACTTATGGCTCTGCCCCATGGGTTTCGGGGAGCCTAAACTTATCTTTTTTACGCATGCAGTTTCCGCTGAGTTTCAGTTGTCCTGCAAATCTTGACAATTTATGGTACCGTGTAGGTGGCGAAATTATAAAGGTTAACAACGGTGTTGACTGTACATCTGTAGTTTTTCGCTGCAATCAAACCGATCTTAAAGGTTATTGCGATGGAGGTCCCTGCCCTGACGGTATGCAGAACGGACCTGCGGGCATTAAAAGACTAACAGTTGGTCATGCTGTTAGCGGATCTGGTGTACCTGCAGTTGGTACTCCCAGTGTTTCAGGAGATTTCAGAACTTTTTACAAAGGTGACATTCTTGAAGTTTATCAGGATGCAACTATTGTAAATACAACAGCAAACAGTTTTAATACGGTTCGTTTTGTTGTAGAAAAAGATCCAAGCGTAAATGCAGTATTGGTTACTGGATCAGGAAAAGTAGTTAGAAACGGCGTAAATCTTACATCGAATGCGACAGTTACTGAAACGGCTACTAGCTATGTAATGCAGTTTGTTTTGCCGGCAGGCTCGTTTTTAAATAATGATAATATACGAATGTCCATACAGATTAAGGCCGGAAATTCGGGAACCGGTTTAAAACAGTTCCCTGCAAAATCTTATCTGGTTGATGGTACAGGAGAAAGTATACTATGCGGTAGAACATATACTGCTACAGGATTTTACGTAACAACTAATTATAGTTTTAGAGGCGCTTCTGCAAATTTTGTTAATTGCAGCAATAATACAAATACAGTCATTTTTACTGCGGGTATCTTGGGATTCAACAATCAGGATGCCATTTTCCAACAGGAATATCGCAGAATTTTTGCACCAACAAATGCCGTTTTCCAAGTACCGGCATATATAACGCTTACAAATATTAGGGTAACAGTTGCAAACCAGCCTTGGATGGGGAGTAATAATTTTGTTGATGTACCTGTTACAAATGTAACAAACGGAAACTATACATTGAATCTTACGCAAGCATTAACTGATATTACAGAAAAGACTTTAGGCGTAGGTAACGGCATAGCTTATTTAGATGAAGGTTTTGAATTGAGATTGACACCTACAGTATCTGTTTCTGCATGTGAACCAGTAAATACCGGTGCGGTGCAAAACGTTCAAGTTGTTATGAACGGGAACATTGTAGATGGTGCGGGCTTAACAACGCCTTATTCTAATTCGCAGAATCTGACATACAATACAGGTATAGGTTCGCTGACTCTGCAGACATCTAACAACAACCTTCTAGGAACTTTAAGCCCAGACGGTACACAAGTTTCTTGGGTGGTACGAGTAGGTGCTTCAGGTACAAGAGACTTTAATAGTGTATGGTTTGCTAAAAAAACAGGTGGACTTGCTATTTCTTCCGTAGAACTAGTTTCAGGATATGGAGCAGTTTCAGGGATTGCAGTTACACCTGTAGGAAATATTTATCAATTAGGGGATTTCAGTGCTAACAGTGCTAAGTTTTATTTAATAAAAGCTTCTGTTGTTGGATGTACGGTAAATAGTCTAACACTTACTGCAGGATATAATTGCGTTTCAAATGCATATCCTGCAACTATTAATACATCGGTATGTACATTACCAGACAAGGTTCTTACACATAAAACAATAGCAAATGTACTGCAGACAGAACTTTTTGATCAGTTTAATGGAAATTCTACGGTTAAGCCAGACCTTTGCGGTAGAATTTGGTATACGGTAAGATTACATAATGGTGGAGATACCCAGCTTGGAAACCTGAAAATAAAAATTCCGCTGAACACGGCTCCAGGACTTGTATTCGATGATTCATTTGAATATAGTGCAGTATTTAACGCAAACGGCGGCACTGCCTCTGGATTTACTACCATTAATGGCAGTAATACAGCCATTAATGGTAGTAATGAATTGGAAATTACGCTTCCTAATACAGTACTGTTAAACTCTGCTCAAAGAGTAAGTGTGCGTATTTACTTCAGGGTGAACAGTTGTGACTTTAAAAGTGGTAGTAAGCATACTGCTACACCATCGGCAACTAACAGTTGCGGAACGGCTGTAACTAATATAACTCCGGCAACAACCAGAAGGTTGATTATAGCGGGCGGTTCTGACTCATTCCCAGAATTAAGGGAAGTAGGCACAAGCAGTGTTGTATTAGATCCTGTTCTTACAACCGGGGGTGTTTTAAGATCTGTTTATAATGCGGAAATTGTGAACTCAGGTCAATTTAATGTGAATGACGCTGTAACTTCCGATTATAATGTTGCTCTTAAACTACCTGCTGGTTGGAGTATTGTAGGAAATCCTGCGACTTACCTGCTTCCTGCAGGAAAGGTAGATTACATTGGCTTGGATCCGAACAGAGGATACGTTTATAAAATTAAGACTGGTCAGACTATCGCAGTGTCGCAGTCTCTTAAATTTGAAAATGTTCCGTTAAAATATACTTTAAATAATCAAACAGCATTACAGTGTGACCATAATTTTGGAGATATCACAATTTCTGTTTACCAGAATATTGCGGTAGCTGCATGTACACCTATCCCAAATTGTTCTAATACAGGGATTGATCAGGTGCTTTTTGAGAATACGACGATTATGGAATTACCTGTGGATTCTGCATTGGCGATCGTGCCTGCGAATCAGTCACCGGTAATTTGTAATCCGACGGTAAGTGGAGGTGTACCAACTGTGGCAGACATTCCTTTTGCAGCTACTACAAATGTATTTCATATAGACTGGTATGAAAATTTGCAGGAAGCAACATCAGATCTTCCGGCAAACCGCATACCTTTAAATACACCGTTAGTAAATGGAAGAACTTACTATGCAGTGAATAGATTTATAGTAGACGGTACGTGTAAAAGTAATATTGGTACCATTACGGTAACGCTAAAAGCCAACAGCTTGTCTGGTTCGGTTACAACGTTATGTGCGGTTAACAACCAGACGTATCAGGTAAGGGTAACCCTAAATGGAACTGCACCCTATGCGGTTACTGGTACAGGTGCTCCTGGTACCTTCGCAGGAAACGTATGGACGTCGGCACCATTAACGGCAGCAACGCCTTTTGGTTCCGGTACACCATATAATGTAACTTTTACCGATGCTAATAATTGTACTCCGTTAAATGTTACAGGTGTTGCACCTATGTGCTGTGAACTTGTAATTACTTGCCCGGCAACTGTTACGGTTGATTGTGGTGAAAGTTTATTACCAGCAAGAACTGGGCAACCAACAATAGCAAGATCTTGTGGTAACACAACGTATACATATGTTGACACAGCTATCTCTACTTGCAGTAACGACGGTTCAGGAAATTATACACGATCTTTTACAAGAACCTTTACAGTAACTGATGAGCAGGGAAATAAAAAAACCTGCACACAGGTTATTAATATACGTGATAATGCAAACCCTGTCTTTAACGGTGCACTTCCTCAAAACATAACCGTTTCATGTGCTTCAGCAGTACCACCGGTAGCTCAAATGAGCGCTACAGACAATTGTAGTACTGCTACGGTTACTTTTAATGAGACCAGACAGAATGGAACGTGTTCAAACCGATACACTCTTACAAGGGTTTGGACAGCAACAGACGGTTGTTCCAGAACAACGACCCATACACAGGTAATTACAGTAAATGATAATATTGCTCCTGTTTTTGTAGGTACATTACCTGCGAATATAATAGTTAGCTGTGATAATGTTCCTGTAGCCGCAACTTTAACGGCTACTGATAATTGTGGTACGCCGACTGTTGTAATGAATCAGACAAGAACAGACGGTTCTTGTCCGAACAGTTACACACTTACCAGAGTATGGACTGCTACTGATGTTTGTGGAAACACAAGTTCACATACACAGGTTATAACAGTTACAGATACGGTAAAACCTACATTTAACGGCACTTTACCTGCAGATATAACCATATCTTGTTCGGCAGCGCTGCCAACTGTGCCAACTGTAACTGCTACAGACAACTGTGGTAGCGCCACAGTTGTGTTTAACGAAACCACTGTTGCTGGAAATTGTACAAGCAGCTATGTTCGTACAAGAACATGGACTGCGACGGATGCTTGTGGAAATACGGCTAGCCATGTACAAAAGATTACGGTAGCAGATACAGAAAAACCTGTATTCACGGGAACTTTACCTGTGAATGTAACGGTTTCATGTCCATCGGAAATTCCAGTTACGGCAGTACTTGCGGCAACAGACAACTGCACGGCAGCCGGCAGCATCAGCATCACTGTAAACGATGTTGTTTCTGATGTGAGTCCAAGCTGTGCGAACAATTACAAGGTAACACGAACTTATACGGCGACCGATGCGTGCGGTAACTTTACCACGCACGTACAGTTAATCACTGTAGAAGACAAAACCAAACCTGTATTTGTAGGTACATTACCTGTGAACGCGACATATTCGTGTTCAGCAGAAGTACCATCAGCGGTAACACTGACTGCAACGGATAACTGCGGAACTGCAACAGTTACCTTTAACGAAACAAGGGTATCGGGATCATGTGCCAATGCATATGTACTGACCAGAACATGGACAGCTGCAGACAGCTGCGGCAACACAACTGTACACACGCAGACCATTACTGTAGACGATAAAACCAACCCTGTATTTACAACAGCACCTGGAGATCAGGAGGTAGAATGTGACGGAGCAGGTAACGTTTCGGCGTTCAACGCATGGCTTGCATCTTACGGAGGTGCAGTGGCAACGGATAATTGCGGTACTGTAGCCTTGAGTTATCAGATAGAAGACACCAATACAACATGTGGCGGATCTAAAACTATCATCGTTAACTTTATTGCAACCGACTTATGCGGCAATACCTCTGCTGATCAGGCAGAATTTAAGATAACAGACAAGGTTGCTCCTGTAGTAACTTCAGCTTCAAACTTAAGTCTTGTTTGCGGTAACGATGTGAATGCACAGATAACCAACTGGCTTCAAAACCATGGAGGCGCGACTGCGACCGACGCTTGCGGAACAATAACCTGGAGTCATAACTACAACGGTTTAACGGGAGCATGTGCCAACACGGGCAGTGCTTTGGTAACCTTTACAGCAACAGATTCATGTGGAAATGCATCTACCGTTCAGGCTACGGTAACGGTAACCGATACTGTTGCACCAACCTTTGTAGGTTCATTACCTGCAGCTGCAGTAACGGTATCTTGCGCATCGGAAATACCTGCACCAGCAGTATTAACAGCAACAGATAACTGTGGTACGGCAACGGTAACACTGGTTGAGACCACCACAGCAGGAACTTGTGCAAATAACTTTACTTTAACCAGAGTGTGGACGGCAACCGACGTATGTGGTAACACGACAAGCCATACTCAGATAATAACGGTGAACGACCAAACCGCACCTGCCATAACCACCAATGCGCAAAGCATTACGGTACAGTGTGACGGATCTGGTAACACAGCGGCTTTAAACGCATGGCTTGCAAGTCATGGAGGCTCCGTTTCAACAGACAACTGCGGCGGAGTTACATGGACAAACAATTATGCAGCTGCCAACTTTGTAGCTTCTTGCGGTAGTGCAGGAAGTGTAGAAGTTATTTTCACAGCAACAGATGCTTGTGGGAATGCTTCTTCAACAACGGCGGTTTTCACCATAGAAGATACGGCTAAACCTGTATTCACGGGAACTTTACCTGCGAATGTAACGGTTTCATGTCCATCGGAAATTCCAGTTACGGCAGTACTTGCGGCAACAGACAACTGCACGGCAGCCGGCAGCATCAGCATCACTGTAAACGACGTTGTTTCTGATGTGAGTCCAAGCTGTGCGAACAATTACAAGGTAACACGAACTTATACGGCGACCGATGCGTGCGGTAACTTTACCACGCACGTACAGTTAATCACTGTAGAAGACAAAACCAAAC
>Ga0233365_1000785_pt1 | contig 14195 bp, 17 predicted proteins | sample ElkDunMinimDraft_27_FD_191535 | JGI IMG/M metagenome (GOLD analysis project Ga0233365, IMG submission 191535) | Fecal eukaryotic communites from dung pellets of Tule Elk in California, USA - Elk Dung C36 | ecosystem: Host-associated > Mammals > Digestive system > Large intestine > Fecal | place...
ACGCTTCGCCACCGCCGCGGCGCCTTCTGAACTGCAACTGGTGACGCCTGAGCCGCCGGACACGGGAAGGGCGCCAAGTCTGCTGCGATTTGAGGCGCTGTCGAACCAGCGTTTCGGCTCTGGTGCGGCGATCACCCTGCGCCCTGCCTACTATGATTCGCTGGATGCCGATCATTCGCACGTGCCGGGCGCAGAGCTCAAGATGGGAGAACTGCGCCTGAAGCTGCTGGACGATAAGGTTCGTCTCGATGCATGGCATCTGTTTTCGGTGGACAGCGTGCATATCAGCTCTACCGGGCTTCCGGGCGACAAGTCCTCGGCCTGGCGACTCCGCCTGGCGACTGAGCAGCAATCACTGGCTTGCATCGACTGCCTGGTCGTCCGGCCCAGAGGCGATATCGGCTATACCTTCAGGCCGCTGGATCGCTTGCTGACATGTAAACCTCCCCTAGAATAGGGACATCCGATTTTAGAGTTCTCCGGGTACACTACCACCCATGGAGAACCAAGAATGAAAAAATCACGCTATACCGAATCGCAGATCGTTAAGATCCTGAAGGAAGTCGAAGGCGGCAGGCTCGTCAAAGAGGTTTGTCGCGAATACGGCATATCAGATGCGACTTACTACAACTGGAAGGCCAAGTACGGTGGTATGGAGGCCTCAGATATAAAACGATTGAAGGATCTTGAGGATGAGAATCGCCGCCTGAAGTCGATGTTCGCTGAGCTCAGCCTCGAGCATCGCATCCTCAAAGACATCATCGAAAAAAAGCTGTAAAGCCAGCTGTTCGCCGCGAGCTTGTCGACTACGCCTGCCAGGTGCACGGGGTGAGTCTGCGACTGGCCTGCAGAGCAGTTGGCATCAGCGACTCGGTTTATCGATATAGGCCAGATGGCAGTCGCGATGACGAAGTGATCGCCAGGCTTCAAGAGGCAGTGGAGCGTTATCCGGCATATGGCTTCAGCAAGCTATTCAAAATTCTGCGTCGCTGGGGGCATGGCTGGAACCACAAACGCGTCTACCGGCTTTACTGCGAGCTGAACTTAAATCTGCGACGTAGAGGTAAGAAACGCTTGCCCAGTCGCAATCCTGAGCCTTTAGCAGTGCCGGCAAGAGCCAATCACTGCTGGTCAATGGATTTTATGAGTGACAGCTTGTTCTGCGGACGACGCTTCAGAACGTTTAACCTGGTCGATGACTTCAACCGTGAAGCGCTGGCCATTGAAGTTGATCTTAACTTACCTGCGCAGCGAGTGATTCGGGTGCTCGAGAGGGCGGTTGCCTGGAGGGGCTACCCGAAAAAGCTTCGCATGGATAATGGTCCTGAATTCATCTCGGCAACGCTGGCCGAATGGGCAGAAGAGCACAATATACAACTGGCCTTCATCCAGCCAGGAACACCGACACAGAACTCCTATGTTGAACGCTTTAACAGAACGTTCCGCGATGAGATCCTGAACATGTACGTCTTCCGAACTCTCGATGAGGTACGAGAACTGACTCAGAACTGGATACGTGAATACAACGAAGAACGGCCACATGACTCCTTGGGTGATATAACTCCATGGGAATATCTGGCCAAACACGAACCTGAGGAAACTCTAATAGCGCGTGTCACTAATTGAGGGAGGTTTACATAGCCAAAGCCATGAATATAAAAATCGCTGGCCATCCAAAAAATAATTCGACAACTATCGGCATGCTGGTTTCTCGCTATGCTCACTAGCGTCCGTGCTCACGCGCAATTCTGGAGCGGGAAAGCGGCGAATGGAGCACTTATTCACACGCGACGCTATTGTTAGAAACCTGCAGCTACTCAGCCACATATATTGCTTTACCCGAGACTGTCTTAGCTGTCACAGGAATTGCATAGAAGTAGCCCGTTCCATAGCCACCCACGGCCGTAGACGTTCTTTCTCCCGTTGTCTCTAACAGCACACCATTTGCCCCAAGCTTTGCTGCCTGCTTCTTGAGCTCTTGTACCGCATAATCTTGGGAACCTTGCTCTGTCCAACCCGCATCACTCGATGCATTCACGAGCCCAATGATGTCGTAGCTTGATGGAGGTTCCAAATACAATTGTACTTGATCCGGGATTAATGGAGGTCTTTTAACCCCAGTAACTATTGCTGAACCGGAAGCGCAACCCGCCAAGATTAGAGCGCATAAATAAATAGCAATATTCTGAGCATCTAGGATCTTCATTGTTATTCCTTTCTGATTTCTAACGCCCCTGATCTGATGAAAAAATGTGTTGCGTGGATTTTTCGTCGTTTGAAAAAGGCATGGCGACATAATTTTGTCACTCTTTACCGGCTTGTTAGGTGACAAGTGCTCGCATATCAGTTCCAAATGCATTCTCCAAGAACTCAATTGTGCGTGGTTGACCATCAAGCGAGGCTCGCACATGTGTCGTTGTATATAGACCAGTTTTACGTTCCCACTTCGCTTCACTCCGCTCTACAGACGCAACCCACTCTACCGGAGCAACGTACTCACAGAGATCATCCGATTCCGAATTTGCATTCATACCTTGGCATTTAAGCGGAAGCGCCAAAAGTGGTTTGCCTTCGAGCAAGACATTCCGAGCAGGCTGAGCCTCCGCTATCACCCGTCCAATTCCTACAAATCCATGATTTTTTAGATATGCTGCAACGACATCACCTTCTTTAAATCCACACATTGCATCCTTCCAACGTTGACCCTGGCCGCCGGAAATGAAGCCATAATTGCGATAATCTTCCCATGAACGACAGGGACCATCACCAACATTGTAATAGTAGATTCCAGCCTTAAAGTCGAAACCCGATAGCTTTACATGCATCGAGTTGTGGGGCCTAAAGTTCTCCGTGTAGTGGCCAGATGACACGTTTGTGAGCATCCTTCCAAGCTTCCACAGCAACGTCTTCTCTATCAGTAAGGCATCGTGCTCCGATAAGTCCCTCGCTATGACTCGAATAATTGGCGACATTCCAGCCTTCGTTATCGCCGCTATACGCTTGGCCTTTTCAGAATCTGATGAGTCAGTTAGATGTGCGTCTTTCCTTGAGCCCATACCTTTGCCGAAGTAGAATTCCTCAAAGTTTCGTGGATCAATATAGACATAAACATAGTATTGGCCGCCCACTCGTCTGCTCCTGTCGCTCTTGGGCGCATTATTAGTGTTGTTGCTACTCACCACCTGCTCCCATGACTTTCTGCAGTTCCACAAGCCTGATAGCGCCATCCTGAGTCCCCTCTTCGCTTATGTACCCAGTAGCAGAGAGGGAGAATATTGCTCTGGTAGTTTCGGTGAGGACTGCGTTCCTTGTTTGGTCATCGCTTGCGGCCGCCGAAAACGCCTGGAATGTTTGGAGCGAAAGTGCGCGATGCTTATTGGTGGCAGATTGGTGCATTAACGCCTTATAAATTCGACCGCACCAAAGCGTTGCGGTAAACAACACCACCAAGACAACCAATCTTGCGCCAAACTTTTGGACGGCTTCCCAACCGTTATCTGTTGGCTCTGAAACTAGCCACAATAGAATAGCAAAAACAATAGTGTGTGCCCCGAAGACACCCGTTGCTTTAAGCCAAGTCCTCGCGTTGGACTCTAAGGTCGTAGCCTCATCGCTAAAGTCCTTTGTAAATACCGCTGCGCCAGCGGACGCAGATGCCTCTCTGGCTTTCACGACGATATCGTCAATCTCTGTTCTCTTGATCTCAATATCTTTTCTGGCAGCTTCGACTAATCCTTTTGCACTATTGACCGATTCAGTAAGCTCAGAAATATTCCGAGCAACATCCCCCTTCTGGTAAGCAAGAAATGGAATCCACGGGGTAGCGATAGTGTAAAAGTTATCTGCCTGAGAATGTATGTCGCTTACCAAGCCATCTCGGATCTGTGTTGGAGTACCTTCAGAAAGACTAAATTTGTCGAGCTGTCTAAGTACATCCATTGCGGTTGTAAGTGCCTGAAAAATTTGTTGTACCGCCTGATCTGTGAGGCTCTCAAGGGGGAGAAGGTTTAGGTGGCCGATAATGTTGAAGATTCTACTAAGGTCATCCCTAGCTCCTTCGAAGTTGATCGATCCCCATTCTGGTCGGGAAACGAGCTTGTCGATCTCAAACTTGAGACTTTCAGCAATCAAATCACGTAGTGGCTTTATAGTTTCCTTTTTGGCCATTGGGGCTCTCCTGATGTTGATAGATAACTTGTGACGTTAACTTCGCCAGCAGGGGCGTAGAAACCAGAGCGAAGCGACGATTTTTGTGTCCCTCTGGCTGCCCTTGATACTAGGCAGTGTTCTACTTAAACCCCTTACCACCGACGATGCCCCATGAATACTCTGCACCTTGCTCGCCAACTATAATGTCAAAGCTAAAATCTGATGTTGTTTGTGGTGGAATTTTCACCCCAACCTGATATTCGCGTGACGTTTCTGTGTCTCCATTTTTTCCCGTGACCCTGATCTTTACTGAGGTTACGGTAATGTCCTCGTTTCCGTTGTAAAGGCTTCCGCTGTAACGATTTCCATAGCTCAGCCCAGCGCGGCCAGTTACAGCAGTAATTTCTAGAAAGCCCAAATCCCTTTCTTTGTACTTATATTCCGAGCCTTCAGGAAATTTCTTTCTGCATGATTGGCGAATTTGATTAGCGCCCACGTCGCTATTTACACCTTTCATGTTCTTTAGAATGCAGTCGTCATAATCCTTTGGTGATGTAATTTGATCGCAACCCGCTAAAATACTAATCAGAAAAGCGATAGCTAATTTAAATTTCACGAGGCCTCCTTTTGATGTCTAAAATTTCTATAGTGTGCCCGCCCACTATCTATACTTTGATTTTGAACGAGTCTAATCCTAACTTCCTCATAGATACAATCACTTGATCGATGGTTTAGACCGTCAGGCCTCATGGCTTCCGCATCGGCCCACCTCCTCGAGATTGTGGGTTTCTCCCTATCTGCAGTGCACTTTCTGCAATTTATTGAATTAAATGCATTTTTTCATGAGGTCCCGTGCGGTGTTTGCCGGAATAGGAGGTGCCCGCAGTGTTGCATTCGCTACACGAAGACTGCGGGCCATAAAGGAATCATGAAGATGTAATGCAGGGGTAATCCCCCCATTTTTAGTTGGGGCTCTCAGTAGAATCAGGCCACCATGGCCAACTTCATTTTGGGGGTAATCCCGCCGAGCGCCATGTTAGGGCGCTCATTGTTGTAATGCCAGAGCCATTCACTGGCAAAGTCCTGGACTTCGGTTATTGATTCGAACAGATAATGAGCGAGCCAGTCGTACCGAACTGTTCTATTGAATCGCTCAACGTAAGCGTTCTGTTCAGGGTGTCCCGGCTGTATGTAATCGATCTGGATACTACGATCCTCAGCCCACTGCTTGAGAACATCACTGATGTATTCTGGGCCATTGTCGCAGCGTATTGCCTCAGGTTTTCCGCGCCACTCGATGATGTTGTCGAGCACTCGGGTAACCCGAACCGAAGGCAGAGACAGATCGACTTCGATAGCAAGACCCTCTCGGTTGAAGTCATCAATGACATTCAGCAGGCGACAAGAGCGTCCGTCAGAGAGCTGATCGTGCATGAAGTCCATCGACCAGGACTGGTTGATTCGCTCCGGAACCGACAGCGCCTGCGGCTTCTCACGCACGATGCGGCGCCTGGGCTTGATGCGCAGGTTCAGCTCCAGCAGTCTGTAAATGCGATAGACGCGTTTGTGATTCCATAGATAGCCCTTCACATTGCGCAGGTACAGGAAGCAAAGGCCAAAGCCCCAATTGCGTTGATTGTGAGTCAGACGCAGCAGCCAATCGGCGATGACAGCATTCTCACTGCTAAGCTTGGAGCGATACCGGTAGCAGCGCTCGCTGATCTGAAAGGTCTGACATGCCAGGCGGATGCTCATGCCCATTTCGGCGACTGCGCGCTGTGCCATCTCGCGACGCTGAGATGGCTTCACCACTTTTTTTCGATAGCCTCTTTGAGCACTTCGGATTTAAGGCGCTCCTCGGCATACATCTTCTTCAAGCGCCGGTTTTCATCTTCAAGCTCTTTCAGGCTGGACATCATGGAGGCGTCCATACCCCCGAACTTAGCTCGCCACTTGTAAAACGAGGCGCTGCTCATCCCATGCTCACGGCACAGATCCGGAACCGGTACACCAGACTCGGCTTGCTTCAAAATCGCCAGGATCTGGCTATCGGTAAATCGTGACTTCTTCATAAGAATCTCCTCATGCTATGTTACGAGAAAATTCTACTTATGAGCACCCTGACTTATCGGGGGGATTACCCAGGCACCCGGAAAGCTCAACTGTCTCCGAGCTTGTCCCAACGGACAACAGTTATAGAAAACCGGGGTTGTTCCTGCAGAATAGGGATAGTGAAGCTACCGAACCCTCAATCTCCAACCGAGTAGCAGCTGGAGATGTCGGGCCATTGCTCGGTTGTGATGCTGGAGTAGTGTCGCCAGAACTCATTATCGATGGCCCGCAGGCGCGAGGGCGTATCTTCCTTGCGATACCGCGACAGTTGCGAGGGGCCGCCGTTGTAAGCGGCATAGGTCGCCTTGATCAGGTTGTCATCGCCGCCGGGCTGCTCGTGCTCGCCACGCCGGATCGCATAGTCCACCAGGTAGTGGGTCAGAATTTCGATGCCGGCGTTGACGTTGTAATCGACCTCATCGCTGAGGAGTTCGAGATCGTAGACGCTGCGCCAGACGCGGCCGTTGATCTGCATCATGCCCACGGAGCCGACCGGCGAACGCAATACTTTGGGATCGCTGTTGGAGCCTTCGAGCTGGCGCCAGCAGGATTCCTTCCAGGCGGTGGCGCGCACCAGCGGATCGAGTCGCTCCCTCAACCTGTCCGGCAAGCGGTCGTTATCGGACAGCCAGGCGCTGGATTGCTCTTCCAGGAGGCTGGCGACCAGTTCAAGATAGTGATCGAGACTGTCCAGTCGCGGCACCATGCCCTTGAGCGCCTCGGCCGGAGGAATGCTGTTGGCTTGGGCAGTCGGCAGCAGCCAGGATCCCGCCAGGCGAAGGCCACTGGCGATCTGCTGCATCACTTGTGCTATGGCGGGAGTGGCGGGTGTGGGCTCGGTGCTGGCCTCCAGGCCAAACAGGGAACGAAACTCGGGGTCTACTTCCAGCGGCAGCGGGGTGAAGCTCGCAGGTGCCTCTTCGGAGAGCAGCAGGCGGGCCAGCCGACGCAGACCGTCACGGGTGATCTCGAAACCATAATCCGCCCCCAGGGCGTCGAGCGCCCGCAGCGCGTCGCCGCCGGCCATGAACGCGGCAAGCCTGAAATCAACGTCCAGCCCAGGGATTTCCAGGGCTTCGAGTTCGCTCAGCAGGGGCCGCAGCCGGTCCCATGTGGTCAGGAAGAGTTCGCGAATCGGATCATTTGCGGGATCATCCAGCGTCAACGCCTCGGCGATCGCGTGGCGGGCGTCCAGCAGGGTGGCGAGCAACTCCGTTCGAAGGGCCTGGGATTCAGTCGAGTGGGCGAGGGCCGAGATGATCGCGGTCAGGAAGCCGTCGAACTCATCTTCAAGCGTCTGCCACTGTTCTACTTCGCTGGCGTTCAGGCTCGGCTCGGGCGGTCGATCGTCAGGCTCGATGGCACGAACCTGGAAGGCCAGCCAGGCCCGCAGGCCGGCTTCCTCGGTTTCGAGGCGAGCGATGCGGGTGCGCTGGACCAGCGACTGCTCATCGGCTTGCGCACGCTCCGGCCCCATCAATTGCTCGATCAGTTCATCGAGGCTGTTCAATGGTCCTGCCAGATCGATGCGAACGCTGTTCATGCGCGGTACCAGCAGCGAATCGGCAAGGATCTGGGCGGGTGCGCTTAAAATGCCGGCACTGCCATCCGGGCGCGACAGCTGGAGTGAATCAGGCACAAATTCTATGGCCAGCCCCGATGCCATCACCTGCGGCGTCAGCCTCAGGGTGAGCAGACCAAGCCACGGCGCCGGGCCGCGACAGGCCCCGAGCACGTAGGCGCCAGTTGTGGTATTCAAGGTCATGCTGACAGCCAGGCGGCCATCTTCGGGCACCACTGTCAGATCGGACAGATCAAGGTTATTGCACTGGCCGTCGCCGAGCCTGCCCTGGCCGTTCTCATCCAGTTCCAGTACGCCGGCGACCACGGAATGCAGCCGGGCCGTGTCAGCCAGGAAGGGGATTTCGACTTCGCCCTGGGACAGCGCTTGCGAACTGAACAGGACGCAGGCCAACCATCCAATTTGTCTCATCAGATTTTTCAATTGTTACAAATGACCGATTATTAAACTGGGAAAATGTGCGGGTAATCGTCGCATCAAGGCTGCAGTTTGTACAGCTTCTGCAAGGGCTACTGAGCCAGGTGTTTGCGACTACCTCAGCTGGCTGTCCTTGCTGCCTCGGCGGTTGACGCCACCGGAGTTGACGGGTTCGCTTTCGCGCATGGTCTGGCATGCCACGCACAGCTGGACGCCGGGCAGGGCCTTGCGCCGCGCCTCCGGGATTTCGCTATCGCATTCCACGCAGGTCAGCGCACTGTCGCCGGTTATCAGCTGGCTTCTGGTGCGCTTGACCTCGTCCTCAATACTGGCGTCGATCTGATCCTGGACTGCCCCGTCTTTTGCCCAACCGCCGGCCATGATGATTCGTCCTCCTGATCGTGAGTAACACCAAGGATACAACTTCTGGGAGGGTAGATGTGTTTGGATAAGTTACAGATGTTACTGCCGCTGCTCCTTGAGCCAGGACTCCAGCGCCGCGTACGCGGGGCTATGGTCTTGATCGTGATTGGCCATCCCGGGATTGGTCAGGCAGCCCTTCGGTGCCACGTAGCTGTTGATTGTCTTTCTGGGCGCCTCATGCCACCCGATGTTGAATGCCGCCAGTTTTGGGAAGAAATACATGGACGAGTAGTCGGGGATATTGTCGTGTATCCACCATGCCAGGGCCTGCCAGTCGCCGGTGCGCTCGTAGTAGGGCAGGAAGCCGGTGACGACAATGCAGGCCATCGCGCCGATGTGGCCGTTTTCATCGGGGATATCCCAGATATGGTGGGCAAAGTTGCTCTTGTTACTGGCGCAGTTGTACTGGTTCTTGTTTTCAGCCCCGCGAGCATTGACCGCCTGGGAGCGAAAGGCAGAGCGAATGCAGATGCGCCCGAAGCGTGCCTGGATCGGCTCCAGAACCTGCTGGCACAGCTGTTCTCCCGCGCGTATTGCCACATCGGGATGGTCCGGGATATTGGGGATGCCTTCAATCTGGGAAATTTCCGAGTACAGGAAGTCCCTCATGAAGAAGGACGGCGACAGTTGTATCCTGCCGAATTCTTCGAGGGCTTTGACGCTGGCGGGTTGTTTCATCGAATCTCCTACAGCAATCGGGTCCCGGGAGGAACAGGCTGGTCCGGCACACAGAGCGCCACTTCGCCCTGTTCGTTGTGAAAGCCTGTCACCAGGCATTCGGACATCAGCGGGCCGACCTGCTTGCGGGGAAAGTTAATGACGGCGACGACCAGTTTGCCCACAAGCTCCTCGGGTTGGTAGAGCGCAGTGATCTGGGCGCTGGATTTCTTGATGCCAAGCTCCTCACCGAAGTCCACCTGCAGCACATAGGCAGGCTTGCGAGCCTCCTTGAAGACGGAGGCGCTCACGATGCGGCCGACCCTGAGTTCGACTTTCAGAAAGTCATCAAATGATATGGTTTCCATGATTTTCCTGTTATGTGGCGCTTTCGTCTTCGCGCAGAGTGGTCCATTTTAGCAGGGCATCCAGGGCCGGGCACAGTGCCTGTCCCCAGTCGGTTAAGCTATATGCCACTTTGGGGGGTACCTGATGGTGGGCTGGAGGCTCTCTCAACTAATTTTCTTGATCTCATTGTCATAACTTTTTCGATCGAAGTGGAATGGACCAAATTCGGCATAAGGCCAGTTCGGCCTATGGCCATTGCTGAAGTTCTTCCATTTTACAATGGTCGATGTTCGAATAATCTGAACATCCAGCGGCCAGCACCCTTCACATTGGCATCTACAATCGAGCAGTGGAGCGGTACCGTCAAGGTAGTAACGATAGCCTCGTAGAATTCTTTTCGTGCGCTCTCGGCAAATAGGCCATGTGCGCATTTGCCTAATTTCTAGTCGGTTTTCCTTCAATAGCATTGGTTTTTCGAAAGAAAGAATCAGATCCAAAAGATCGAAGTCATCGATCCGGATGAGAACTCCTCTGAAGCCTTTGAATACTTCATCTTCGGCCGGTACATCGACTATTTCTATAGAAAGCTCACTGATTTTCATTGACAAGGTTTTCCTAATCCAAGTTTTTTGTTCTTCTTATCCAATGGCGATCCCTCCGTGAGTGACTCAGTTATCGGTTATCCGCACGGCGGTCCTCCAAATCCCGAATAAAGCGACTTTTATCCTTTGGCGAAATCATGATCGACCGGCCACGCCCGTAGTCTATCCTGATTCGGTCCAGTGAAAGAGCAGGGCTGGAAAGCGGATTGGACGTAGGTGTGATACGTGTGATCTGACTAATGGGTATCTTCCACTTGAAAGGGCCACTTTTCACCAGCAGTGTGGTATCGCTCAATGTGTAGCATGTACTTGTCATCAGCCATACAGGAAGGCCGACTCCAAGAATGAGCGCCGGTAACGTTGCTGCAATTGCAGATGCGCCCCCGGTGAGGAAAGAGAGCAGAAAGATAGTAAAGCAGACGATGACCACCGCGGCCATTACGATTGCCAGCCAGATATCGATCTTTGACTTATAGACCTGCTCCACGGCTCTACTCCTGGCTTGGTGGATTTAAGTCTCTTCCAGGCCATCGGAGAGGAGGCCTGGTGGCGATGCTTCAGCGACGCTTTCTTGTTCATTCGCGATAGTCCATCAGTGATCTCGAACCATGGAGCCTTCAACTCGACGAAGATGTGCTTGTCGGGTTGGAGGTGGAGGGGGATTGCCGCCTGCCAGGGTGAATTGATCTGATGAATTCGATGCTCTACCATCCTGAACCAATAATCGATAAGGAGGCAGCCATGGCCAATAACACCAGCGTATCTCCCGGAACACACGTCGACGAATTCATTGCTCAACGCCTGCGCCAATTACTGGCCGAAGGAGAGCAAAGCGGTTTCGTGGATTACGACTATGATACCCTTATGGAAGAAATGGACAAGAACCCCAGTGATACCTCCGTTTAAAAAGGCGTGTATATCTTTCCCGTACACATAGGTCGGTTATGAAAACTAACATCGTCATCGATGACAAATTAATGACGGACGCCCTCAAAGCATCTGGCCTCAGCACCAAGAAAGAGGCTGTAGAACAAGGGCTTAAGCTGTTAATCAGGCTTAATCAACAGCAGGATATTCGCCAGCTGCGTGGCCGCATCAAGTGGGAAGGCAACTTGGAGGAAATGCGGGGAGGCAATTAATGCTGGCCGATTCCCTCGTCTTCAAACCCTTAGGACGCGTGCTCACGCCGACACCTTACTCCCCGTTTCCCCCCGCAGCTTGATCACATCTGCACGCGGTGGCGCCCCGAACATGCGGCTGTATTCCCGGCTGAAGTGAGAGGGGCTTTCGTAGCCCACCCGATAGCTCGCAGTCGCGGCTTCCAGGCCCTCGCTCAGCATTAGCCGGCGCGCCTCGTGCAAGCGCAGCTTCTTCTGATACTGCACGGGTGACATGCGCGTGACCTGTTTGAAGCTATGGTACAGCGCGGACTCGCTCATGTTCACATTGTCTGCCAGCTCACGGACCCGCAGCGGTTCGGTGAAGCGATTCTTGAGCACGGAAATTACTTTCGATATACGGTGCGACTGGCTGTCAGCAGACACGAATTCACGCATGCGCGAGCCCATTTCCCCAATCAGCGCGCGATACATTATTTCGCGTTGAATCAGCGGCGCCAGTATGCGCGTGTCGGTGGGGCAGTCGAGCAGTCGCACCAGCCGGGTCATCGCATCAAGGATGCCCAGGTCCACCTGTGCAATGCAAAGCCCGCAGGAGCCATAGGGGCAATCTACCGGCCCCGACGGGGCCGCGTCTCCCAGTTGTAGCACCAGGTCAGCGACTTCCGAGGGATCGATGCGGATCTTCACCGCCAGATAGGGGTTTTCCGGCGAGGCCTCCACCACACAGCCCGTCACCGGCAGGTCGACACTGGACACCATATAGCTGAGGGGTCCGTAGACAATTTCGCGATCACCCAGCCGCACCGTCTTGGAGCCCTGCGCGATGACGCACAGCGCCGGCTCGTACACGACTGACATGGAAGGGGTGGGGGTATCGACGCGAATCAGGTCCAGTCTCGGAATGTCCGTCCCATAAATGCCTTCCTGAGGCATTCTCGCCGAAACCAGCTCGGCCAGCCGCTGGCACATCGGTTCGGCAGGCGGGGTGAATGAACCCACAAAAGGATCGGCGACAGGAACAGAATGAGTGGCAGTATTCATGGTTAGTCTCCAGAGATGGGTCAGGAGTATATACAGGATTGGGTAAGACGAATGAGCTGTCCGCCACAATTGCAGGAATAGGCAATAATTCGGCAGCATCGCGCAAACCAGCGTGAACTGGGCCTATTTTTAAAGTATTGAGCAAGAGAGAGGATTGCTCTCGACACATGCGATACAGCCCCATTTCCCCTCACAAACAGAATTAGGCAATCCTGCGGCAGTAACACGCTACCTGCTGCGGGGGCACTGGTCGTATCGTTTCGCACCATTAGACCAGTACCCCGACGGGGAAGTGAGAGCAACATGCAAGCAACACTCTTCAATAATGCCAAACTGGCTTTGCCATTCGCGGTGCTGCTGGGTTTCCTGGCCGGCTGCGATGCGCAAGGCCAGAGTAATACTTCAGTACCCCAACCGCCGCAGGTGGAAGTGGCAGAGGTTCGTGCTGAACAGGTCACTCTTTGGGGGGGCTTCAGTGGCCGGATCGAGGCGCCCCAGACAGTAGAACTGAGACCGCGGGTCAGCGGATACATCGACCAGGTTGCTTTTGAAGAGGGGGAGCTGGTCAGTGAAGGTGACGTGCTGTTTGTCATTGATCCGCGTCCTTATGAATCGCGTAAGCAGTTAGCGCAGGCGGAGCTGGCACGCATGCGCAGTCAGTTGGCTCTGGCCAACAGCGAGGCGGATCGTGCGGCAGAGCTATGGGAGCGCCGCGCGGTCTCCCGCGAGGAATATGACCAGCGCCATGCGGCACAGATCATGGCACAGGCGGCGGTGGATGCGGCGGAGGCAGCGTTGCAAAGTGCGCAGCTGGATCTGGAATATACCCGGATCAAGGCGCCGATCAGTGGGCGTATCGGCCGCGCCGACATCACCCGCGGTAATCTGGCCAGCGCAGACAACACCTTGCTCGCCACGCTGGTGTCGGTTGACCCACTTTATGTCTATTTCGAAAGCGATCAGCAGACAGTGCAGGCCAATCCTCATGGCACGGCAATGCCAGTGCGCATCGGACTACCGGGGGGCCAGGACTTCCCCTATCTGGGCCAATTGGACTTCGTCGACAACCAGTACAACGCCGGCACCGGCACCCTCCAGTACCGGGCGGTGGTAGCCAACCCTGACGGCGCCTTGCGTCCCGGTCAGTTTGCCCGGGTAGAAATGCCGGTGGCCGCTGCCAGCGCTGCGCTACTGGTCGATCAGAAAGCGGTGCTGACCGATCAGGATCGTCGCTACCTGTATGTCCTGAGTGAAGACAATCGGGTCGCGCGACGTACCGTTGAAACCGGCCGTCGGGTGGATGGATTGCTGGTGATCACCGAGGGCCTCACTGCTGGGGAACGTGTCGTGGTAAACGGCCTGCAGAAGATCAGTTTTCCCGGCATAGAAGTGACACCGCAACACGTAGACATGCGTACACCGGAAGCTGTCGCTATCGCGACCGCCCCTTAAAGCACTCCTTTCGATTCAATTTGACTGATACGGGCGCGTCTTCTCGGACGCGCTCCGGGAGATTTTTGCCGTGAATTTTTCGCGATTTTTTGTGGACAGGCCGATCTTTGCGTCGGTGCTGTCGATCATCATCTTTGTAGTAGGGCTGATCAGCATTCCGCTGCTGCCGGTGACTGAATACCCGGAAGTGGTGCCCCCCAGCGTGCTGGTCAGCGCCAGCTATCCTGGCGCCAACCCCAAGACTATTTCCGAAACCGTGGGCATGCCGTTGGAAGAGGCCATCAACGGTGT
>Ga0233365_1000786_pt1 | contig 14194 bp, 12 predicted proteins | sample ElkDunMinimDraft_27_FD_191535 | JGI IMG/M metagenome (GOLD analysis project Ga0233365, IMG submission 191535) | Fecal eukaryotic communites from dung pellets of Tule Elk in California, USA - Elk Dung C36 | ecosystem: Host-associated > Mammals > Digestive system > Large intestine > Fecal | place...
TCGCGTAAGCGATCGTTCCGATGGGGTAGCCAACAAACAAGATTTTGACCGTTTAAAGCTTGACCGCAAAAAAAACTTTGCTTCTTTAGTTATAAAGAAGAGAAAAACCGAAAGGTATCAATCACTACAATGCAGATCTCAAAGCCAGATATTTCTACCACAACAAACCCCTGTCAGTTCGAGCTCTGTCGAGAACCAATACATCCAAACTAAAATAGCAGTTTGCTGTCACCCCTTGCTTGACAAGGGGTCGCACAAGTAAAGAAAAGATAAGCTGATAAATCATCTTCATAAAGTAGATAATGTAAACAACTGAATGTACAACATTCAGCCATCCGTGAAATTTTACCACATTGTGAAAGTAAATTGTATTAAAAGTAGTTTTATAATAATCTGTGAATCTGTGGTAAATAGCTTCCAGCATTTGGCATACATTCAAGCCATCAATTCAACGTTTCAACAGGTCTTGTCCCGAGCCATCGGGATCAACGTTTCAACAATTAATCACCCGAGGACGAAGTCTAAAGTCTGCGAATACATGCAGCAGAGTATGTGGGGAGCAAAGCTAATTAAACACAACAGAGCTGTCACGCCTTGCTTGACAAGGGGTCGCACAAGTAAAGAAAAGATAAGCTTATAAATCATCTTCATAATGTAGGTAATGTAAACAACTGAATGTACAACATTCAGAATCTGTGCATCTGTGGAAAAAATCAAGCAAAACAAAAGTTATCAAGTTTACACCGACACCTCAACGATTCAACACCTCAACAAATCAACAACTCATCCGGTAACATCTAGCATCCAACACCCAGCATCCCTCATATAAACGATTCAACGAATCAACGGTTCATCGATTAAAAAACAAATCAAGTCATAATCCGTGCATCTGTGGGAAAAACCAGTAAAACATAAGTTATAAAAACACAATTTTACATTCCACACGAATTCAAAGCGCCATTGGTATCAAATCGACAGTTAAATTGTTGAAACAAGCGTAAACTAATCGGGTAGCTTTGCTACGTTTCGATTAGTTAGCTTGTAAGACATTATTTAACCGATTTTAGAACGAGGGAAGACCAAAAAGAAAAGACTTTTGGTTCTTTTAGTCATAAAAGAACAGAGAACCGAAATGCATCAACTACTAACAACGGAGATCTCAAAGCTCGATAATTCTACCAGTACAATATACATCAATTCAATATACAGTATACAAACACCCCCCTACATCAAACAAATTGTCCCGATAACTCGGGATCCAACAACAGTCAAAAATCTCACTTACCCTATTACTCCCTCTTCAGTTCTTCCCTCTCATCAATTATCAGCTGCTCTATAAAGTACGATGGTGTCAGTCCCGTCTCGCTCTTAAATTGCGCACTGAAAGTTTTACCGTTATTAAATCCGTATGTTTCTCCAAGCCCCTGCATGCTTAATTTTCGTAACTGGGGCTGGTGTTTTAAATCAATCATTACCTGCTTAATTCGCAACTTGTTTAAATAGACTACAAAACTGCCCTTGTGTTTGTTCATAAGTGCAGACAGCGTACTGCGGTTGGTATTAAACGTAAGTGCCAAATCGTCTAATTTAACAGGTTTCATAAAACCTTTCTCTCTCTCAAAAGTATCTAAAGCATCTAACAGCCGTAATTCAGTTACCGATAAGTCTTCTTTAATATCAGTAGTACTTCCCGTAACATCATCCAATTCATCTTTTTCATCTACCGGAGTTTTTTCTATATCATACGTGTTAACATTATTTTTTCCCAAGGCTAGGGTAGTACTGTCAACAGTAATTGCTTTAGTATGCAAGTCTTCTCCAGCCACACTATATTTATATTCTTTCGTCTGCATTTTTAAAAGTTCATTAAACCGCACACGCATTTTTTTGTGTTCCCTGCTTCTCCATAAGCTGTAACCTAAAAAAACAAAGAATAATATTCCTGCTGCTATCAGCAAATAGCTGTAAATGTTAGTTTTAATGTACATTTGCTGCTCAAGACTCTCTTTGCTTTCCTCCAGTTTCTTGGTTTCTAGTTCGTAATGTAGCGTATTGGTCAAGAGCTGCTGTTCCTTTTCAAACTGTCGGTTAAGCGCAATAAGCTGTTCGGTAGCTCCCAGTTGTTTTTGCGGCTGTTTGGTATCTTTGTAGTATAAAATCAGGTAATCGTACGCTTCACGTAACTCGTAGTTCAAAAACTTTCTTTGTTCAAATAAATCTTTAATTCTACTAAAATATGCAACAGCCTTCTCTTTTTTATTTTGTTGCCATGCAGCTTTCCCTAAATACAGGTAAATCACATATTCGTTGGTAAAATCTTCATTTTGCTTTATAACAGGTAAAGCTTGTAACAAGTAGAGTTCGGCTTCCCTGTAATTTTTCTTCAAATAGTTAAAACCTCCTTTGGCATAGTTAATATATGCAGTTTCTAAAAGCCTGTCATCAGTTTTCAGTTGAGGTAGAATAGCCTCTGTATTTTTAATACCCCATTCTAAACTGTCACGCTCGTTTAGTTGCCAATATACTTTGTTAAGGCTGTATAAACTGCTTGCAAGTCCCTGTATGTGGTTATAATCTTTTTTTGTTTTATAATAGTTATTGGCTTTCAAGAAATATTCTTTTGCCTTTTGGTAATGTCTTGTATGGAAATAAATATTTCCAATACTTATTCTTAATAAGTTTAAATGATAGCTGTTCCCTGTTTTAATGTTCAAATCTTCTGCCTGTATTGCATATTTAAGTGCCTGGCTAAAATCACGGTTAACATAGTAAATCAAAGCTTTAGTAGCAACAGCTTTGGCTGTTAAACTGTCACTGCTATTTTGTACAGCTAAAGCGTACATTTCATTTGCTGTATGCAAAGCCTCGTCATTATCTAAATAAAAACGTTTTTCATTTAAAGCTTTAAATTCGTGTATTACATGGCTGTTTTTCTGTGCTTTTTCAATGTAAACATCCAAGTAGCGCAGTTTAGTTTCAGCAGACAAATTATTCCCATCAATAAAACTCCAAAGTTTTTCATACGAATCTGTAGTCGATTGGCAAAAGGCAGGTAATGAACCAGACGAAATTGTCAATAACAATACTGTGTAAAGATGTTTTTTAAGTGCCGAGATCATTTAAAGTATAACTTGAAGGGCAAATTTACAAAAAGTTTACTGAATGTTTTTTTTAATTTTATGTGTTGATTATTAGGTGATTATGTTTTTAAATTGACAATTTCAGCAGACACTTGATAATTTCGGACAACTGTTTACGATTACCGACAACGAACTTTTGCGTCACTTTTTTTTCAGTCTTAAGTTTGCTTCGAAACAAAATGCTACCCGGGAAGCAACAAGAAAATCGAAACAAATGAAAAATTATTTTTTGTTGGCTGTAGCACTGTCTGCTTTATGCAGCAGTTGTGAAACTGAAGACGAAACATTAAAAAACGAAACAACAAATAGTACAAAAGCGGTTCACGCAGGTAAATACAGTGATCAGATTGCAATATACAGAAACTGTATAAGCACCTTTGCATATAATCCTTTAAACCTATTCGAAGAAAATATGCATGCTTATGAAGCACATGTAAATAATTTCATAGAAGGAGAGCAAGGCTATGAACCTTTTAATTTAGACAAATACATTCAACTACAGGTTGTACCTTACGATGTACTGCATCAGTTACCTTATTCTAATCTGTTTAAAACAGAAGTAATTAGCATTCTTAACAACCAGGGGTTCAATGCAGATGAAAATTTGTTATCCGCTAGTGAATATAGCTTATTAAATACTTTATCAATCTTGCACGATGATACAGACGATAAAGACTGGAAAAAGAATAACAGAACCATAGCATTTGCATACGGTGCACAATACAGTTTTAAACAGGCGGTTTTGTATGCGGGCGCAGTAGAATTAAGCAGGTATCAACAATAATACAAACACTTATTAACTTTTTGTTTCGGAAACCGGTAGTCGCGAATACCGGTTTTATGAAACAGACAACCGATTACTGCGGTATACCTGTAAAACAATTTTTAAAGTTAACAGTACAAGGTTCATTTACTTTTACAGTAGATTTTATTGAACAAAAAATTCAGGTCATGCAGCCTATACCATTACTTACTAATGTATAAATATTTATTTGTTATCCTTTTAGGTACAAACCTATGTGCACAAAAAAAATATAATTTTGGTTTATCTGTTGGTAGTGAACAATTCTATAGTAAGAATAACGGATATAGCCCTACTGAATATAATTTACAAAATAATCATAGTTACAAGGTTGGTTTTTTTGTTGAAAAAAACTTAAAAAACAACGATGAAATTTTAATCGGGTTTAATTATAACTATTATTGGAATTATTTCAGCGAGCGATTTATTAATTCGGAAACATGGGAAAACGGAATATCCAATACATTTTATGATTTGGATGTTCATTATAACCATTTAATTACTAATAGTTTTAAAGTTTTTTTAGGTACTAATTTGAGTTATTACCGTTCTCATGATAAATATGCAGGTGTAGGCTATATAGACGAAGAGTTGTATTTTTCCGAAAAAAATGATGTTACCGATTTTAATGTAGCTTTAAACACAGGGGTGAAATATGAAATTAACCCAAAATCTAAAATTAAATTTGAACCCTTTGTTTTAATCGGTGCTACTTTATTTAAGAGAGATAATTTTAAAGTAGATTACCCAACAGAAGGTGTTTCATCAAACCATTATTACAAATATATTTATACCAGATTTGGTATAAATATTAAATATTAAAGTGAAGAAAAGACAGTCTTTTGACTGTCTTTTCTTCACTTTAAAAATTATGCAGGTTTTAATCGTATAAGATATTCGATTTTACCTATTAAGCTAACTACGATTGTTAGGTCTTATTAGTAACTTAATTTGTAAATGGTTTTTTAACTTTTAATATAAGTGAAATTTTTAGTTTAAAAGAATAACGTATTTAAAGCATACAGATAAATTAAAAGAACTATGCACCGTAAATTTAAAAACATTCCGCTAAACCCCAATACCAAAATTTTAAACACGCTGCAAACAACCTTTAACGGTATAGTCTGTGTGTATCAGTTTTGGCAAAGTACAACTATGCAGGGCAGTTCAATAATTTTTTATAGTGATGATGTTAACGCAAATACAGACAAAGAAATCGAATATTGGATACGTCAATTTCCATTGTTAATGGAAAAAGGAAGTACCGTAGCAGTTTCAAGAAATAATAACAGTGAGTATGTCATTGTCAGCTTCAATTTTTTAGAAATATAAACTACTGCAGCCGGAAACACCTATCTCAGGTTAGTGCATTTGTCAATTTCCCCATTTCCGGCCATTGAGCCTGCGGTTGCTTAGCTCGTCAAAGCATCGTACTGCCGTCAGTTCGAGCGATAGTCGAGAACCAATACATCCAAACTAAAATAGCAGTTTGCTGTCACCCCTTGCTTGACAAGGGGGCGCACAAGTAAAGAAAAGATAACCTGATAAATCATCTTCATAAAGTAGATAATATAAACAACTGAATGTACAACATTCAGAATCTGTGCATCCGTGGTATATGAATCTCGTAACCAACACCCAACACCTCAAAGATTCAACAATTTAGCAGGTCTTGTCCCGAGCCATCGGGATCAACTGTTAAACACCCGAGGACGAAGTCCAAAGTCTGCGAATATATGGAGCAGAGTATGTGGGAGCAAAAGTTCAATTCGACCGATTAAAAGATCGCCGCAATAAAAGCACTTTTGGTACTTTTCGGGCATGAAACCGAAAAGGTTTATGGCTTCCAAGCTGTAAAATAAAGTTTGGACGTAAAAGTACAAAGAAACCGAAATGTATCAATTTACTAACAACGGAGATTTCAAAGCTAAATATTTCTACCACTTTAAATCCTGTTCAGTGAGCTTGTGTCTGCTAGCCCATCGAAGTACCGAAGCATCTAACTGCCGAATCTCAATAACTATATACTGTCATTCCGGACTTGTTCCGGAATCTCCAACATGTAAAGCTTTAGTCGATAACCAGTTACTACGTTACAAAATTTCCAATGCCATTTTTTCGTAATTATTAAAAAAGTAAAAAGACCTGCTATTGCCAAAGTTTGTAAAAAGTTTTTTTGTTAGTTATAGTTTGCTAATCATTTTGTAAAAGTCCGTCTGCTTAATTTCTTTAATGGCTTTTTCTTTATCAGATTTGCTGCTATCATCTTCATAACTGTATGGCACAGCTATCTCAGCTCCCAGAAACTTAAAATAAAAGTTTGTGAAGGAACTATCGTCTTCAATGATTTTCTTCGAATAGATTTTGCTTAATGAAAGTTCTAGTTCTTTCTTTAAATTCTGTTTATTTGAAAGTAATATTTTTAGCTCACCAATTACCTTGGAGTTGTCAGCCAGAGTTATAAAAACAGTCGGCAATAATGCTTCAATTGCTTTATCGGGTTGGTTAAGCTTTTGATATATGTCTGCATACCTCAAAGCGGTATGGATATCATTTAAAGCGTACTCGTTTCCGCAAAAGTGTAGGTACGGATATACTGTGTCTGATAAAGTAAAATATTCTAAAGCTACATCATACATTTTTTTATCGTAATAAATAGCACTTAAAAATTCACTTGCCCTATGCTTGTAATTTGTGTAGGGGTCTTCCATAACACCACCACCTGAATTCTCTTTTTCATTAAAATTGCTTTCAAGAATTGCTTTAAAAATAGGTTCTGCTTTTTCAAAGGCTCTTTGCGTATAATAAATAAATCCTATATTATAATAAGCCTTCGGATAAAGTTCGCTTTTACGACAATGATCTACAATATACTGATACCCCGCAAGTGCTTGGTCATAATCATCATTTTCAAAGTGTTTACTTGCCTCTTCAAAATAATCTGACGGCATTTTTTGAGCAAATACAGAATGATATATTGTAAGTGATAGTATTAGGAACAGCTTCCTCATAATGTTAATTTAAATTGATAAAAAGATAAACCTTTAACTCCATAAAAAATCAATTCTTTGCCATTAAAAAAACAATCTTTTTCAAAAATCAAATCAACAGTATCAATTTCTTTATAAATCTGGTTGTTTATATTAAGTAAGTATTTTGAACTTCCTATTTTCTGTATCGCAAAAAAGCCGTGGTCGTTAAATTCTCCCGCTACAATTTCTCCAATACTTCCTGTTTCTGAATAGGAACGCTCTTTTACAGGAATAGTTGGCTTAGAAAAAACACCGTTAAACACTAAATACCCTGTTGAATCAAATTCAATATAAAATAAAGAGTTCCCGTTTTCAGATTTCCCTCTTACAAAATTGTTTGGTAATATTTCTTTGTGTGAAAGAACTTGGAAAGAGGTTTTTTTTGAAATCGGTTTAAATAAAAGTCTATCATCTTGATAAATATAAATCAAATCGTCGGTCTTAAAGTAATGAATCGATAATCCTGTTGGACTTATGTATAACGGTGTTGCGCGAACACTATATTCTGAAATTGGTTTATCTTCCTTTTTTCCGTTAATATATTTAAATAGATAATAGTCCTTTAATCCGTAAAAGGCAAAATTTCCTTTTGTATCTAAAGAGGGGTAAAATATTTTTTCAAAGTCATGAGTGTAAATTTTGTCACTCACATTAATTTTAGTTGTTCCTTCTTCTGCATAGGTGTACATAAAGGTATTTTTATCAAGAAGTGTAATGTTTGAAATATTATTTATGTTTTTATAAAGTTTATCGTTAATTGCAATGTAATACGGACCATTATCCTCTCCACTGTAATAATAAGCTCCATTTTCTTTTAACTCATAGTCCCAAACGGTTCTGACATGTCCAAGAACGCTATCCATTGAATGAATAAAAAACATATAGTCATATGTATCAATTTTTTGTTCAGGTCTTTTGCCCTTTGCAAAAACATAAGTGCCACTGTCGTTAATAGCCAACTGTGTATATTCGAATTTAGAACTCTCAATTAAACGGTCATTTACATAAAGAAAATACAGGTCGTCTCGTTTTATAAAATAAATTGTATTTCCATTTTCGCTGAAAGAAACCCAATCGTCGTCTGTTATATAATGTTTTTTTGAATCTTTTATACTGCTCAAAACTTTTTTGCCATTAATGTAATAGAAAACAGAATCTTTTAAGGTGGTAACAATCGCAATATTCTCTCTTGTATTACTTGTTTGGTAATCTTCAATTTTTCCAATTGCCGTTCCATAAACTTTTGTTCCCTTACCGTTTTTGTAATAAAAAGGCTTGTCTTCAGGGTCAGAATATGAATTTGTATAGTTTATTTCCCCACCGTTTCCGTAAGTTGAACCTATAAATTTATAACCTCCAATTTTAGCACTGGGTGTAACAAAATATTCATTACCGTTCTCTTCAATGACAAAACAGTAATTGCCGTTTATGTCAAAAGATATTTTACTGGAATTTAAGTAAACCGAATCCTTTGTATCTGTTATAATTAGTCGTTCAGTAATTGCCTGCCCGTAACTGGTCATACAGGTTAAGAATATAAAAAAAAGTATTGTAGAGTTTCCCAATGTTGTGTATTTAATTAAAGTTTTCTATCACCCTAGGTATATTTGTCATAATGTATAAGTTTTAATTTAGCTGGCTCAGCTGCATAAGCCAACCGGTCAAAATGTGTGTCAATACAAAATCATATTTTTTATCCTTGATTAACAGTTACTTTTTCAACAGTAGCTTTACCATTAAAAGTTAGTGTTAAATTTCCGGTATTTATTCCTCTCCCTGTCATTCCCAAATAATAATTAAATGCTGAATTCGTTTCACTGTCAGGTTTTCCAAGAAGTTCTATTACATCATTTTTTTTCATCCCCAATAACGTGTAGTTTTTTCTTAAATCATTCATCATTTTCCATCTTAAATCCCAATTTTCTTCAGCGTTTAAATCTGAATTTTTCCATTTGTCAGAGTCAAAGGTTGCATGCGAAATTTGCCCGCAAGAACAAACCAAAAGGCCAATGATTATAAAGTAATTTAAAATTTTCGCTTTCATATTGTTTATGGTCTATTTTGTAAAATTGTAGTTAAGGTGCCATAGCTTTGGTATACAGATTATAGCAAAAAATTATATTGAATTTTGACATTCAGCCTGCTGTAATGATAATCTTTGCATAAGACTATTTATTTTGTACTTCGTAAATTCCCTTATCGTTATTCCAACTTAAATTTCCATGATTTTCGTTCCAAAAATCTAACCACCATTTTGAATTTTTAGCTTTATCAACTTTTTCATCCCCGAACAACATTCCTAAATAAGCGTACGTATAAGTGTCAGGATTGCAATAACTTGCAGAAGACCCGTTGTCTGTAGGCATTTCGTCTAAATTATAAACGTTCTTCAGGCACTTTTTGGTAATTGCATTTTTAATTGTACTGTCTTGAAGAGAGATTATTAATGCATTAACCGCCTTTAAACTGGTAATTTCCGGAAATTTAGAATTCTTATATTCTATAGCCTTAATTTCTTCAACATTCTTGCCCGATAAAAAATTCAACCAATTTTTCTTTAGTGTTTCCAGTTCTTTTTCTGTAGAACTTATTGTAACGGTTCCAAAATCCTTTTCTGTTAAATTTTGAAGAATTTGGTTTGCTCTACCTGCAACCAGGTATAAGTCATTATCAATAATTAATCCTTTACCTTCAAAAATTATATCTTTAGTAATAATTCTATCCCAAATTATTAAGCGACTCGTCCCTTCAAGTTTTGTTTCTGTTCTATCACTAACTTGATTAGCCAAGGCTTTTAAATAAACTTTATCAGTTTTGTAGTTGTTAATAGAAGCATTTAAAGTTAAGAAAACGGCACTCCAACTATTATCACTCACGTTTTTTGATAGCAGTTCAGTGGGTGTTAATTTTTGAGCCTCATCATACATTTCTTTAGTGTAGTTTTCAATATTTTGCTGACTCCAAGAGGTTAATAATTTCTGAGGATATAAAATATTACAAAAAAAGGAAAGCGAAATAATTATAATAAGTTTATTCATCGGTGTTTTGGTTATAATTTTTGTTGTCAAATTTTTCTATGTAAATCTCGAACTGTTCTTTAATGATTTTATCAATGTTTCCTCTGTTTGCTCCGTCCCAATAATACTGGTTGTCCTCATAAATTAAGTCGTCTTTTGCCCAGTATAACATAGCTAAGTCATGAAATTCAGTTTCCATGTCAAGTTCATAGTAAATATCCCTAAACTCCTTCAGAACATTGAAATACATGTCTGGCTTTTCCAAATTATATTTCAGCAAAAAGCAAACATAGTTTTTTGTGGTCTCTAGTTTGTCCGAATAATCAAGTTGTAAGTCATTCAACACTTTATCTGTTAGGTCTTGAAGTTCAAATTGATTAAATGGTTTTGAAATTCCCGCAAGTTCATACAAACTTTCTTCTTCATAACCCGCTTGCAGCATTTCAACCGCCCAGTCTGTCCAACCCTCGTTAATGTCTGCATTACAGGATTTTTCTTTTAGTATTTTATAAGTAGATAAAACGGGTCTCTTCATTTTGTTTGTGTAAATTTTTCACTTTGTGGGTTTTGTTAGAATAGTTTACATCAGACCTTCTATTCTTCATAGTAGTAAGTTCGTGTAAGTCCGTAACCTGTTTGTTTTTTGTTTTCCATTCCCCATTTTTCAAAGTCAGAATGTCCCGAAGTTTTCCAGTCAATATAGTTTCTTACAAGCTCTAAATCTTCTTCCAGTTCGTTCATCCAATATTCTCTTAGTTGCGCTGTAGATAATTTCTGTATTTCTGCTTTTATTTTTTCTCCAAGTTTTATGTCTTCAAGTGGTTCTCCAATATATCCCTCTGGTAAATGATGAACCGAATAATAAATGTTGTAAGTCCACCAGCTCAATAGAGTCTGCCTTGCTAAGTCGTCCGTTGGGTTTATTTCTAATGCTTTAAATAAATGTTCTTCACTTCGGTAATACTTCCCATACCAACGAAACGGATTGTTGTCTGCGTCTTCATTGTCGCACCACTTTATTAAAGTTGGTTTTATCAGCCTGTCACTTAATGGCTGTGGAAAACACGCATAGTCTGCATCCTGAACATTCTCAAAAAACGGAAATAGAAATTTCAAAAAGTCAATTTTCTTATCAAATGTCCAAGCTTCAGTTGATTTAATGAATTTTTCCAGGTGCTTAAAGGCATCCTTTCTCAACCCTTTTTCTCTGTCAAAACAATAATTCGCATAGTCTGTCCAGTCAGCATTTTTCAAAGCTGCTTTTCCAACTGTTAACAAGGCTGTATTTTGTTCTTTTGCTATCATTGGTACTATCGTCTTGTAATTGACTTTAACTTATATTATTTACGAATATAATAACTTTTTCCAATTCTCTAATTCCCCATTCCCTAACAAAAACACAATAAACCAATCCACACAAATCAAAAAGCGGTATTTAAGCTTTAAGAGAGTGTCAAAAAGGTGCAGTTGTCGTTAAAACACATCGGGTCGCGTAAGCGATCGTTCCGATGGGTTAGACAACAAACAAGATTTTGACCGTTTAAAGCTTGACCGCAAAAAAAAAGATTTTTATTCAAGCGTTACTATTTTGTTTTAGTTATCATGATTACTTCGCCTTAATCTTTTACAGTAAGCAGATCTATCCCGATCGCGCGGATTTGCAATCCGTGCCTATAAAAACAAACAGCCTCTTTACAAACGTATTGAGGCTGTTTTATTATAAAACACTTTACTGTTGTTGCACATTTAAAAACTTCGACTTTTATAAGGACGCAGTAAGTAAGTGTGTTTTATAGTGGTTAAGTACACCAAAGTAACTTTTACAAACAACACCAACCATAAAATAATTATAAACATAAACATAAACATAAAGTAAACTGTACAACACCTAAATAATATAAATGTGGGTGGTTTGTACGTTTTTCAGTTTATAGTATACCCTATCAAAACTTGCAATAAAACTTGACTTTTTAAGTAATAGTGGGAGCACAGTTATACCCAAAGTAGTCCCCGGTCAATTATAAATTGGTGCTATGCCCCGACATGAATCATAAATATTTCTTTTAGACCGTCTAAATAGATTAATAATGTTATCAATGAGATGAACACACCTTAGTTCTTTGAAACGAATTTAATGTTTTGGCACGATATTAATTTTATAAAATATTAAAAAAAAACTAAATAAACAAATTATTTTATACAGTATTAATAATTATATTCACAATCTAATCTTAAAATTATACAAAAATGAAAAAATCCATTATTGCCCTAATGGGATTGTTTACGCTTGTAGCGTGTAGTGAAGATACTTATCAAAGCGCAGAAAAGAATAGTGAGGATAGGACTGTGGAAAATACGGGATCGCATAACAGCGTTAAAACTATTACATCAAACTATTCATCACCATGGGATTTTAATAATAGAATCATGATAGCTCATATATTTCAATCAATCGACGCTTCAAATAATAATATTTATGTTCGAATAACTCCATACATTGGTTTAGGTTATTATGATGGAGATGACGATGGAGTATATAATGTAATGGGAAGTGGAGTAAATTTAAACTCGGGTCAATATCCGAATTTATACGCTCATAATAAAGAGTATGGTAACTATGTTCAAGCAAATCCAATTATAATAGCGAATCATCCATCTTATCAAACTCACGAACTTATTGTTTATGGATATAAGGCTGATCATTGTCCATTAAGATTGGTTAATGTAGGATATAATTATAATCTTGGAGCAACCTCATTCGATATACAGAATAATGATATAGTTCAGCCATCTCTTGCTTATGGTTATTCAATAACTCCTCCACCAGCAACGGGAACTCCCCAAGAAGAAAGCTTATTAAGTGAATACGGAAAAGTAATGTACTATAAAATTCAATATAGTAATTCACCATATGTATTTGATGATGATGAATATTATTACGCTTTGTCTTTAGAAGCAAATCCTGTGAGTGATCCGGGAGAATGGAATACAATTAATGATCCTTTAACCTTTAGTACAGCTACAGATATCTTGGGAGGAGAGTTGTATTTTCATAATGGTCCGAGTCAAACAAAAGAAATTGTTGTAGACCCTCATACTATAACTGATTCAAGAATTAGGTTTTCTAACTCCCCATTTTCAACTAGTACGGGGACAAGAATTTTTCACACGGGAATAAATCACTTATGGGGGTCATTTCCAAGTGTTCCTGATGATAATATCTTTATTCAGTTGTAACAAATTAAAAAAGTAGATTTAGTAAAAAACCACCAATTAGGTGGTTTTTTTTAACTCAATTTTGCAAATAAAAGCATATTTATACTCAAAGTAACCCCATATGAATTATTAATTGGGTGCTATACCCCAATCTTCGGTCGATCTCCCTCATTTTTGGTAATGTATCAAAGGTGTTGATAGAATTTAGAATGCCTAATAAACGTAACATGATAAATCAAAAAATGATTTATTTCATAATAATAAAGACGAACATTTGTTCGTCTTTATTAATTTAAGTGGCTTAAAACAGATAAAAATTGATAAATAGTGCCACATCTTGTATCAAATGTGTTGACGGAATTAATACATGTATTTATTGCTCGGGAAAATTGGTTAAAAAAGAGTTTTCAAAAGCAACCAAACAACGCTATAAATGTAAAGACTGTAATAAAACCATTGTAGAAAATTATACTTACAGTGCCTACTCTTTGTGTATAAACAAGCAAATAATATTATTTCTTACTGAAGGCTTGAGATACGAAGTCTATCTGTTAGTGAAATGGAGATCTCAAAGCCAAATATTTCTACCACTCCAAATACCTGTCATATCAAGCGTAGTCGAGATATCTCCAACGCCACGTCAGTTCGAGCGATAGTCGAGAACCAATACATCCAAACTAAAAATAACAGTTTGCTGTCACCCTTTGCTTGACAAGGGGTCGCACGAGTAAAGAATAGATAACCTGATAAATCATCTTCATAAAGTAGATAATGTAAACAACTGAATGTACAACATTCAGCATCTGTGTATATTTTTAAGTTATCAGCGTAATTTCACGCACAACAAATCAAGCCATAATCTGTGCATCTGTGGGAAAAATCAGTAAAACATAAGTTATAAAAACACAATTTTACATTCCACACGAATTCAAAGCGCCATTGGTATCAAATCGACAGTTAAATTGTTGAAACAAGCGTAAACTAATC
>Ga0233365_1000787_pt1 | contig 14191 bp, 12 predicted proteins | sample ElkDunMinimDraft_27_FD_191535 | JGI IMG/M metagenome (GOLD analysis project Ga0233365, IMG submission 191535) | Fecal eukaryotic communites from dung pellets of Tule Elk in California, USA - Elk Dung C36 | ecosystem: Host-associated > Mammals > Digestive system > Large intestine > Fecal | place...
CCGGCTGGCTGCACGCCCACGCCGGCTGGCTGCCGTTCTTCGCCGGCGACGGCCCGTACGGCAGTTCCATGCTGCTGGCCGCGCTGGTGCTGGCGATCATGGTGCTGCCGATCATCACCTCCCTCTCCCGCGAGGTGTTCCGCCAGACCCCGCAGGCCAACCAGGAAGCCGCGCTCGCCCTCGGCGCGACGAAGTGGGAGATGATCCGCACCACCGTCCTGCCGTACGGCAAGCCCGGCGTGATCGCCGCGGTGATGCTCGGCCTGGGCCGGGCGCTCGGCGAGACGATCGCCCTGGCGATGACCCTCGGTATCACCTTCACCATCTCCGCGGACCTGATCACCAACGGCGGCAACACCATCGCCGCCAACATCGCCAACGCCTTCGGAGAGGCGAACGACGTCGGACGGGGCGCCCTGATCGCCTCCGGCCTGGTCCTCTTCGCGATCACCCTGCTGGTCAACATCGCCGCGCGGGCGATCATCCACCGCCGGCGCGAGTTCCGGGAGACCGCCGCATGAGCACCGACACCCTGACCCGGCCGGCCCCCACCACCGACACCGACCTGCGGGCCCGCAGGCTGCCCCGGTACGCCGTACCGGCGCTCGCCCTCGCCGCGCTGGCCGTCGCGGTCGCCGTGGTCCGTCCCGGCGACAACGGCGGCCTGGTCCTCGCCGGCGCCTTCGCCGGCCTCCTCCACCTGGCCGGGCTCTTCGCCGCCGCGACCGCCGTCGAGGGACGGCGCCGGGCCACCGACCGCACCTTCAGCGCCCTGATCCACTCCGCGTTCCTGCTGGCGGTGCTGCCGCTGCTCTCGGTGGTCTGGACCCTGGTGCAGAAGGGATCGGCGCGGCTGGACGCCAACTTCTTCGGCACCTCGATGAACAACATCGGGCCGCGGGACGCCATCGGCGGCGCCTACCACGCGATCGTCGGCACCCTGATGCAGGTCGGCGTCGCCACCCTGATCACGGTGCCGCTGGGCATCGCGGCCGCGATCTACATCGTCGAGTACGGCCGCGGCCGGCTCGCCGCCACCATCCGCTTCTTCGTCGACGTGATGACCGGCATCCCCTCGATCGTGGCGGGCCTGTTCGTCCTCGCCTTCTGGGTGCTGGTGGTCTCGCCGGTCTTCAACGACGGCCGCCCCGGCTTCTCCGGCTTCGCCGCGGCGCTCGCGCTCTCGGTGCTGATGCTGCCGACGATCGTCCGCTCCACCGAGGAGATGCTGCGCCTGGTGCCCGCGCCGCTGCGGGAGGGCGCCTACGCCCTCGGCGTACCGAAGTGGAAGACGATCCTGCAGGTGGTCCTGCCGACCGCCGCGCCGGGCATCGTCACCGGCGTCATGCTCTCCGTCGCCCGCGCCGCCGGCGAGACCGCGCCGGTGCTGCTGGTCGCCGGCGGCGGCGCGGCCATCAACTTCAACCCCTTCCAGGAGAGCCAGTCCTCCCTGGCCCTCTTCGTCTACCAGCAGGCCGGCGACGCCTCCCGGTACGCGCCGGACCGGGCCTGGACCGCCGCGCTGACGCTCGTCGCCCTGGTGCTGCTGCTGACCGTCACCGCGAAGCTGCTGGCCCGCCGCAACCCGCTCAGCCGATGAAAGGAAACGCCGTCATGGCCAAGCGCATCGAAGCCACCAACGTCAGCGCCTACTACGGCGCGTTCAAGGCGATCGAGGACATCAACCTCGTCGTCGAGCCGAAGACCGTCACCGCGCTGATCGGCCCCTCCGGCTGCGGCAAGTCCACCTTCCTGCGGTCGATCAACCGGATGCACGAGGTGCTCCCCGGTGCCCGCGTCGACGGCTCGCTCACCATCGACGGGCAGGACATCTACGACACCGAGGTCGACGTGACGGCGGTACGCCGCACCATCGGCATGGTCTTCCAGCGTCCCAACCCCTTCCCCACGATGTCGATCTTCGAGAACGTGGTCGCCGGGCTGAAGCTCAACGGCGTACGGAAGAAGTCGATCCTGGAGGAGGCGGCCGAGAACGCCCTGCGCGCGGCGAACCTCTGGAACGAGGTCAAGGACCGGCTCGGCAAGCCCGGCGCGGGGCTCTCCGGCGGCCAGCAGCAGCGGCTCTGCATTGCCCGCACCATCGCCGTCCAGCCGCAGGTGGTGCTGATGGACGAGCCCTGCTCGGCGCTGGACCCGATCTCCACGCTGGCAATCGAGGACCTGATGAGCCAGCTCAAGGACCGCTACACGATCATCATCGTCACCCACAACATGCAGCAGGCGGCGCGGGTGTCGGACCGGACCGCCTTCTTCTCCATCGAGAAGACCGGTGACCCGGGCCGGCTGATCGAGTACGACACCACCCAGCAGATCTTCAGCAACCCGGCGCAGAAGAAGACCGAGGACTACATCACCGGCCGCTTCGGCTGATCGGGGCCGCCGCTCCCGGCTGCCGTCACCACCCGCCCGGGCCGCCGGTCACTCCAGCACGAACCGGGCCGGGCCGTCGGCGGGCTGCTCCAAGCGCGGCCGCAACGGTGTGGCCACCTGACGCCGCGCCGCGGCCCGCGCCACCCCGTCCAGGTCCCCCGCGGCGGCCACCTGCTGCAACGTGATCAGCGTCGGCGGCAGCATGGTGATCTCGGCGGCGTGCAGCCGGGCGATCACGTCCTCGGGGCGTACCCACTCGGTCTGGTCGGCCTCGCCGGAGACATCGCGGGTCCGCTGCCCGGCCGGCAGCAGGGCGGCGAAGAAGTACGTGTCGAAGCGGCGCGGCTCGAACTCCGGCGTGATCCACCGGCTCCACGGCAGCAGCAGATCCGAGCGCAGCGTCAGCTCCCGTTCGGCGAGCAGATCGGCGAAGTGCAGCCGGCGCTGCACCAGCGCCGCCCGGACCGCCTCCCAGTCGTCGGAGCTGACGTCGCCGACCACCGAATCGGCGGTCGGACCGGCCAGCAGCACCCCTGCCTCCTCGAAGACCTCCCGGGCCGCCGCGCAGACAACCGCCTGGGCTGCCTCCGGGGTCAGCCCGAGCCGCCGCCCCCACTCGGCGGCGTCCGGCCCGGCCCACCGCAGGTCCGTCCGGGAGTCGGAGGCGTCGACCCCGCCACCGACGAAGGCGTGCACGCCGCCGAAGACCATCGCGCTGTGCCGGCGGATCATGTACACCTCGAAGCCGGTCCCGGCGGGGCGCAGCAGCAGGACCGTCGCGGCGACCTTCGGGGTGGCGGCGACACCGCCGGAGTCGGCGAACCGCCGGGCGTGCTCGACCAGTGCGGGGGGTGCGGGGAAGAAGCCACGATCGAGGGACATGCGGCGAGCCTAGTGCGCCCGCCGGGCGGCCGGGAGTCTCGGCGGCTGGGCTACCGTGCCCGGCATGACACGTTGGGGGATCCTGGCCACCGGCTTCATCGCCACCCGTTTCGTCGAGGACCTGCGGCTGCTGCCGGACGCCGAGGTGGCCGCGGTCGGCTCCCGCTCACCCGAGGGCGCGCAGCGCTTCGCCGACCGGCACGGCATCGCCCGGGCGTACGGCTCCTGGGCCGAACTGGCAGCCGACGACTCGCTGGACGTCGTCTACGTCGCCACTCCGCACGCCGCCCATCACGCCGCGGCGACGATCTGCCTGCAGGCGGGGCGCGCGGTGCTGGTGGAGAAGCCCTTCACGCTGGACCGCCGCTCGGGCGCGGAGCTGGTCGACCTGGCCCGGTCACGGGACGTCTTCCTGATGGAGGCGATGTGGATGCGCTGCAATCCGCTGCTGCGGCGCGTCGCGGAACTCGTCGCCGACGGGGCGATCGGGCAGGTGACGACGGTCGCCGCGGACTTCGGCGCGGCCGGGCCGTTCCCGCCGGAGCACCGGATGCGGGCGCGCACCCTCGGCGGCGGGGCACTGCTGGACCTCGGGGTGTACCCGGTGGGCCTGGCGCACCTGCTGCTCGGGGTGCCGCAACAGGTGCGGGCCTTCGCGCAGCTGAGCCCGGAGGGAGTCGACGAGAACACCGGCATCCTCCTCGGGTACGCCGACGGCGCCCTCGCCACCCTCAGCTGCGGCATGGTCGGGGCCACGCCGCTGGTCGCGAGCGTCACCGGCACCGCCGGCCGGATCGACCTGCCGGCGCCCTTCTACCGTCCGCCGTACGCGACCCTGCACCGCGACGGGGCCGCACCGGAGGTGCTCCCAGCCGACCTGAGCGGATGGGGCTACCAGCACGAGGCGGCCGAGGTGCAGCGCTGTCTGGCGGCCGGGCTGCGGGAGAGCCCGCTCGTGCCGCAGCGCGCCACCCTGGAGGTGCTGGGGCTGCTGGACGACATCCGGGCGCAGATCGGCGTCGACTACGCATGAGACAGGGGCGTCCTTCCGGTCGGGAAGGACGCCCCTGTGTCGTCTGCGCCGGCTGAAGTGGTGCGCCGGTCAGCTGAAGAGCGGCCGGGTCACGAAGTACATGATCGCGCCGATCGAGCCGGCCGCCGGGAAGGTCAGGATCCAGGCGCCGATGATGTTGCCGGCCACGTTCCACCGCACCGCGGAGAGGCGCTTGGTGGCGCCGACACCCATGATCGCCGAGGTGATGGTGTGGGTGGTGGAGATCGGGGCACCGAGCACCAGGGCGTTGAAGTAGAGCACGCCGCTGGCGACCGCCTCCGCCGCGAAGCCCTCCGGCGGCTTCAGGTCGATGATCTTGCGACCGAGGGTGCGGATGATCCGCCACCCACCGGAGTACGTACCCGCGGCGAGGACCGCGGCCGAGGTCCAGAACGCCCACTCCGGGATGTGCGTCGCGCTGCCCTGCACACCGCCGACGTAGAGCGCCAGCACGACGATACCGATGGTCTTGGCGGCGTCCTGCATACCGTGACCGACCGACATGGCGGCGGCCGACGCGGTCTGGGCCCAGCGGAAACCGCGGCTGAGCTTGCCCGGGTGCCCCTTCCGGAAGATCCACTGCACGGCGATCATCACGATGTAGCCGAGGACGAAACCGACCACCGGCGAGATGACCATCGGCAGGATCACGCTGCCCACGACCCCGCCCCAGAGCACGGTGCCGGAGGCGGCCATCGTGGCGCCGACCAGGCCGCCGATCAGCGAGTGCGACGAGGAGGAGGGGAGGCCGAAGTACCAGGTGACGAGGTTCCACACGATCGCGCCGATGACGCCGGCGAAGACGATGCCGAGACTGGAGACACCGCCGGGAAGATCGACCAGGCCGCTGCCGACGGTTTTGGCCACCTCGGCGCCGAAGTGCGCGCCGATGAAGTTGCCGACCGCGGCCATGGCCAGCGCGACCCGGGGGGTGAGCGCCCGGGTGGAGATGCTGGTGGCGATCGCGTTCGCCGCGTCATGGAAGCCGTTGGTGTAGTCGAAGATCAGAGCTACGCCGATAACCGCCAGTACGGCGATGAATTCCGGATCCAGGTTCACTGGGGTCAGGACTCCTTGACGGCGATGGTCTCGACGGTGTTGGCCACGTGCTCGAAGGCGTCGCAGGCGGCCTCCAGCTCGTCGGCGACCTCCTTCATCTTCAGCACGGTCAGCGCGTCGTACTCACCGGAGAAGAGCCGTACCAGGAGCATCCGGTTGATGCGGTCGCCCTCGTTCTCGAGGCGGTTGCACTCGATCCAGTAGTCCTGGAGGTTCTTCATCGACTTCAGGCGGGGCATCGCGTCGGCGGTCAGCCGCGCCTGCTGGTCGAGCACGTTGACCATCTCGTGCATCTCACGGGGCAGGCTGGGCAGCTCGGAGAGGCCGTAGAGGTAGACCAGTTCGCCGACGGCCTCGATGTGGTCCATCACGTCGTCGAGCAGCGACCCGAGGGCGTAGATGTCCTCGCGGTCGAAGGGGGTGATGAAGGTAGAGTTGATCTTTCGGTAGAGCTCGTGGGTGATCTGGTCGCTGTCGTGCTCGACCTCGGTCAGCCGCTCGCTGACCGACTGCACGTCGACGCCGGGCAGCCCCAGCTCGTTGAGCAGCTCCGTGCCTCGGACGAGGTTCTGGGCGGCTCGGGTGAAGAGCTCATAGAAGGCGCCCTCGGTGGGACGGAAGGAAAACTTCACAGGACGAAACCTCGTCGCGTCGGTGGGGCACGGGACCGGCTCCCGCAGGAGCCCGCCCTGGAATGCTAGGGAAGCCGGATCGGCCGCTTTCAGCGGCCTACCCCCGGCCAGGCCAGGTTCACCGCTCGTTTACCTGCTGTTCACCTTGACCCACCTGGAGCGGCCCGGATCGTGCCTTCGGCCGCCACCCATTTCACGCTACGTCGAATTCGGCGCAGGGCTCGGCGCGTGGTGACGGATACCACCCAAAGACCCGCCGTGCTCGTACCCACCGGCGTGGCCCGCTAACCCGCCCGCCGACTCACGTGACGAGCGCCAGCCACTTGCGGAACGCGGTGGCGAAGGGCTCGGTGTCGGCGAGGGAGGCGTAGAGCCGCCGTGCTTCCGCCTCTGCCGCGGCCACCACCTCGGGCGGATACCCGTACCGCTCCCGGTGCTCGGCGAACTCGTCCTCGTCGCGCAGCTCGACCACGCCGCTGCCGCGGCGCCGCACCACGTCCAGGTCGAGGTCGATCAGGTGCACCGTCTCCCCGTCCCAGCGGGCCGGAGTGGTGATGTCGCAGTAGATCTCGCTGGTACGCGGCGGCGGGTTGAACATCGCGGTCCACCAGCCCTGGTGCGGCACCAGCAGCACGAACGGAATCCGCTCCACGGAGGCCCGGCCGTGGTAGACCGACTTCGTGCCCTTCACCACACCGAGCCAGACACCCAGGTCGTCCTCGGCGAGCCGGCGGGCCGGATAGTCACGATGGGCGCTGCCGTCATACTTCCGGTAGATGACACGGACGACGTCGCTCGGCATTACCGCACCCTAACCGATTCGGGTCAGCGTGCACTGCCGAGAACGAAACGGACAGTGGCCGGCGGCTGACGGGACGTCGACGACGGCGTGTGGCAGCGGAACGGCCGTCGGAGGCGACCGGTAGCGTCTGCGAGGTGACCGCTCCCCGCACCTTCACCAGCTATCCGAAGTCGGCGACCCGGGGACGGAAACGGGGCTCACGGCCCGGCACGGCCGAGTTGCTCGCCGCCGCGGTGGGCGCGGTGCCGGGCGGCATCTCCCGCCCCGGCCAGCAGGAGATGGCGCTCGCCATCGAGGCCGCCATCGCCTCCCGCGAGCACCTCCTGGTGCAGGCCGGCACCGGCACCGGCAAGTCCCTGGCCTACCTCACCCCGGCGCTGACCGTCGACGGACCGGTGGTGGTCTCCACCGCCACCCTCGCCCTGCAGGCCCAGCTGGTCGAGCACGACCTGCCGCGCCTCGCCGACGCCGTCGAACCACTGCTCGGACGACGCCCCACCTTCGCCGTGCTGAAGGGCCGGCACCACTACCTCTGCCTCGCCCGGCTGGACAACTCGACCGAGGACGAGCCGGAGGAGACCCTCTTCGACGCTCCCGTGCAACGCGGCGGCACGAAGTGGCTGGGCGAGACGGGCCGGCTCGGCAAGCAGGTGCAGCGGCTGCGGGACTGGGCGGACAAGACCGACACCGGTGACCGGGACGAGCTGGACCCGGGCGTCGACGAACAGGCCTGGCGGCTGGTCTCGATGCCCGCCCGGGAGTGCGTCGGCGCCTCCCGCTGCCCGTTCGGCACCGAGTGCTTCGCCGAGCAGTCGCGGCTGCGGGCCCGGGAGGCGGACGTGGTGGTGACCAACCACAGCCTGCTCGCCATCGACATGCTCGCCGGCCGGCACATCGTCCCGCCGCACAAGGTGCTGGTCATCGACGAGGCGCACGAGCTCGTCGACCGGGTCTCGGCCGCCGCCCAGGCCGAGCTGGTGCCCGAGCTGATCGACCGGGCCGCCCGCCGGGCCCGGCCGCTGCTCAAGCCCGAGACCGCCGAACTCCTGGTCGAGGCGGGCGACGCGCTCTCCGTGGGCCTGGCCGAGATCCCCGCCGGGCGGCTCACCGCCGGGCTCCCCGCCGCGCTGACGGAGGCCTGCACGCTGCTGGACTCCGCGACCCGTGGCGCCCTGGAGAGCATCGGCGACGTCCGCTCCGACGACCCCGACCCGGTCCGCAAGCAGCAGGCGAAGGCGGTGCTCGACGAGCTCTCCAAGACCGCGCAGCGGCTGCTGGAGGAGTCCGAGCACGACGTCGCCTGGGTGGAGAAGTCCGACATCGGCAACGGCCGGCGGGCCCTGGTGGTCGCCCCGCTATCGGTCGCCGGCACCCTCGCCACCCACCTGTACGACGACCGCACAGTCGTCGCCACCTCCGCGACGCTGACCCTCGGCGGCCGTTTCGACACGGTGGCCCGGTCGCTCGGACTCGCCGACCCGCCGGCCGCCCCGGCCCCCTCGCCGACGGCGGCCGCGCTCGCCGACGCCACCGCGGCCGGCCGCGACTCCGCCCCCGCCCGCGCCTCTTCCACCGCCCGCGCCGCCGGCTCGGCGGCGGCGGAGCCGGCGACCGACGGGCCGGGCTGGCGCTCGATGGACGTCGGTTCCCCCTTCGACTACGCCCGCCAGGGGATCCTCTACGTCGCCGCGCACCTGCCCCGGCCCAGCGTCTCCGGGCTGCCCGCGGCGGCCGGCGAGGAGCTGCTGTCGCTGGTGAACGCGCTGGGCGGGCGTACCCTCGGGCTCTTCTCGTCCCGCCGCGCCGCGCAGCAGGCCGCGGAGCTGGTGCGGGCCCGGACGGATCTGCCGGTGCTGCTTCAGGGCGAAGAGGCGCTGCCGCTGCTGGTACGCCGCTTCCGCGAGGACCGTGCCAGCTGCCTGTTCGGCGTGATGTCGCTCTGGCAGGGGGTGGACGTGCCGGGCGACGCCTGTCAGCTCGTGGTGATCGACCGGCTGCCGTTCCCGCGGCCCGACGAGCCGCTGGCGGCCGCGCGCGCCGCCGCCGTGGACGCCGCCGGCGGCTCCGGCTTCGCCTCGATCAGTGTGCCGATCGCCGCGGTCCGGCTCGCCCAGGGCGTCGGCCGGCTGATCCGCGCCTCCGGCGACCGGGGGGTGGTCGCGGTGCTCGACTCACGGCTGGAGACCGCCCGCGGCTACGGTTCGTTCCTGCGGCGCAGCCTGCCGCCCTTCTGGTACACCACCCGGCCCGAGGTGGCCCGGGGCGCACTGGAACGGCTCGCCAAGAACTGAGCGGTGACCGCGGCGGCGGGTCGTCCCGCCGCCACGGTCACATCTCACGGATTCGTCGCTGCGACGACCACCGCGTCCGGTGGGGCCTGCGGCACCTGGTGCCGGCTGAGCCGACGCACCGCCGTGTTCAGGACCGCGATCACCGGCACCGCGACCAGCGCGCCGACGATGCCGGCCAGCACCACGCCGCTGGTGACCGCGACGATGACCACCAGGGGATGGATGGCGACCGCCCGTCCCATGATTATCGGTTGCAGGACGTTCCCCTCCAGCTGCTGCACACCGATCACCACACCGAGGATGATCAGCGCGGTGACCAGGCCGCTGTCGACGAGCGCGATCAGCACCGCGACCGCCCCGGAGAGGGTCGCACCGATGATCGGGATGAACGAGCTGAGGAAGATCAGCGCGGAGAGCGGCAACGCGAACGGCACGTCGAAGATGTAGAGGAAGACGCCGATGCCGACAGCGTCGATGAACGCGACCAGCACTGTCGCCCGGACGTAGGCAACCAGCGTGTTCCAGGCGGCCTGTCCCGCGTCGTCCACGCGCCAGCGCGCGGCGACCGGCAGGAGCTGGACCACGAACCGCCAGATCTTGTTGCCGTCGCGCAGGAAGAAGAAGGTCGCGAAGAGGACCAGGATCGCGCCGGTGAAGACCTCCACCACGGTGGTGGCGGTGGAGATGGCGCCGCTGGTCAGCCCCTGGGTGTTCTGCTCCACCCAGCGCTGCCCCTCCTCGATGTATTTGCTCAGCTGACCGTCGGAGAGGTGCAGCGGACCTTCCTTGAGCCACTCCTGGATCTGCTCGATGCCCTGGGATGACTGCTTGGTCAGGTCCGGCAAGCCCCGGATGAACTCGTTGACCACCAGGGTGAGCGTGCCGATCACCGCGGCCAGGCCGGTGACCACCACCAGGGCGGTCGCCATCGACCGGGGGAAGCGCGCCCGCAGCAGCCAGCGCACCGCCGGGCCCATCAGCGCGGTGAGCAGCAGCGCGATCGCCAGCGGGATCATCACGATGCTCAGACTGCCGCCGACCTTGATCAGCCCCCAGGCGACAACCCCGATCACGATCAGCCGCCAGGACCACGCCGCGGCGATCCGCAGGCTGTGCGGCACGTCGGCGTCGTCCCGGCTGTTGGTGGAGACATGACCGTCGTTGACCGGCTCGGGACCCGGCAGCGGAGGCGGCGGCTCCGGGGCGGCCGGCGGCGGCAGCGGTGCGTCCGCCCGGCGCTCCGCGCGCCGTACCGATTCCCGGCCGGCCTCATAGGCGCGGCGGAACCGGGTGCGGAACTGCTCTCTGCGGCTCAAACGAACCTCCTCGCCGTGAACGGGCTCCCCTACGGTAGTCGGCGACGACCACATCGCCGACAGAGCGTGCCCGGGTTGCCACACCGTGCCCACTCGCGCATCCGCATAATCACGAACGCCACTTCACGATCGCGAATCGACGCGCCGTGCGGCGTCCGATTTCAGCACCGGGACCGCAACCCGCGGCTCGTCCGCCGGGCGCGGTAGCGTTCCGGTGTGACCGCCGATCAGAACCTTGACACCGGCCTGCCGATCCGCATGCTGCACGACCGCGTCCTGGTGAGGATGGAGGGCAGCGACGGCGAACGGCGCTCCACCTCCGGCATCGTCATCCCCGCCACCGCCACCATGGGCAAGCGGCTCGCCTGGGCGACCACCGTCGGCGTCGGCCCCAACGTGCGGTCGATCGTCACCGGGGACCGGGTGCTCTTCGACCCGGACGAGCGCTCCGAGGTCGAACTGCACGGACGCGAGTACGTCCTGCTGCGCGAGCGCGACGTGCACGCGGTGGCGGCCCAGCGGGTGGAGCCGGACTCCACCGGCCTCTACCTCTGACTCCGCCCGGCTGCACCTGCCCGGCCCCTGCCTGCCGCCGCCCGGCTCGACCGGATTCGGCGTTTGCGTCCCCCTCCTGCGGGAAGCCAGCGCCGAGCCCCGAAGCCGTAGCGGAGGACGAGATGCCGGAGCTAATCAAGAAGGTACTGACCTGGGGGTTTCTCGCCTTCGTGATCTTCTACATCGCCTACCGGCCGGACGGCGCCGCGCAGATCTTCAAAGCGATCGGCGGCGGGTTGATGGTGATCTTCCAGGGCTTCGGTGACTTCTTCACCGGCCTGGTCAGCTGAGGGGCAGCCCGGAGACGGCAGCCCGCGTCGATCCCCGGCGGATCACGGATTGGCCGGTGGCGGTGGCGGTACGGACGTCGGCGCACCGGCCGGTGGCGTGGGGCCGGCCGGGCCATGGCCGGCCGGGCCATGGCCAGGTGGGCCATAGACAGGCGGGCCGTAGGCAGGCGGGCCGTAGGCAGGCGGGCCATACCCGGGCGGGCCGTACCCGGGCGACCCGGCGGCGGGCAGTCCGTACGTCGGTGAGCCGTACACCGGCGGGCCGTAGGCGGGCGGGGCCAGCAGCACCGGAATCGGCACCACCGGCTCGTCGGCCGCCGGCACCTGTCGCACGCTGCCGTCGGGCAGCTTCAGGTGGTAGTGCAGGCCGTCCCACCGGGCCGCCGGGGTCTGCGGGTCGCGAGCGGTGAAGTACGGACGGTATCCGGTGATCGCGGTGAGCAGCTGCTGCTCTTCCCGGCTGCTGCGCTCCCGGTCGGCGGCGCTGGTGTCGAGTCCGCGCTGCATCCGGTCGCGCAGCAGCGCCAGCCGGGTGGCCGCGAACTGGAAGTCGCGCATCGCCGCACGGGCCGGCTCCCCGCCGACGCGCCTGGCCCAGCTGCGGGCGGCGTGCCGGCGGCCGAGGCTGCCGAGCGCGGCGACCTCCGGCGGCGCGAACCAGCCGGCCCGGACGTAGCCGGGCAGGGTCCGCTCGGTGAGCCGTCCCTCCCAGCCGCGCAGCCACATGGCCAGGCCGACCATCGCGAAGAAGATCGGGAAGATCACGGCGAGGTAGCCGTAGACCATGACGAGGGTCTCGCCGGTCGCGCTGACCAGCGACGGCAGCAGGTTCCAGAGGCCGTGCAGCATCATCGCGAGGATCAGGCCGGCGAGCGGTGCGAGGATCTGCACCCGCCGGCGCGCCGACCGCGCGGCCAGGCCCAGCCCGATACCGGCCAGCGCCGTGAAGAGCGGATGCGCGAAGCCGAAGAGCAGGATCCGGACGATGAAGATGCCGAAGAGCATCGTGGCGCCGGTCGCCGGGCCGTACTCGCTGGTGCCGGCGGCGTAGCCGTGGCCACCGAGGTAGAGGATGTTCTCCACCATCGCGAAGCCCACCGCGGAGATGCCGCAGTAGACGATTCCGTCGATGATGCCGGACCATTCCCGGCGGCGCAGCACCAGCAGCAGGATCGGCCCGAGGGTCTTGGTCAGCTCCTCGATGAAGGGCGCCACCAGCACCGCGGTCAGTGCGTCCGGCAGCCCCATCTCCTCGAAGACCCCGGCCCAGAACGTGTTGACAGTCAGCGAGGCCGCCGTCGAGACGAAGGCGCCCCAGGCGAAACAGAATGCGAGGTACCGGACCGGCTCCGGCTCGTAACGGTCGAGCCAGAGGAACGCCCCGATGAGCAACGGCACCGGCAGGACCGCCGCGGCCGTGCCGACGAGCAGCGCCTCGACGCCCAGGTTCACCCCGAGCTCGTACGCCATGTAGAGGGCGCACGCCGCGATCAGCAGGACGGTGCCGGCGAGGAGCAGGTACCGCAGCCAGTTCGGCCAGGAGGTGGTCTTCGGCAGCCCGCCGTGGCCGGGGGCCGGCGCGACGGCGGCCGTGGGCCGATGGGGGTTGGCGCCGGGCGGGTTGTCGACCATGCGGTCAGCGTAACGAGCGGCGCCCACGGCGACGGCCCGCATTCACGGCAACCACCGGCGGCCGTCGCGGTGGGCCCACTCCCGCGCCGGTCAGCCGACCGGACGGCCGCCGTGTTCCTGTGGCTCGGGCCCGTCGTCGCGCCGTGGCCGCTTGCCACGAGGCGCGGAGCCCGGGTCCGGTCCTGGCTTCTCGGGCTGCGGCTGCGGCACCCGCGGCACCCGCGGGTGCGGCCGGTCCTGGCGCCGGTCGCCGAACGCCTCCCGAATCAGCTCGTTCGCCTGTTCCTGGCTGAGACCGGTGGCCCGGATGACTTCGCTGGCGGTGGTCCGCACCTGCGCGATCACCACGCTGCCGGAGAGCCCCAACCCTGTCGCGTACGCCCGGCCGGCCGAGGCGACCGCACGCAGCACCTGCTCGCGGGCCTGCTGCGGCTCGGACCTGCCGACGCTGAACTCCCGCAGCAGGAGCCGAAACGACGCCCCGAGTTCCTGCACGGCGTCGACCATCCCCGGCGGGACCGGCTCGTCATCCTCGATGAGGGTGACGGCCCGGCGAATCAGGGCGCTGCTGTTGGTGAAGGCACGATTGACCGGATCACCGGCGGCGATGTAATGCGTCACCGTGTCCCGGCGCCGCCGCTGGACCGGCGAGAGGGTGATCGCTTCCTTCGCGCCGTCGATCGCGTCACCGAAGAGCGCCAGATGGCGCTGACCGGCGCGCATCGCAGTCAACGCCTGGTCCGCCTCCTTGGCATTCCGGTCGAGCAGCGCCTTCGCGGTCGCGCAGAGCTGCTTCGAGACCTCATCGAAGGCCGGCGCGGCCGATCGGTTGATCAGTCGCAGCGGATTCAGCGGCAGCAGGACGCTGGTCACCAGCAGGGCCGCGCCGCCGCCGATCAGCGCCTCCATGATCCGGCTCACCTCGATGTTGCGCCCCTGCGGTGTGACCGCCACCAGCAGCACGGCGGTCGACGCGGCCTGGTTCACCACCGGCACGCTGCCACCGACACTCACCGCGGCGAGGATCGCGAGGGTCACGATCGCCCCCATCTGCCAGAAGCCCGCACCGACGGCCTCCACGAACGCGTTGCCCACCGCGATGCCGAGCACGATGCCGACGATGAGTTCGATGCTGCGGCGCAGCCGCCGGCCGGTACTCGAGGCGATCGTGGCGACCGCCGCGGTCGGGGCGAAGACCGGCGACGGGGCGCCGGTCAGCCAGAGTGCGCCGGCCCAGGCGATGGCGACGGCCATGCCCGCCTGCAGCGCCACGCCGTACACGCGGCG
>Ga0233365_1000790_pt1 | contig 14172 bp, 9 predicted proteins | sample ElkDunMinimDraft_27_FD_191535 | JGI IMG/M metagenome (GOLD analysis project Ga0233365, IMG submission 191535) | Fecal eukaryotic communites from dung pellets of Tule Elk in California, USA - Elk Dung C36 | ecosystem: Host-associated > Mammals > Digestive system > Large intestine > Fecal | place...
TTCACCGGCAGTTCGCACGAGTTGCCAGTGGTTAATCGCACCGCGCATAATGAACCACTCTTCGCCGCGCCTCACTATTACGAAAGAGTACGCAACCGCCTCCGCTTCGTCCCCATTGACCTCGATCCGCGGGGTTGCCGTCAGGTGAGAGGATCCCGTGTGAACAAGGCCCTGGTGCCCAACGTCGTTGTACATCGTGATTAGGGCCTCAGGCGTGAACCGGGTCACTCCGCCGGCATCATAGATTCCATCTTCTGTCCAAAGGTTGGCTGCGGCCTGGGCAGAACCACTATCAACCGCTGGACCGTAGGAATTTAGAAGACGGATAATCTCCAAATGGTCCTCGGCCGCTCGAACTCGTTTCTCTAGCGCGGCAAGCCGCTCTTCGATGCTCATCCCTCAAGCTCCTTTGGACGGCTTTTCCCTGAACACGCCTATTCTCGGCGCAATGGAACGTTGACGGTGGCTGCCGTTAGACAGTGCCCGAGGATCTCAATTTGCCTTCCGGGCCAATACTTCTCGTCGGCGGCGCCTCCCGCGGCGCCCAGGCACATTTCCATCGCAGGGTTTCCCTCAGAATCTGTCCTTGTTAAAGGTGTCTAAGCTAGCCTGGCAGTTGTTCGGTAAAACCATCTGGATAACGGATCATGGCTATGCGTTCCTTGATGCGCCAACCGTCCGGGGTTTTTACGACTTCGTCGTTATTGTCGCCCCCGACCATCCTGCCGCTCCCAATGTCCGGACACATCCATTTCATCTTTACGAGGACTCGCCCTCCTTCCTCGCGGATCCAACAATTGGTCATGTGGTGCGCGGGCGGATGCGGCGGTTTACCTAGCGCAAAGAACGCTATGATCGCCTCCAACCCCACATGCAGATTGCCCCCGCATAGCCGCCCGTCAAAGCGGGCATCCTCAGTAAACACCAACGGAAACAGACTCTGGTCGTCGTGGTCCACTGCATGATGGCAGAAGGCTTCAAGCTGTTGGATATCGATGATGTCGCGGGTGTCCATTGTCTCTCCTCGCCCGGGTTCTTTTGCTGTTGACGGCGGCAGGCCGCTATCGCCGTGCCGCGTGCAAGGCGCCCAGATAGCCAAACACGCTCGATGCCCCGATGCTGAGGCCCGCGCCCGCGTAATGGGGTCCGGCAAGCGGCGCGGCGCAGTTTCCGGCGGCGTAAAGTCCCTCGATCGGGCTGCCGTCGTCCCGCAGGACCCGGGCATGCTCATCCGTAATAGCTCCGCCACAGGTGCCGACATCGCCTGGAACCAGCGGAGCGGCCCAAAACGGCGGCTCAGCAATCGACCCGAGGCTGGGATTTGGCTTGTTCGTGGGATCGCCCCAATATGCGGCGTAAGCATTGTCGCCGCGATGGAAATCCGTATCCACCCCAGTCTTGCAGAAGCCGTTGAAGCGTTCAACGGTCCGCTCGAGGCCTTCAGGATCGATGCCGCACTGGCGGGCGAGGCCGGTAATGGTCGCATCCTGACGGACCCAGCCATTGGCAACCCAGGCCTTCGGCATCCGCCCTGGCGGCTGATATCCAAACATGTAGCGCTTTCGGTGACGACTATCCATTATCATCCAGGCGGGGATCGCCGTGGATATCGAATTGCGCGCATAGGCGGCGCGGCCCTGTTCCATATAGGATCGTGCCTCGTTGACGAAGCGCTGACCTTTGGCGTCAACCAGCATCCCGTGCGGTTTGATCAGTTCCGGCACGATCTGGTAAGTTTCACCGTTGGCGACGAAGGTCATGATCCACCACGCCTCGTCCATCCACCCGAGTGCCGCCCCGGCACGCGCCATGGCATCGATCGCATCGCCCGTATCGCCCGGATTAGCCTTGGTCCACTCGACGGTGGTTGGCGCCTGAAGATGTTCCTCACGCATTGCAAGGTTTCGAGCAAAGCCCCCCGCCGTAACGATAATCCCGTGCGTTGCAGCGAGAGTGAGCGGCTTGCCATCCTGAAGAAGGTGAGCCCCTTCTACCTGACCATCGCGAAGGTCCAAGTCCACCAAGCCAGTATCGGTCCATATCTCGACGCCCAGCTTGAGCGCGATTTCGAGCATTCTGCCCTGCAGCGCTCCTCCGGCACCGAACAGTGCCTTCCCGGTCAGTTTCGACCATACGAGGCGCGCGCCAATGCGCGCGGCCATCACTTTGCCTTCCAGCGTAATGCCCACCCGCATCAGTCGCGCGCCTTCGGACGTGCGGACCGGTAGCGGTATACTGGGCGGCCGCAGCTTCGCCTTCCATGAGCCCAAGCGATTGGCGTCAAACAATGCCGCCTGCAACGAGCGTCCGGCTGCATGCCCCCCGGGGAGATGCTCGTAGTAATCCGAGTAGTCTGGACAGCGCTCGTATTGCATGCCTTGCGTTTCCAGCAAGGCCACGAAGGGGCCTACCGCATCAACGAAGGCCTCTCGCCGGGCCGGTGTCGAAGCCGGATCGCCTGCTTCGACGAAATTGGAGAGATAGCGCAGACTGTCCTCACGGGAATCCGCGATCCCGTCACGCGCCAACAGCGGGTTATTCGGCATCCACAGGACCCCGCCCGATAGAACTGACGAACCACCAAGCAGCGATGTCTTCTCTATCAAGAGCGGGCGTAGACCCTGCAACCTGGCAGTGATGGCAGCAGCAAGGCCTCCCGCACCGCTTCCCACTACGATGATGTCATAACGGTCGGTCATGTCGGGAACCTCCGCGCAGCGACGCGAGAGTGCCCGCAAAAATCTGGCAGGGACACAGTGCTTCTCACCAAAGGCTTATCGGCACTGGCGGCCGCTATTGAGCGACGCAGTTGGTGCCAGCGCATCACTGGAACGGACGAAGAGTCAGACGAAGATAAACGGCGCGGCCCGGATCACTGTAACAACCCACCTCGGAATATCCCGGAGGCCCTGACGTCGTTCCGCCAGAAATCGGTCCGCCAAGGATGTTTCCGCCAGCGAAATTGCCCGCTGCGCAGTTCGAGGCCGTATGTTTTCCGGTAATATTCTTGCCGATCAGAGCGACTTCCCACTGCTCGCTCTCAGGCTTTAACGTGACGCTGGCATCCACCTTTACGTAAGCCCGCTGGTAGTTGTCATTATTGGGCCGGTCGGTAGCCAGAAAAGTGACGTACCGCGACGAATACTGATTGTTGTTCGTCAGTTCCATTTTCAAGCCCGAGCTAACTGGCAGTTCATAACGGAAGCCGAAATTTGCAGACCATTCGGGGGCGCGGATCAGCGGCGTTCCGGAAAGGTCCTGCGCATTGAAGAAGCCGTATTCGCCATTGACGACTGCCGCACCCTCCGGCCCCGGCGCCATCTGGTCAGCACTGGGAGAGAATATCTGCGTGCACCCCTGCGCAACGGTCTGGCCCGTATAGCACGGTATGGTGTTGAGCTCCTGGTACCGTGCGCGGTTCCAGTTCACGGATGCGTTGAGCATCAGATCGTCAGCGAAGGACGGCCGGTAGGAGAGGTCGAAATCTACGCCATAGGTTCGCGCCTTGCCAGCATTCACTGTGCGGATCACCGGCGCACTGTTCACGGAAGGTTCGATGCCGCCAACCTGTAGTCCGCGGTAACGGTAGTCATAGAAAGCAATGTTGGCGAGGAGGCGGCGGTCGAGCAAGCGCGCCTTGGCTCCCAATTCATATCCCTGCACACGCTCGTCCCCGAACGCATTATCTTCCCCTGCCACAGGTGGCACGGCGATCTTGAATGAGCCCGACTTGTAGCCCTTCTTGTAGGACCCGAACAAAGTCAGGTCGTCAGTGGGTGTGTAGGTCAAGGTCGCTTCCGGCGAGAAATTGCTCGCGTGAATACGGGGCACCGGCAAAGTCGCTGTCAGATCCGTTGATGTCACGAAATCGAATACCCGTTCGCTCCGCGTCTCGTCGGACCACCTCACGCCACCGGCGATCTCTAGCTGGTCGGTAAGCTCGTACCGCAGTTGGCCAAACAGCGAATAGGTCTTGATGTCGACGGTGGTCGACCTGTCGTCGTTCAGGATTTCAGCCCCGACCACCGCCGGACTGAGAAAGCCGTAGGTTCGGTTGCGAAGAAAGGTCACTCGATCATAAATCCGACCATCTTCGTAGAAAGCGCCCAAAGTGAAATTCAACGGCCCCGTAAAGTCGCTGTTGAGCCGAAATTCCTGGGTGAACTGCTTCCGGGCAAAATCATTCATTACGGAAAGGAACGTCGCGCTGGCCCCAGTTTGGGAAGCATTGACCAGGCTGTCCGATTTCAGTTTGTAATAGGCCGTCGTCGAAGTCAGCGCCAGATTGTCTGCCAGGTCGTAGTTTAGCTCCAGCGTGGCGAAATCCTGCTTGTTGGTCAGATAGGGCACGCCATCGTTCGAAATCCCCGGAAATGCCGCCGGGTCCATATAGACGGTATTGAGGTTGCGGTTCAGCTTGCAGTCTTCGCTTGGGCTGAGGAAGCGCAGCGGATCGACGGGGGTGAGGAAATTCGGCGCCGGTGGAATGGGCGAGCCAGGAGCCCCACTACCAAAGCCGAACGCTTGGCCAACCCCCTCCGGACAACTGGTCAGCTGGAAGAAATCGCCATGGATGGTCCGGTCGAAGGTATGATTGATCTTGAGCCGAACCGCCAGATCCTCGAGCGGATCCCACAGCGCGGTGCCGCGCAGAACAAGGTTCCGCGCCTTGCCCGCCCGGCTGAGTGGAGCTGCTGCACCAGTACCGGGCACGGGCTCGGCCAAGTTCCGGAAATGGCCTTTGCTTTCGCCGTAGGCCCCGGCAAATCGTAGCTTAAGAGTGTCCGCCACCGGTCCGGAAACGATGAGTTCGCCCCGGCCTTCCTTGGCGTAGAATTCATAGGAACCGCGAGATATCAGCTCAAATTCGTCGCCAGGGTCCGCCGTCGTGAGCGAAATGACGCCGCCAGGACTGCTCTTCCCGTAGAAAAGCGCTTGCGGGCCTTTGAGAACTTCGACCTGGGAAACGTCAAACAGGCCGCTACTGAAAGCAAGTCCCTGCCCAAGCGAAAGGCCATCGATATTCAAGGAAACAGACTGATCCACGCCCGGATCGGCTGATGACGTGCCGATACCCCTGATCGTCACTTGCGGCCCGATGGACAACAGGTTTCCACCTAGAACCAGGCCGGGCACAAGACGAGGTAGATCGGTGACCTGCGTCACCTGGAAACTTTCAAGGCGTTCACCGCTCACTGCGGTCACGACGACTGGTACCTTTAGGAGCGATTCCTGCCGCTTACGCGCTGTTACGAGGATTTCATCATGGATGGCGTCGTTAACAGCAGCGGCCCCCTCCAATTCTGGCTTCTCCGCACTTTGCGCCAGCGCTGGATCAGCGAGCATCAACGCTAGCCCACATGCGACAGATGCTCGCAATCCTGACGCTACAACTGTCGCCCTCATATCCCATCCCTTGTTATGCTTTGAAGCCCAGACTGGCCGCAGACATCCCCTTTCCGCCTTATAATTCAGCAGAATTTGAAATGTACCGCTACATATGTAGCGGTACATGAAGCAGCAATTTCGGTTGGTCAAGCCGTCCTACCGAATTAGTTCGCCGGACAGTTTTGCACGCAACCAGGCGCAAAACCCGCTAGGGGCGAGCATCGCCGCCCTGACGCTGGCTTGTTTTTGCGAAACGCACAGATACACCCACTGGGGGAGCAAATATGACGCGTACCGGCAGACGATCAAAATCGGCGGTCACTTTGCGAACGGTCGCGGCCCACGCTGGAGTCTCGCCCATGAGCGTCTCCAATGTTCTGAACGGTCGTGCTGTTTCACTCCGCGTCAAAGACGCTGTCCTGCGAGCAATCGATGACCTGGATTACACACCGAACCAGGCAGCACGGCAGTTAGCGAGCGCGGCGCCGATGTTTATAGGGCTGGTACATTCCAACGACGAACATCCGCTATCGTCAGCCCTGCTTACTGGAGCCCTGAAAGCAACCGCGCGCCTTGGCGTGCAATTGCTGCTGCAGCCCATCGTCTATAGCGAGATAGACAAGGGGTGGCAGGCGGTGGAAGCCCTCAGAAATCGGGGGGCGGAAGCTATACTGGTGCCCCCAGTGTTTGGTGAAGCCATGGCGGAAAGCTTGCAAGGCCGCGAGATCGACTTCCCCATGATCTGCGTCGGGCCCGCCGGCCCGATAGATGGAATATCCTCCGTCCGGATAGACGACACCGCGGCGGCACACGAAATCACGGCGCTTCTGATCGCAAAAGGCCACACCCGGATCGGGTTTATAAGGGGGTCCAACTACTTACCCTGGTACGAATCGCGGACTGATGGCTACCGCCGCGCCTTACTGGATCACGGCCTGCCCTGTGATCATGACCTGATCATCGATGGCAGCTTCGACTACCAGCAGGCTCTGGAATCAACAGCACGTCTCTTGGATCTCCCCGATCCGCCAACAGCCATATTCGCATGCAGCGATGAAATGGCGGCAGGCGCGCTGACGATGGCCCACATGCGAGGCGTGTCGGTGCCGGAGAAGCTAGCCGTTGCAGGGTTTGACGACAGTTATTTCGCACAAAAGGTCTGGCCGGCATTAACTTCCGTCAAAGTGCCGACTGTGGAAATGGCTGAAGCGGCCGTGGACCAGCTCGTTAATCTACTTCGCTCTAACTCCAACGAGCCCGCGCAGACAAAAGTGACTTATTTCGATTACGGCGTGGTCCGGCGGGCATCGACCGGCGATTAGTCGGGAAAAGTCTCTCAGGGATTGGCTTTAGAGAGAGAACAGCTTTGTGTCGTCAATCGGGCATCCGCACTGCACTACAGAATGACCGCATTTGTCGGATTTCCCTTTCTTTGTAGACTGCGCCGACGGAGGCAAACGCCGACATAGCTGCCGTCGCGTCGGTTTCTACGTCATTTCAAAGCCGCCTTTTGTTCAGGTTTCGTAGCAGCCTTCCTAGCCGTGAGTCTGATCCGAATGTGGCGTATTGTATCGGCCCTTGTTTTGTCGGAGTGTGATCCAATGTCGGATGCCGAACATGGTTGCCTTTGAACACGATGGGCATCAGGAAGCTTTGCAGCATCGCGGTGGTGCCCGTCAGCAAGGCCCATTCCGTGATCCCGATTCCCAGCCCCGCCGCGTAGATCATCAGGGCAAGGGCAAGCAGCAGCATGCCCGTGCCGATCAGTCTTTTGGTCCGCTTGTCGCTGCGGTGTCCTAACCGCTCGTTGTAGGCGCGATGGTGCCGGTCCATTGCGAGCATGAGGTTGAGATTGCCCAAGGCGATCAGAGTCAGGGCGGCGAGTTCGGTCATCATGGCTGGCTCCCTGACTTTGGCCGTAAGCGCCAGGCGATTGCGGCGGCTCCGATACCCGTGAGCATCATGGTCAGATCGACACTGGCGACTAGCCAGTTTCCCTGCATGATCATCGGAAACGCTCCCTTGTTAGTCGTGGCCGCGTTCACGAAAGGCACGCTGATGGCCGCTACGGCGAGCGCTCCGGTCAGTGCGAACCAAGCTCTGCGACGGCCGATTACCAGTGCGATAAGCAGCGCGGCGATCCAGATCAGGAAGAAGCTTCGCACTTCGGCCAGCGGCCGCGCTGCGATCTCCAGAGGGAGCAGCCTGTTCGCCAGGAAGAAGCCAACCATTGCAATCGGCAGGCCAACGATAACGCCGGGATTCGCACGCGCGATGAAGCGGTCGAGCAGGCTTGGCGCATGATGTCCGGTGTTGCGCTTCACGGTCCACAGCAGCAGGCCTGTGGCGATCAAGGCTGCTGACCCAAGCCCTGCGATGAAGTACAGCCAGCGCAGCAATGGATCGGCGAAGCGCGCCATGTGCAGTCCATAGAGGAAGGCCTGGGTGTCCGCCGCGGGCTGCGCCTTTCGCTCGCTGGCGATCTCGCTGCCATCTAGCACATGGTAGACAAGTCGTTCGCGCCGGTGTGACACGACGCCGCTGGGTGAGCGCGCAAGCTCCACGGTGGCATTGCGATCGCCGGGTAGGCGGACCGTTACCGTCGATACGCTACCCGAGCCCCAGCGCTCTTCCGCGCGCGTTACGAACGGATCGAGATCGGGCACAGGCAAGGGAACTGCGGCGCGCTCCGGATACGGGCGGCCGCTGCGCTCCTCGGCAAAGGCCTTGCGCGCGATTGCAGGGTCGGAGAACTGCCGGACGATCGGCTCTCCGCTGCCATAATTCGCCAGCATGCCAAACGGCATGACGGTGCTGACGATCGGAATGAGGCCCGTATATGTGATGACAAGGTGGAACGGCAGCAGCAGGACGCCAAGGACGAGATGCGCGTCGAGCCAGGCGCGCTGCCGGTGCACGCTCGGCCGGAAGGTGAAGAAGTCGCGGAGGAAACGCTTGTGCGTGATGATGCCCGAAACAACGATCGAAAGCATCACGATCGCCATCGCCGCGGAATAGCCCCAAGCCGAACGGCCGGGCTGATCGAAGCGGTAGTGCAGCCGGTAGAAGAAGTCGCCGCCCCGGGTTTCGCGCGGTGCCGGTGCATTGCCGGCGCCGAGGATCTCGCGTTCCGCGCGGCCTTCTTCTGAAGAGCGCCAGGAAAGCCGGGTGACGGGGTCGCGGGCATCGGGAAGCGTTACGGTCCAGCTTGCAGCATTCGGCGCGGCCGCCTGCAACCGGGCCTTAGCGCGGTCCAGCAATTCGGGCGAGCGCACCGTGACGACGGCCTCAGGCGTCATCCATGTGGTGATCTCATCCTTGAACACCGCGGGTGAGCCGGTGACGAACATCATGTAAAGAACCCAGCCGGCGACGATCCCCGACCAGCCGTGGAATGAGGCCATTGCCTGGCGCAGTTCGCCCATCATGGCAGGAGCCCTCGCCATGCGGCGAAAGCGCAGCCCAGCAGCGTCGTGCCGCCAAGCACCAGCCAGACGCGCGTCAGGCTATGCGCGCCGAACGCCCAGACGACCGCTGCCGTGCAGATCACAATGGACAGCAGCGTTGCCGTAACGGTCGCCTCCGCGCGGGGTAGCGGCAGTGACCACGCCAGCAGAGCCGTCATCGTGGCCGTGAAGCCGTAGCCGCCGACCACCGCTGCCAGCGTGCGCTGCAAGCCCTGCTGCCTGGCCGGTGAGGGAGGGGCCTTGCGGCCCGCTCCCTGTTCTGGTCCGCCCACGTCAGAACGACACGTTGAGCGTAAGCTCCGCCGTACGCGGCGGGGCCGGGCTCAGCGCGATCACACTGCCACCTTGCGGGAAGTAGAACTTGTCGAAGATGTTCGACACACGCAGATCGACCGCGAACCGCTCGTTCAGCCGCCAATTGATCCCACCGTCCGCCAGCACATAGGGGGCCAGTTTGATCGTATTGGCGTTGTCGGCATAGCGATCCCCGACATAGCGCAGGCCGGCGCGCAAGGTCCAACCGGGCACGGCTTCCCACATCGCCCAGAAATTGGCGAGGCGAACCGGCACGCTGGTCGGGCGATTTCCCGCGCGCGAGATAGCAACGCCGCCCACCGTCTCCCAGAAATCATCGTACTGCGCATCAAGGATCGCGCCGTTCACATCGAAGCGCAGCCGCTCGCTGGGTGTCCAGGTGATCGCCATCTCCAGCCCCTTGGACGATTGCTGGCCGACCTGCTGTGTCAGCCCCGGTTGATCCAGCACCGGTACGAGCAGGTCATTCTTGACGATGCGGTAGGCGGCGAAAGTGATCTCGCCCTTGTTGCCGGGGAACACGTGCTTGAGCCCGGCCTCTATCTGACGGCCCGACATCAGCTGCATCTTTTGCGCCGATGCGCTCATGTTGCCGATGCTGCCCGGCGGGTCAGTCGCCGTGGAGTATTGGGCATAGAAGCTGAAGGCCGGCGTCAGGGCATAGACCGCGCCCACGCGCCAGCTGAACGGCTCGAACGTCGCGTTGGAGGTGACGCCGGTCAACCGCTCCAGCCGGTCCACCTTGAAGTGATCCCAGCGCAGACCTGCCACGACGGAGAGTTCCGGCGTAATCTCCAGCCGATCCTCCGCGAAGAGCGAGACCTGATCGGTGAGGAAGCGGTTGATATAGCTGTAGCCACCGGGGGTGGGGATGAATACGCCCGGCGATTTGCCGTCTATGTCAATCAATGTGGTGGCCTGCGACACCCAGTAGACGTGCTTGAAATTGACGTGCGTCAGTTCGCCCCCCACTGCGAGCGTGTTGGTCATGCTGCCGATCGGCGTTGACAGGTTCGCGGTCAGGTTGCCGCCGTACTGCTTCAGGTCGTGCGTCAGGTCGGTGCCGCCCGTGCGGCGCACCTGGTTCGTCGCGGGCACATAAGTGGGTGATCCGGCGCTATGCCATCGGCGGTCGCTGTCGAGGTAGTACAGCGTGGTTCGGACGGAGAACTGCTCGCTGGGTGCCCATTCGGCCTTGAACTGGGTCCAGCTGTCCTTGTAGTTCAGATCGGCGTCCAGAAAGTTGTAGTTCCTGAAGCGCAGCGAACGGTCGAACTCGCCATTGATCAGCGGGATAGCAGAGACATTGGCCGGGTTCTGGTCACCATAGTCCTGCGACAGGGTAAAGCTCAGCGTGTCAGTGGGCTCAAAACGGAGCGCGGCGGAAATCGCGAGGCTTTTGGACTCACCGCGATCGGACCAGCCGCCGGCGGCATTGCGGCTGGCTGAAATGCGATAGCCGAGATTGTCCGCGATGGGGCCGGTGGAATCCACTGCGGCGCGAAAGCTGCCATAGGTGCCGACGCCGATGCGCGCCTTCTGGCGAGTATCTATCATGTCCGGCCGCAGTGGCACGACGTTTACCGCCCCGCCGATTGCGCCCGAGCCATAGAGAACCGAGCTTGCGCCGCCCAGAACCTCGATCCGGTCAACCGTCCAGGTATCAAAGGGGAAGGTCATGGTACCGGCGGCGACCACCATCTGCAGGCCATCGTATAGCCGCATGACGGAATTGAGCCCCGTGAAGCCGCGCGCACTGAGGGCCAGTCCGCCATTGCCGCTTGAGGCCTGGTCGGTGACGCCTGCCGCCCGCGAGATGGCTTCCTGCGTGGTGAAGTCACCGCGGGCGCGAATAAGGTCGCCGGGAAGTATCTGGATGCTCGCCGGATTTTCCAGCGGCGTGATGTTGAGGCGTGAACCGCCCGCTTTGGTATCAAGCGTGACGGCAGCCTCGCCGGTTACGACGATCGTGCGATTGTCTTCATCAGATTCTTCAGCGTGCACTGCGGTGATGGGAAACAGGCACAGCGCTGCGGCCACGGCTAGCCGTGATGTCATGGATTGCATTTGTTCAAACCCCGTCGGCGTCTTGCGACTGAGGCAGGGGCGTGCCGTCACGAACGGTCGGCGCGCGCGAACAGGCGGACGCCCAGAGCGCCCGTCGTGCGAACCGATGCGGCCCCCGCCGCTCGTTCGTCGCTCAGACGGAGTTCACCGTGCCGCGGCCATCCCCTGGGCCAAGGCAAGAGCGACCAGACGCCGGCAGGTCTCCTGGCTCACGGGTCATAGCTTGATATACGGCCTTCCCAGGCCTCGCATGTTTTTGCGTCCGGCCCAGTGGCTGCTTCCATCTTGTAGAGGAAGCGATGTATATCGCGCTCGCCGCTTACAGTTGCAGGGACAGCCACGGATTCGAATGGCAAGCCATTCCCACCGCATTCCCATTTTAATCCCCGTTACAGGGAACCGACGCGATCATGTTCGACACCCTTTCAGGTCTCGAACGGTTGGCCCCCTAGCGGGTGTGTAAAAGTTCGGCAAGTCATCTATGGTATTACGCATCTCTGGTCAGGCCCGGCCGACCAATCCGCCATCCGAGGGTTCACAACCCCAACTTTCCTGCCGTTGGCAGCACCAGATTGCGTCCCTGATAGCGGACTGTCCGGAGTTAGGGCCGCGCGCCAAGGCAGTTAAGGGCGGCTGTGTTGGGGTGTCCAGACAGACGGCTTTTGGCGACGATCTAGCGATAGCCGCCGTTAGGTCACGCGCCACGATCCGGGTGCGACGCGGCAATCACCGTCGAATAGACGGCCACCGTGGGGTGCCAACTCTGCTTCGGCTAGAGCGATAACAGGGCCGGCATCGCCATTGCTGAACAGCGCCCTGAAGGCGGTTTCAAACCTGACCGGCAATTCGGCATCGATTTCGCCCAGTAAGCGCGGCGCCCATTTTCCCGCTCCATTCCAACGCCCTCGTCCGCGCAAAGAGAGCTCTACGAGCTTGGGATGGAGTAAAGCGCCGATGGCCATGTTCTCGCCCGTAGTTCGATCTCCACGGAGGTCATCGACTGCATCCGTGATCTCATAACGCAGCGCGTTCAAGGCGGTGAGCGATAGCGGAAAGGGCCCCTTCGCCAACCGCCCCGATACATCCATGCGTAGAGCCTCGGCCTGATCCTGCGCTGGGCCAATGACGATGCCTTCCGCGATCATGTTGAGAATGCTGGGCTGTCCTCGCGCCACGTCTTCGTTGACAAACCAGGCCAACGTTCGTCGATCATGGACAAATGCCTCCACTGGCACCTTCCCGGCGATGAAAGATTCCCGCCGTGCCGCCTCAAGGTGATCGTAGACAACAACAAGGTCGAGGTCTGAAAGGTAAGTGCCCTCACCACGTATGATCGAGCCGGCGGCATAAGCGAAAGCGGCACCTTCGTAACGAGAGGTGAATACGGCTTCGGCGATCGCGAGGGCTTCAGTCGGAGTAGCGCAGCAGCGGTCAATCATGCAGTGTATCTACGTCCGGTTCCGGCAACGAGACAACGGGAGAATAATAGCCGCACTGCCGACGGTTGTCCCTCTGGTCGAGGCGGCAACTGCCGACCAATATTAAGCCGTTCGCTCACCGGGTGACGCAGGTCTGTTCAGCACCAAACTGGCCGTTCGGAGGGACTCAAGCAGGCGGTCGGCAGCCGCCCAGTATGCGTCGTTCGCCAATCGGGCTTTGAACGGCAGCTTCCGCCCAAAGCCGGTCGTTCCCAGCAGACAATAGGAACGTCCGCTCGTGCCGAAACCTGCCGTTGGAATTGCGTGAGTATCTGGGCAGCAGACGCCGACACTGCAGTCATCCAAGCCCAAACCTACACCCAATAACCGGTCATTTCGTTCACCCCACCTCATCAGGTTTGTGGTCGGTTGGCGACCCATTGGCTTGGTTCTCCCGGCCCTGCTCGTGTAAGCAAATCTTAGGCACCGCGGACATCCAAGCGGCAATAAGCAATGCTTGGGTTTTTGACATCTTGCTGGGTGCCACCCTCGTTGACTTCCATGTCACGGTCTCGGTGCGATCGCCAAGCATAGCAAATGTCCAGAGGTCCGCCCAAGTCACTCAGAAAAGCTGCCCAGTGTTCCTGCGTTATAATTGCCAAACGGGACCGGCGGAAATCTGCGCCAGCAACATTCGATGTCGGCGTCATTCGATCTGCTCGATGCCACTCGAGAGGCGCAGGCAAGATGAGAATGGACTTACCTATTTACCCTGATGCGTGAACCAAGGAACACCCGATGGCGCACAAGTGCGCGAAGAGTACAATCTGACCGCAAAGCCCCTGCACTGCATTGAGGCGCAAGGAGAAACAGGCATGTGCGATGCCAGCTTTGACGCTGTCGAATTGCAGCAACGCTCCATCCGTCGCCGCGCCATCGAAGCTGTCATCTGTCGGACGTCAACGCGCAGTGACAACACCGTGAACCGGAGTTCCGTCAGACTTCTGCGATCGCGGATTGTACGCGATGCATCTGTCGCCGCAGTCGCTGCCGCAACTTGGGCCTTGATCCCCTCGGCATCGGCTCAGCAAGTCATAGCCGATGGAACCGCCGTTGCCGCGAGCGGACCTGTCGTGACGAGTGCCAACGCCGATCCCGGGATTGCCCTGCGGGCACTGAACGGCGGCCAGATTTCGACCAGCGCACCTGTGACGGCCAACACCTCAGGCAGCGGCGCGCGCGGCGCTGTGGCCGAGAGCGGGGGTACGATCACCCTCACCAGTTCGGCCGTTACGACCAGCGGCATTATCTCCACCGGCGTGCAGGCCGAAACGGGCGGCACCGTCAATCTCGGGGGAACGGCTAGCGCGCGAACGGCCATCCGGACGCTCAACGCCAATACGAGGGGTGTGGTGACGACGAGCGGCGTTATAAATGTTGCCTTCACCGATGTGTTCGCCAGCAATCACGCCCTCGTTGCCGAGGGCACAGGACAAGTCCACCTTGGGGACGGCGCT
>Ga0233365_1000793_pt1 | contig 14147 bp, 15 predicted proteins | sample ElkDunMinimDraft_27_FD_191535 | JGI IMG/M metagenome (GOLD analysis project Ga0233365, IMG submission 191535) | Fecal eukaryotic communites from dung pellets of Tule Elk in California, USA - Elk Dung C36 | ecosystem: Host-associated > Mammals > Digestive system > Large intestine > Fecal | place...
AGGTGGGCGAATCCAGACTCATCGGAGCAGCGCAAGGCCCGGAACGGTGTCCGCCTATGTTCGGCGGCCGAAAAGCGAAGCCGGCCAACGATTCCGCCCCTCCAGGTGCTGCGTTCTGCCGGAGGCAGACCAGACAACACAGCGCCGGAGGCAGACCAGACGGCAAAGCGCGAGGCGTGGGCTTCCGCCGCCTACGGTTTTGGTAGGCAGGGAAGCCCGCAACGCCGCGAGGCGATGTGATGCGAAACCCGAGCACGGTTCCGCCCGTCCAGGCCCTCGCGTCGCAAGACGCGGGTCGGCGCCGCCTACGGTTTTGGTAGGCAAGGAAGACCGCAACGCCGCGAACCGAAGCCAGCCAACGACTCCGCCAGTCCAGGCCCTCGCGTCGCAAGACGCGGGTCGGCGCCACCTACGGTTTTGGTAGGCAAGCCGGGCCGCAACGCCGCCAGGCGAGGCCAACAAACGGAACCGCCCGTTCAGGTACGCGTATGGCAAGGCGTGGGCTTCCGCCGCCTACGGTTTTGGTAGGCAAGGAAGACCGCAACGCCGCCAGACACGTGCCTGAACAGGCGGAAAGTCAGCACTCGATGACGTTGACGGCAAGCCCTCCCCGCGAGGTCTCCTTGTACTTGACCTTCATGTCGGCACCGGTCTCGCGCATGGTTTTGATGACCTTGTCGAGGCTGACGGTGTGTTGGCCGTCGCCGCGCATGGCGAGTCGGGCGGCGGTGATGGCTTTGATGGAGGCGACGGCGTTGCGTTCGATGCAGGGGATTTGGACGAGCCCGCCGACGGGGTCGCAGGTTAGGCCCAGGTTGTGTTCCATCGCGATTTCGGCGGCGTTCTCGACTTGGGCGGGGGTTCCGCCCAGGACTTCGGTCAGTCCGGCCGCGGCCATGGAGCAGGCGGAACCGACTTCGCCTTGGCAGCCGACTTCGGCTCCCGATATCGAGGCGTTCTCCTTGAAGAGGACTCCGATCGCGGCGGCGGTCAGCAGGAAGCGGATGACGCCCTCTTCGTTGGCGCCGGGGACGTACCGCCAGTAGTAGTGCAGGACGGCGGGGACGATTCCGGCGGCACCGTTGGTGGGTGCGGTGACGACTCGGCCGCCTGCGGCGTTCTCCTCGTTGACGGCCAGCGCGAAGAGGGTCACCCAGTCCATGACCTGCAGCGGGTCGCTGGTGGCCTGGCGGCCGAGGTCGCTTTGGGCCTGGGTTTCGGCTCGCAGGTCCCGGTACATCTCGGAGGCTCGCCGGGGGACTTTGAGCCCGCCGGGGAGCCTGCCTTCGGTGTGGCATCCGGCGTGGACGCAATCGCGCATGACCTGCCAGATGCGCAGCAGTCCGGCCCGGATGTCGGATTCGGAGCGCCACGCCTGTTCGTTGTCCATCATGATCCGGCTGATCGATTTCCCGGTTTGCGTGGTCAGTTCCAGAAGCCGGGCTCCGGTGGTGAAGGGGTGGGTCACCGGGGTGTCATCGACCTTGATGGGTGAGTCTCCGGCAGCGGCCGCCTCGTCGACGACGAATCCGCCGCCCACCGAGTAGTAGGTGCGTTCTCTGATGACCACGCCGTTGGCGTCGCTGGCGGCGAAGGTCATGCCGTTGGGGTGGAAGGGCAGGGTGCGGCGCCGGTGCAGGGTGAGGTCGGTGTCCGGATCGAAGCGGATGTCGTGCACCGCGAGAAGACTGAGGCGGTTGGTGCGGTGGATTTCGGCTACTCGGTCGGCGACGGTGGAGGTGTCGACGGTTTCGGGGTCTTCACCGCTCAACCCGAGGAGGACGGCCGGCCCGGAGCCGTGTCCGTGTCCGGTGGCGCCCAGGGATCCGAAGAGTTCGGCTCGGATTCCGGCGACCTCGGTGAGCATCGCGTCGGCTTTGAGCCCCTCGACGAAGGTGCGAGCGGCTCTCATCGGCCCGACGGTGTGAGAACTGGACGGCCCGATACCGATCTTGAAGAGATCGAAGACGCTGATCATGGCGGTACCGACTCCTAGAACACAGTGGAGGGCGACACGTCGCTGTGTCGACCTGCCGCAAGCGTAACCCGAGGTGAGTCACTGAATGATCTTGTCGTGACGAGGGACTCAGCCTCGACGGTCGTCAGTCTCGGAGCCCGGCTTTGCGGTCGGCTTCGGCCAGTTTCGCGAGGTAGGCGTTGTAACGCTCGTGCGGGTCGTCTTCCGGTGTGTTCGATTCGGCGGCGCGTTGTGCGGCCCGGTCCAGTCGTCGACCTTCCCGATCCTCACTGCGCGACCACTGCCACACCAGTGCGGTCAGCACTATCACGCTGGGAATCTCACCGAAGGCCCACGCGATGCCACCGCCTGCGTTCTGGTCCTCCAGTGGAGTGGCTCCCCAGTCGCGGCCGAGTTCGCTGAACCAGCCGCTGGCGATGACCTCGGTGGACTGCATGATCGTCAGGCCGAAGATGGTGTGGAAGACCACCGCGATGAAGAACATGAGTATGCGCGCGGGGTAGGGGGGCCGTCGCGGCGCCGGGTCGGGGCCGATGATCACCCAGAAGAACAGGCCACCGGCGGCCAGGAAGTGCCCGACCATCAGCAGGTGACCGGCGTGGGTTCGCATTCCCCATTCGAAGAGCCCGGTGAAGTACATCAGATACAGGCTGAAGATGTACAGGGCCAGCGCGATGAGCGGGTGTGACACCACTCGAACGATTCGAGAGTGGAGGATCGCGGTGAGCCATTCGCGCGGTCCACGGCTCTTCGACGGCTTCAACGCTCGCAGGGCCAGCGTGATGGGCGCGGCCAGCACCAGCAGGATCGGTACCAGCATGTTCAACGTCATGTGCTGCATCATGTGGATGCTGAACAGCACCATGCTGTACTTGCCCATGCCGGAGGAGGTCACGAACACCGCGAGCAGCCAGCCTCCGCACCACAGGAGCGTCCTGACGACCGGCCAGGTGTCGCCCCGGCGGCGCAGTCGACGGACCCCGGCCAGGTACAGCCCGATTCCGGCGACGGCGGCGGTGCAGATCAGGATCTGCGGGTACCAGTCGGTCAGGATGGTCACGGCGGTCATCGGCGCGGGCATGGGGAACCCGAGCAGTGCCTGCGCGGTGGATTCCTCGGCGACCGGCGCCGGGTAGGGCGTGCGGGACAACGCGACGGCCAAACCGAACGTGCCGCCCATCAGCACGAGTTCGATGACGGCGAAACGGCGGAACGCGCCGGGGCGACCGGCTTCGATCGCGGGCAGGGTCGCACGGCGATGCCACCAGCCGAATCCGCCCAGGATCAGCAGAGCGGCGACCTTGGCGAGGACTTCGCGACCGTAGGCGGTGCCGATCAGGTCGTCGATGGTGGTGAGGCGGGTGGCCGCGTTGATCGCTCCGGAGGCGGCGACTCCCACGAACGCGACCAGTGCCAGGCGGCTGTACCGGTTGGCGGCGGCAGCGGCGGTGCGGCGGGCGAGCAGCAGTGCGAACAGGCCACCGGTCCACAGCAGGGCGCCGGTGACGTGCAGCAGCATCGAGTCGACCGCGATCTGGTGGTTTCCGGAGGCGGCGGAGTGACCGGTGAACACGATGGGGAAGCTCGCGACGACCGCGACGACACTCGCCCATGCCGCCGAGTTGACGGTGAGACTGTTGAGCGCCATGATTCCGGCGACGACGGCCAGCAGCGCGGTCAGCGCCATGGCGAAGCCGGTGCCGGTGTCGCGGATGAAGCTCCAGACGGCTTCGGGGCTGACCATGGCCATGTCGGAGGCGAAGATGTCGGCCAGTTTGATCGGGATCTGAACCAGACTGATCAGACCCCACACGACCGCGATCCAGCCTCCGAGCCGCAGCCAACGATATGACTGGGCGCGGATTCGGCCTTTCTCACCGTCGACGAAGAAGGCGGCGGCGATGAGAGAGCCGACGGCTGCGGCGGCCAGCAGCTGGCTCAGCAGTTTCAGCAGCGGAACCAGCCAGGTCACGGTGGTGTCGCGCGGTGGCAGGCCCAGGACGGCTTCGGTGATGACTCCGCCGCCCACGTTGAGGAGCCACACGGCGGTGAGGGTGGCGGCGGCGACCGCGAGCAGCGGCGCGAGCAGCCTCAGACCGCGTGGTGCGGTCGGGACTGGTGTGTCGACGGTGTCATCACGAGCCGGTTCGGTGGAGAGTTCAGCTGTGTCAGCCACGTGTTCGATCCTGACCGACCTGGTTGTGGCGCTGACGCTGGGGGTTGCGATTGTGTGCTGCGCGGCGGGTTCGGGGCCCTCACCATGCGTGGGGCGCCGAAGTCGGCTCCCTCACAAGTGTTCGCCGTCAACGCATCACGGTGTCAAAATCGGGTCATTCGCAGCCCCATCGGAGGACCCCGTGACCGCTTACCTCATCGCCCATCTGCAAGACGCCGCACCACATGCGGAGATCGTCGAATACATCGAACGGCTCCCCGGAACGTTCACGCCTTACGGTGGCCGTTACCTGGTGCACGCCACACCGCACGAGGTGAAGGAGGGCACGTGGTCGGGCGGCACCGTCATGGTCGGCTTCCCCGACATCGCAGCGGCACGCTCCTGGTGGGACTCCCCCGCGTACCAGGAGATCGCACCACTGCGGCGTCGACACATCGAAGGCGACATCATCATGGTCGAGGGGGTTCCCGACAACTATGAGCCGACCGGGATCATCCAACACCTGCGTGATGCCCTGGCGGCACAGGAACAGTAGGAATCCGCCCGCCACCTCACCGGCCTTCCGCGTTCTCTCCCACGACCGTGACCCGTAGTGGGCGGGAAATAATTGGAGAACACGAGTTCGGGCAGCAGCGGATCGAGTGGCGCCATACAAGGCAACGCGACGGGATGCGCCGGCCCCGGCACCTACAGGCTGCGAGCCCGATACGTATTGGGGATGTGCAGATCAACTCCGGGTACCAGACGTACCACCTCGAACTGCCCTGCGGCTAACCGCCGCGATCCAGGCCGTCGATCGGCTCACCACTCCACAGCGGCGGGCCGCTCCTACTTGTCCGGACAAGTGGCCACATGTCTACGCGACGGAACAATCGATCGTGGACATTGCTTGAGGTGGTCACTCCTGAGCCGTGGCGACTCCTCCGCGAACCCATCCCGTTGACTTCAGGCCTTCCGCCTGACAAATCGGCTCATTCGGGATAGAGATGTCACAGGTTTGCCGCACCATGGTCGCGACCTGAGGAGGTGGGGGCGTGACCGAGATGATGATCCGCGCCAACGGTGTCGAGTTGTGCGTTGAACCGTTCGGGGACTTGTCCGATCCGGCGATCGTCCTGTTGAGTGGCGGCGCTACGTCGATGCTCGGTTGGGAGGACGATTTCTGCGAGGCGTTGGCGGCCGGGTCTCGGCTGGTGATTCGGTACGACTATCGCGACACGGGACGGTCGGTGACGTACCCACCGGGTGAGGCGGACTATCGCCTGGCGGATCTGTCGAGTGACCTGGTGGGCATCCTGGATCATTTTCGTCTGCCGACCGCGGACCTGGTGGGGCTCTCGCTGGGTGGTGGCCTCGCGCAGTTGACGGCGATGGACCACCCGGACCGGGTGGCGTCGTTGACGTTGATCGCGTCGAGTCCGGTGGGCCCCGGCGGTGGTGACACCGACCTGGATTGGATGACCTCGGAGACGATGAGCGAGTTCGAGGGGATGGGCGATCCGCCGACCGATCGGGAGGGGTTGATCGAGTATCTGGTGACGCACCAGCGGCTGTGCGCTTCCCGGAATGTTCCCTTCGACGCGGCCGGGGCTCGGAAGACGACCGCTCGGGTGGTGGATCGGGCACTGGATCTGGCGGCGATGGAGAATCATCAGGCCGTCGCCTTCACTCGGTGGCCAAGGGAGCGGCTGTCGGAGATTTCGGCGCCCACGTTGGTGGTGCACGGAACCGACGATCTTCTGTTGCCGTATCCGCATGCCCTGGCGTTGGCCGAGGAGATCCACGGGGCACGGCTGTTGACGTTGGAACGGTGTGGCCATGAACTGCCGCGCCGGGTGTGGGATGAGGTGGTTCCGGCGATTCTCGAACACACCGACCGGGGGTGACGGGTCAGGACCAGGCCACTGAAACCGATACGATCAGCCACCCGACCAGCAGCACCGCAGCAGCCAACCGTCCTGTCAGGATGATCCAGCCGACCGCGCCGTCGAGTTGCGCCGGTCGATGTCCAGAACGCCATGCCCACGTCATCGCACCGATCATGGGGACGACGATCAGTGCGGCTCCGGACGTGGTGATCAGACCGCGCACGAGCCGATCGTCGGGTGGGGTTCCGGCGTCGCCGCCGATCACGACCATGCCGATGCCGATGGTGATGAGCACCGCCAGAAGCAGCATTCGGGCCGTCACCAGTTGATCATCGTCGGTGTCGCGAAGAAACAGCAGAACGATCGCGTATCCGACCAGCAGCGATCCGGCGATCGCCACACCGAGCACCATCCAGGCTGCGGCCGCGAGTATCGCCGCGATCGCCGCCGTGAGAATGCCGTCGCCGACCGGCCCGAGGACCGGGTTCTCCAGGCTCAGTTCCTCGCCGGTGATGAGGTACGTGACGGCGACCAGCAGCAGCATCACCGCCACGACCGTCAGGAGCAGCCGAGCACAGGTCGTCAGCATCGTCGCGCCGATCCCGGCCGGCCGGCGAAGGATTCTGGCTCGGCTGAATCCGGCGGGGAATGCGGCGTCACCGTCGGCGCCGATGGCGCGCAACAGCCGCGCCACCGACATGACGGGAAATCCGACCATGGCGGGACCGCCGACGGTCAGCGCGACGAGAAGGAGGGCATCGTCATCGTCCGTCCACGCCTGACCCGGCGTGATGATCAACGCGGCGGGCAGCGTCGCCACCATCAGGGCGAACCCGACCCACCACAGTGTCCTTCCGCGTTCGGCTAGCCGTCTGCGGTTTCGCAGGACGGCTGACCGGGTTTGCTTACGCGACCGTTGCACCCGGGTACGGTACCGGCGCCGGTTGGATTGCCGCGATGCCCGACGGTCCCGAGGAGACACCGCCCACGCCTCACCTGGTGTGCCACATCTGGCGGAGCAGCCCCACGACCGTCGCGGCGTCGGCGGTGATGCCGGCGTTGAGCCGGTTGGCGCGGGTTTGACGGGCCGCGTCGACGAAACCGGTGTAGAAGACCACCGCCCCGGGATGCCTCGGGGCGGTGGAGGTACGGACCGACCGTCGTGGCCGGCGTGCTGAACGGTGTCGTTACTCGCCTCGGCTCAGCAGGCGGAACCGGTTGACGACTTCGACGACTCCGATGACTGCCACTCCGATTGCCGTGATCAGGTAGAACTCATCGAAGACGGTGACCTGGGCGAGGAACTCCGGGTTGAAGAACTCTCGTTCGTACAGCACCCAGATCAGCGGAACCGCGAAGAGTCCTTCGGCGACGGACGCAGCGATGGCCAGTGACAAGGTCCAACGGCGGGCGGCGAGTCGGATCATCTCGATGACCATCAATGCGGCGAGCCCGGCAAGGATCGTCCACATGACCCATGTGCTCCACAGTGCGGGGTTGATGACCTCCAGGCGGTTGCCGCCGAGGATCACCGGCTGCGCGAAGTGCTGCCAGACGATCAGCGCGATGAGGAATCCGTACCACACGAGTGAGGAGACGGCACCCTTCGCTTGTTTGTCGGTTCCCTTCACATCCGGAAGCCGGTCCGGGGTCCACGGATCCTGCGCGTTGCCGCCCTTGGGCTGCCACCGCTCGATGCACGCGAACACTGCGGTCAACCAGCCGAACATCTGAGCGGCGACGGTCACGGTGGCGCCGATACCAGTACCGATCGCGGAGCCGACGTCGTTGTTCTCGATGATGTCGACGGCGACGGTCACCACCACGACGATCGGCAGCACGATCGACAGCAGCATCCTCAGCAGCCGGATGTAGGTCGGGTAGAAGACCGGGCCGATCAGTGCCAGCGGACGGTCGGCGTAGCTGGCGGCCAACCGGATCGGATCGCCCATCTCAAGGATGACGTCGTGTTCGGCGGCTTCACGATCGGCGCCGTCCCTGGCGTCGACGGTGTCGGCGATGGTGGCGCGTAGTTCGTCGGCGACCTCGTCGCGCTGGTCGGCGGGGATTCGACGAACGACTTCGCGCACATAACGTTCTGTGAGGGTGTTGGTCGTCATGGGGTTTCCTTTGTCAGTCGTGCCATCGATGCGACGAGGTCTTGCCATTCGCGGGTCAGTTCGGCGCGGACTCGGGTTCCGGCCGGGCTGATTCGGTAGAACTTCCGGGGGCGGGATTCGTCGGTGTTCCATTCGCTGTCGAGCAGGCCCTGTTTTTCCAGGCGCCGCAGCAGCGGGTAGAGGGTGTTGCCGTCGACGGCGATGTCGGCGGTGTTGAGCGTTTCGAGCAGGGCGTATCCGTACTGCGGCTCGTCGAGCAACGCCAAGCAGGCGAGGACGACGGTTCCGCGACGCAACTCCTGCGCCTGTCCGGCGATCAGTTCTTCGGAACTCACGCCTCACACTATACAGTGCGCCGCACACTACCGTCCATCGCACAGGGCTGTGTTAAACAAAAGAGTGTGTGACCTCCGTGACCGCCGTCGGCACCGGACGGCGAGAAGCCCTGCTTGAGCGGCCGCTCAAGCAGGGCTTCGGCAACACTCAGCAGTAGAGGTTTCCGCCCGGCGAAACCCCGAGAACACCGGTGATGTTGGTATATCTGTCAATCCGGCTCTGGACCTGCCCCGGGTTTCCACCATTGCATTCCAGGCTGCCGTTGATGGCCCAGATGGTCTGGCCGAAACCATGTCCGTTGACGATCGCGTTGTGAGCGGTCATGGTTCCCGGACCGCTCTGGGTCATCCAGTACCACAACGCCGTCTTCCACGCCACCGCCGAATCCTGCTCGACCAGCCACGGGTTGGTCAGCAGCGGCAGGCCGAGCGCGTTTCCGGCGGCGTTGTAGTTGAAGTTCCAACTGAGCTGGATCGGGCCGCGCCCGTAGTAGGCGTCATTGCCCGCCGGACAACCGAATGACTGACCGGGGTCACAGTAATGTGGATAGTTGGAGGTGTCCTGCTCCACAATGTGCACATAGTTGCCGGTCTCGTGTGCCGTGTTGGCGAGGAAGGCGGCGGCCTCCTGTTTGCTCACCGTGTCGCCGCCGGTTGAGGCGAATGCCGGGAACGCTTCGATGGCTTGGACGAGTCCGGAGTAGGTGTAGAACGGGTTCCGGTTGGGGAACAGCTGGTTGAACTGGGCTTCGGAGACCACGAAGTCGGTCGGCCCGGGATCGCCACCGCCGTCGCAGTCGTAGGGGTCCCAGTACCAAGTACTGATGATCGGGTCGTATCCGGGATTGTCGTGCTCGGCGATGTAGTGATTTCCATCGGTGTATCGGACGATATCCCCTGCGGCGTACCAGGATCCGGCGACCCAGTTGGGGTAGTCACAGGCTTGGGGGACTGGTGCGGACTGTTCGGCTGAAGCTGTCGCGGTGGGCACGAAGAAGACCAGTGCGCCCATGATGGACGCTGTGGCAACGGCGACCGCGACTCGGAATCGAGACATGTCATCTCCAAGTAAGGAAGGTTTCCTGACCATAGATATATCAGCCTCTATCGATGCAATCAAGCTGGTGGCATGCCAATCGACACCGGCTTGAGACCAAGTCGGCCGATTCGCGACCGAAGACACGGTTCGTGTGACCGCACGGACGCCGGCCCGGCCGACACTCGGCTGCGCAACAAGCGCGATCGTCGGCCTCAGAAACGATGCCGGCGCCTCACCTGATTCCAGGTGTTGACATCCACCAGCCCGGCCCGACGATCAAAGCCCCCACCATGGACCCACAGTTGCGGTCTCAGCTTGAGAAAGCTGTCACGCGTCGCCTTGCGATCCCAATGACGAGTAGGAATCACGATCGCATCCGACCGACCACCTTGGTCACGGCTCGTGATGGCCAGCACCGCATAGTGCCTCATCCCGTCGAACCACAGGACCAGGCAAGGTCGATGTTTCGCACCGGAACCGTCGGCGAACGGAACCTCCGCCCACCAGATTTCGCCAGGCTGTGGCCCGCCGGGTGGGGCCGGAGCAGTCGTGCGCCCCGCACTCCCCGTCGTCAACAATTTGATCAACCCGGCCACCAGGGCACCGACCACCGCGACAACCAGGACCACGCAGATCAAGACCACCATCGAGGCATCTTAGGAGCATCAGAACATCGACATCCATGCCCTGTCGGGAATCCGACGGCAACCGGACGGTTCGATGCAAAGGCACAGCCCATAGAGGAGCTCTATTCTGCGATCTGACCCGCACCATCCGCCCAACCGATCGCGAACCGCCCGACGGCGAGAAGTGTCCGTTCCATCCTCACCCCGGCGACCCGTCGACGGCCGCGCGGGGATCCGCGCCGGTGCGCGCTCACCGAGCAGGCGGTCCGGTGCTACCGATATTGCGGCCACCGCGACCTCGTGCCACGGACATTCCATCGACGCCCATCGTGCCCATGGTGTAGGCACCCTCTCCAGCCGTGGCCGTCAGCACCCGCGGAATCGTCGTGCCAAAAACAAACGGGGCGGCGGAACCCACCAAGGATTCCACCGCCCTAAGTCCCCACGATCAGATCACGCGGCATTTCCAGTACGGACCGCCGCCGGTCCCGGTCCAGTTGGCGAACTCGATCGACGCACAGATCGACTGCGAACCGGATCCGGACTTACTGACCGTACTGGTGCTGGCCGTACAGGTCTGGTTGAGCTTGCACTCCTTGGTGCCGAATATCGACTTACCCTTGTATTCGAGGGTGACGACGATGCTTCCCGCGTAGCCGCCCTTATAGGAGCCGAGCGCATAGTACTGGCTCTTACCATCCACTTTATCCACGGTGATGGTAAAGCAACCGGGCTCCATGGGTTTGGTGCAGGCGTATGGGGTGATCTCCGGTTCACTCGCGACGGCCGCCGGAGCACCACCGACGACCATCGCGATCATCATCACCAGAGCGGCGAGAATGGACAGACGTTTGTTCATCGTTCCTTCATTTCGACTCGGGGGGGTGGCGTTCATGAGACGCCTTGAGGCATTGACCTGAGGGTCAGCACGTCGCGACGACTACCAGGTCTTCGAATGGCTCGCGGTGTACTTGTAGCTGACCCCGATGTTGGCCCAGGCGGTGACAACGGTCTTCCAGGTCCCCTTTGAGCCGGCGACTGCTCCGGTACTGACAGCGCAGGTCTTCACCGGCGGTCCACCGCATGTCTCCCGATGCGTCTTCACCAGGGTGCTGCCCTTGTAGAGCTTGGCCTCTATGACGATCTGGAAATAGTTGTCGTGTTTGCAGGTCAGCCGACCGGTGCCATAGGTGTCGGTGGTTCGGTCACGTCGGTCGGTCATCGCCGTGGCGGTGCAGTCTCCGTCCAGCGAGGAGATGCCGATCGACTCATTGGCCACCGCCGGCTCGGCCGCCGCGGCCGGGGTCACCATGGTCGCGGCGAACGCGATTCCGATGATCGCGACCATCAGGGCGCGAAACCACGCTCCTGAGGTTCTACTTCTCGTATCCGTCACCAATCCTCCAATATCGTTGCCGTGCTTGCCTAATGCGTCCGCACCATCCACTAGTGATAGTGCTGTTGGCGATGCGCTGGCTGCACGGTAAGGGAAAGGACGGCGACATACCTTTAGCGAAGCTTGACCGGATCTGCATCAGCCGGAACACTTCACATCCGCGAGGATCCGACGAGAGTTGGCGGCCCGAATCCGGGCCGCCAATGGCGTCGACTCAGACCGTACGACAGGTCCAGAATGGCCCAAGTCGGCTGACGCCGGACGGGTCTGCGAACTCGACGGAGGAACAGAGCTCGTGCGTCTCGGCACTCAGCTTCGTGATGTTGGGCGTTATCGCGGCACACTGCCCGTCGGCCGTGCAACTGATGGTCCTAGACAGCACCATGCTCTGGTACTGAAGCTTCACCGTGATGGTTCCGACGGTATCGCCGAGATAGGCGCCGACGGCGTAGTACTGGTCCTGCCCATCGACCTGACCGATCAGCAGGGTGAAGCAGCCCGCACCGTCGCAGGGCTGGGAATCGGTGGCGGCTGCCGGCTCGACGGACCCGGACGCGGCGGCGGTCGTGGCGCCCCCGATGAGCAGCAACGACACGATCGCGAGAATCGACGACACGAAACGAAGACGGTTGTTCATCTGCCACCCCTATGAGTCAGGTTTGTCGACACGAGTGCTCGAACGACCGAATCCTATGATGTGCAAGTCCGATATGGGATGAATTGTGAACTTATCTGGCCGGTTCGGATCGCCTCGCGCCTGAACCAACACATCCCGGACCTCCACGTACGAGGGCCACAGCCCGCTTCGACGACTACTCGGGCGTCAGTAGTCGCGGCTCATCGTCCTCACCCTCCTGGAGATAGACCTCCGGGCAGGCCATGACCAGCTCCCCCAGCACCTCGGGAAGGTTCTCTGCGGTCACCCGGTCCTGAAAACCCACGACGGCATCCAGAGTGGCCTCCAGGCGGTCGCCGTAGACCGGATACACCGTTAGGCCGCGTCCGTCGGGTGCCGTCAGAGAGAAGATCAGCTCCCGCCGTTGGTCGTCCTGTTCAAGTTCGGCGACAACCTGGCCATTGTCGTAAGCCAACGCGGCCCGACCGAGCAGAACGGCTCCATCGGCCATGTCCCAACCGGCGCTACGCAGCCTCGCCACGATGCGCAGGCCGTCCTTCTCGTGCAGTTTCTGATCCATACTCGTCTTCCCCAACCACGCGCCGCCACAGGTCTCGGTGACACAGGCTGCGAGGACACAGCGCAGTGACACAGTTCGTAATGACACAGTTCGTAATGAAACGGCGCGGCGACACCCTGCGGCCCTCCGGATGTGGCACCCGATACCGCCGAATCGGCGTCATCGACTGCTTCCATCCGATGAGGAGCCCGATTCAAACCACAAGCGACACTACCCCGAGCCACCTCGTCCGAGTCCGGCCCGAGGAGGGCCCACCGGCCCGGTGCCCTCGAGAGGGTCCCCGTTCACCGGATACGCCCGGCTCACGTCGGTTTGAGACTTTTCAATGCCGCTGGCAAGTGCCTTCGAATCAGAGTCTCACTCGAACCTTCAACGATACGATCAAATCTCATGAGCCGAGACCTTCACGATTTCATCACCGGACCCGTTGAACTGTTGGCACTGGGCGAGCCGACCCACCCGACCCGGGAACCGGTCTTCGGGCACCTCCGCAACGAAGTGTTCGCCACGCTGGTGGATCACGGCTTCCGGTCCATCGCCGTGGAGACCGACCGAATCGCCGCCCTCATCGTCGACGACTTCATCCAAGGTGGACCTGGGAACCTCGACACCGTTATGAGCCGGGGTTTCTCGCACGGCTTCGGCGGCTTGACTGCCAACCGGCATCTGGTCGACTGGATGCGCGAGTACAACCGCGGCCGTGTCGTCGACGAGCGGCTGACCTTTCACGGCTTCGACATCCAGGCCGAGAACACCAGCGCCCACAGCCCGCGCGGCTACCTGGAACACGCCGGCGACTACCTGGGAGTCGACGTCGGTCTCGCGAGCCTGTTCGGCACGGACGACCGATGGAGCCGGGAGGAGGCGATCCTCGACCCGGCGCGGTCGGTGGGCGCCGGCCCCGAGGCGGTCCAACTGTGCGCGGTCGCCGACGACCTGCTCACCGATCTCCACGCTCGCGCACCGGAACTCATCGCGGCGACGTCTCGCGCCGACTGGTTCCGCGCCCGAACCCACCTCACCGGTGGTATCGGTCTTCTCCGTTACCACCGGGCGGCCGCGCGCCGGATCGACGAAGGCGCACGGATATCGGGCCTACTGGCGACTCGGGACGCGCTCATGGCGCAGAACCTCCTGGACATCCGCACCCTCGAACAGGGACGTGGTGCGACACTGGTCGCCGCGCACAACAGCCACCTGCAACGCCATCGCAGCACCATGAACGTGGCTGGGATGAAGCTGGACTTCCATTCGGCGGGCGCCATTGTGGATGTGCTGATGGCCGAGCGCTACCGCGTCGTCATCGGCAGCCTGGGAGGCAGTGATGCTCTCGGACTCGGCCGACCGGTCCCCGACACCTACGAGGGGTTCCTACAGGCCCACACCACCGGCTGGGGCGTGACTCCGGCGGCG
>Ga0233365_1000794_pt1 | contig 14145 bp, 8 predicted proteins | sample ElkDunMinimDraft_27_FD_191535 | JGI IMG/M metagenome (GOLD analysis project Ga0233365, IMG submission 191535) | Fecal eukaryotic communites from dung pellets of Tule Elk in California, USA - Elk Dung C36 | ecosystem: Host-associated > Mammals > Digestive system > Large intestine > Fecal | place...
CCATCTAATGTAAAGCAAAATGATTTTGTAACTATTTATAGATTAGCACAGAATGTCCAGTTACATCAAGGATGTGCAATAAAAAATATGTTTGCGGGAGGAGTTAGTTTCTTAATTCAAAATACAAATTCTAATCCAAGAATTTGCCAGGAAGGTACCGTTGTAGCTGGGGAGATACATAATGATGGCTCAAGATTTTGGGAAAATCTTGAGTTAAGTAAGGTTTATGATAAAGATAATAACTTACTTCTAAATTATACATACGAATCAACTTCTTACATATCTCCGGGAGATGCTATTTCAAGGTCAATTAATGGTTTAGGGATGTTTCAAAGTGTAGAAAAGAAATACTTAAAGGAAATCGGTATTTCAGGAGTTGGTAAAATTATCTTTAATAATACTATCGGAGCTAATAATGGAAACTTCGTAAATTCATATACGAATTCTATTGAATTTAAAGACCTTAAAAATACTCTTATAAAAAGGACGGAATTTAATTATAATGTAGTAGGTAGTACTTTAAAAAGAAAATTACTTAAAAATGAAGGTGATGCTAATAATAATTTAAATTATTATTTTAATAAAAGATTTTTATCCGGAATAAAAGAATTTAATACATCTTCATCAAGCTTTTTAAATACTAGTATTCATTATCAGGGTGTAAAACCAAATTCTTACATACACTGGATGGGATATTTAGTTGATAGCGGAAACTGTACATTTAAATCATCTGAAAATTATAAGGCTGACAGTTTTATTATACAAAAAATTAAACATCCTACAGGTGGATCAACCGTTTATGATTTTGAATCGCATACATTTTCAAATCATAATATTTTTGAAAATACCATATTGAATTATAATGATGAAAATTTTCAAAACATTCCGCTTACAACCATTAATAATCAAAAGTATTCTTTTACCGCAACAGCTGGTGATACTATAGCTATTAAAAAAAATCTTCCGGGAGGCGGTGGCTGGGGATCATCAGTAAAGTTATTTAAAGATACTAATTTGATTGGGGAGATCGCTATGAGTAATACAGTAGAGACGTGCAGAGAAAGTTATCCTAAATTTGTTTTACCCCAAACAGGTGTATATACAGTGGAGATTTCAGTTGACGGAGGTTATATTATATTGGCTAAACCTAATATTTACCACCTACGATTAGGTAGGGCTAAGTATTTTTATGGAGAAGGTAATAGGATTTCAAAAGTAGCTTACTTTAATGAAAATGTAGCCCAAAATATATTAAAGACAAGCTCTGGAGAAGCCGCCGAAAAATTGATTGAATACCGCTACATAGATACAAATGATATTACAAAAAGCAGCGGTAGAATGCAGTCTGGGGCTATACGCCAAGACGTGGAAAATAATATATTTTATAAAAATATAGAAATCAAGATAAGGGGTGTCGGTAAGAAAGTAAACCAATATAATATTTCAGAAAGTTTTGTGAAGCAACTTTACAATGATATAGTAAAGTCTACTAATTATGATCTCAATAATACAATTGTTTCCAATGAAGAAAGTCAATATACATATTACTATCCATCATTGTTGTCACATTATCCCTCTGATGAAATAAAACCTGTAATTCAATCAGTAAATTCTGTAAGCCGTAATTACGAAGGATCAGTTTACCAGCAAATTAATACCGCAACAAATTATAATGTGAATAACCGCGTTATTCTTTCTTCGGAAACAACCGATCCTTTAGGGAAAATAACTAAATCAGAATTTGATTACCAAACCATAAATAAAAAAATAGTAAACACTAATACACGTAATTACGTTGACAACAGCCTCACAGATCAGGTACAGAACACCTATGATACAGCAGGAAATCTTACAAAGACGGAATTTAAAACTCCTGATATGAGTATTTACGAGCAAATAGGAACAAAAAATCACCATTATCACAATGGTTTGCTGTTAGGTTATACCCAGCTAAACGGTACACATGTCACATTAATCTACGGATATAACGATACACAGCTTGTAGCTAAATTGATAAATTTGGAGGCTCCTGTATATTATGCTACACCAGGCTATGGTAGTATACGAAGTAATATTTCTATTCAAAGTAATCAGGCTGGAACAGGTTACAGCGAATCAAATTTAAAAACAACTTTAAATACTTTGCGTACCACGTTTCCAAATGCGTTAATTACAACCTATACATATAAGCCAATGGTTGGTTTATCGAGCGTTACCGACGAAAACGGCAAAACCACTACTTACGAGTACGATACCTTTAATAGATTAGCTACTGTAAAAGATTACTTAGGGAATATCTTAAAAGAATACCAGTATAATTTTACCAACTAACAGCATATGAAAAATATATTAAAAATAGTTTTATTGTTGGCTGTAACGGTAAGTTATGCGCAGACTACAACAAAAAATTACGTTAAGGAAACGATAAGACGTTATCCTTCTACTAGCCCTATCATTATTTCAGCTAATAACCATGTAACAACTACAACGTATTACGATGCATTGGGTCGTCCCGTCCAAGTGGTAGACCAAAACAGTTCTCCTGACAATAATAAGAATATCGTTACACACATAGAATACGAAAAGAACATCGGGCAAACAAAAGATTACCTTCCATTTACAATAGATGGAGGTAATGATGGAGGAGGATGGTTACCCGCTACATTTCAATCTAATTTTGTAGAAAATGGTAAAAGTCTGAGTTTAGCTTTCTATAACACAACTAAATACGAAAATACGCCAAATCCTTATTCAGAAAACCGAATAGAAAACTCTCCACGAAAAAGGTTGTTGGAAACAGGTCTTCCGGGGATTGAGTGGAGTTTGACTCTTTATGATCAATACGGTGTAACAGAAGAATACCGTAATACCATACGCACTTCGTATGCGTTCAATACATCTAACGAAGTAAAACGTTATAGTGTATCCACAACGTTCAGCAACGGGGTTTACAAAAACGGTATTTCCGAAAATGGCTTTTACCCTGATAATACACTTACCAAAGTCGTTGTAAAAAATGAAAACTGGAAGGTAGATGATGGTAACAACAATACGGTGGAAGAATTTAAAGATACTCAGGGAAATGTGCTGTTGAAGCGAACCTATAACAATGGCGAAGCACACGATACGTACTATGTATATAATAAACTGAATTTACTAGCATTCGTAATACCGCCAATGGCAAACGGTACAGTGTTGGGTGATCAACTGGATAAATTATGCTACCAGTACCATTACGATGCTAGAAAACGGTTGGTAGAAAAAAAATTGCCACAAAAAGAGTGGGAGTTTATTATTTATGACAAAGCGGATCGTGTGGTGTTAACCGGACCGATAATTGATGGTTTTGGTTTGGGATATAGAGGGTGGCAATTTACTAAATATGATATTTATGGAAGGATAGCCTATATGGGATATTACAATGGTCTTGAACCTACATCCAACAACCGTACAGTTATTGCAGATATAATTAAATCTCAAGTAAATACTTATGAGATCAAAACTACTTCAAATAATATGATTGATGGTATATTGGTAAAATATAGTAATGATTTATTTCCAAATAATTCATTAAATTTATTTACTGTAAGTTACTACGATAATTACGATTACCCAAATGCACCAACATCATTCCCTAATGTAGAGACCCAACTTGTAAATACAGCAGTTAAGGGGCAGTTAACAGGTTCATGGACAAGAGTTTTAACAGATCCATCGAACAAGTCAGGTGTTTTGTCATACAATTTGTACGATAACAAATACCGTATAATACGCAGTTATTCTGGAAATCATTTAGGCGGTTACACGCAGGTGGATAGCCAGTTGAACTTTACAGGTGTACCTACAAAAACAGTAACCTACCAAAAGCAGAACAGCAGTGCAGTAATACTGACTATCACTGATTTATATTTGTACGATCAAAGAGACCGCCTAACAAAACAAACCCAACAGATTGGTACAGGTACTGTTGAAACTATTGTTTTAAATACTTATGACGAACTGGGTGTATTAACAACCAAAAAAGTAGGTGGAACAAGCGGTAACCTGCAAACGGTTGATTACAAATACAACATACGCGGGTGGTTGACCGATATTAATAATGCCGATTATTTTCATAACGATACCCAAAACGACCTTTTTCAGTTTAAAATAAACTATAACAACAGTGTAGCGGGCGGAAAACCTCTGTATAATGGAAACATAAGCAGTGTATTTAACCGTACAAAAACCGATAATATATTTAGGGGATATAATTACAGTTACGACCACCTAAACAGGCTGCTCCTTGGTAAAAATCTGTTTTACGAAACAGGAGGCTGGACAATGGGCGTAAAGAATAATGACTATTATGATGAAGCACTAGCCTACGATAAAAATGGAAACATCCTAACATTAAACAGAACCTCTAAAATTAACGATCAAAAAGTTGATATAGACGATTTAACCTACATCTACAACGGCAACCAACTGCAAACCGTAACCGATGCTACCAACAATAACGATGGTTTTAAAGACGGTAACAAAATAGGCAATGATTATGCTTACGACACCTTTGGCAACATAACCCAAGACAAAAACAAGGGTATTACCGCAGTAAGCTACAATCACTTAAATTTACCTTACCAGGTAACCTTTGCAAATGGCAGTAACATTAAATACACCTACGATGCCACAGGTACAAGATTAAAAAAACAAGTACAGCCGAGTGGTGGTGCGTTAGTAACTACCGATTATGTTAACGGGTTCCAATACGAAAACAATATATTACAGTTTTTTCCGCATGCAGAGGGGTATGTAAAAAGAAATACAAATAATACGTATCTTTACGTTTATCAGTACAAAGATCATTTAGGAAACATACGCTTAAGCTATGCAGATGTTAACGGAAACGGCACGATACAACCAGCAAGTGAGATATTAGAAGAGAATAACTATTATCCGTTTGGGTTAAAGCACAAAGGCTATAACGAAGTTGTAAACAGTAACCGCAGTGAAGCAGCAGAGAAGTATAAGTATAATGGGAAGGAACTTAATGAAGATTTAGGAATAAATGTTTATGAGTATGAGTTTCGACATTTTATGCCTGATATTGGAAGATGGGGTGTAGTGGATGGGCATTCCGAATCGTATTTTCAGTTATCACCGTATAGTTATGTAAAAAATAATCCAATTAATTATATAGATTTTCTCGGCTTGGATCCTATATATAACAATGGAAAATATTATGATAATGGAAAAGAAGTAAGTTGGGATTACGTTTCTAATTGGATCCAAAAGAATGATGGAATTGCTGCAACTTACACATTTAAAACAAATAGTGATGGAAATGCTCGTTTAATTAAATCAGAACAAAAGTCTTCAAATAATAATACTTTTATTTACAATGACAAAAAGTATATTGCGAACAGTTATATGACATTGATGGGTAGAGATGACAGAAATAATAATGTAGGTGATTTTAAGAATATTGTAGATTTGGAAATGGGACATATTTATCAAATACTTGGTCAAGCTGCCTATATAATGTATGATGTTCATAATTCTGTTGAAGTTGCAATGTTTAAGCAATCGGTTGGGGGTAAGCTTGACTATAAAAATGTACTATATGAAATGTTTGGATTTAATAGAAGAAGTTTGGTTCAAATAAATGGAATTGTATATAACCCTAATGAAGCGGGTAATTTTCTTTGGGCAATGGTTCTAAGTTATTATGGAAGCGTTTTTTCTGCTAATAAAATTGCTGAGTGGGGAACGAGAGGAAGAAATGACGAAAGATGGGAACAAAAGGCAATTACAGCAGGTAGGCAATATGGTATAGATTTGTACAAAAAGAGAACTACAAAATCAGAGGAATTGATTCTTCTTCATAGAATTAGTAATAGAGAGTAATGAAAAGAATATTTAGTATAGTGCTTTGTTTCTTATTATTATCATGTAATAATAATGAAAAACACATTTTGAAATTAGAGAAGGATTTGAAACAATTAGAAGACTTACTGTTTTTAGTCGAGAATAAATATAAGACAGACTTTATAGAGGGTAAAAATATCGAAAGAATAATCTTCGCTGATTGTGAAGAACTAGGGTATAAAACGGTGAATTGCATTGATGACGTAGAAATAAAGAATAAAATGTTAGATTTAGAAATATCTGAAATAAAATTCGAAAAGATAGAATCAAAATGTAATGGTAGAAATGGTTTCACAGAAGTATATTTTAAATTATACAGAGGGAATTTTGATGATACCTCTTATTATTTATATGAATACTGTGGGACAAATGATAATTATGATTCTTCAACTATAGTTTATCAACCATTAAATCGAAACTGGTCGGTTTATACAGAAAAGAATTAAACACAACAGCCTCTTTACAAACGTATTGAGGCTGTATTATTATAAAACACTTTACTGTTGTTGCACATTTAATAGTTTCGACTTTTATAAGGACACAGTAAGTTAGTGTGTTTTAAAGTGGTAAAGTACACCAAAGTAACTTTTACAAACAACACTAACAGTAAATTATTTATAAACTACAAACAAACCGTACAACACCTACATACTATAAATGTGGGTGTTTGTGCATTTAATTGTATAATAACAGTTGTTTAAATTTGGTTGTATGGTGTTTTAAAAACGTACAATTAATTTAAAAGCTGGTTTGGTGTAGTTGTAATATTAAAGCATAAAAAAACGGTTGTACGTAAAAATACAACCGTTATTAATAAGTGTGGTTTGTCTGTAATTTTAAATAGTAACAACATCAGTTGCTTTATTGCATTGCTCAATAAGTTCTTTTAAGTTGTCATTTATTTTTTCATTACGAAATTCATAACTACTTACTGTTACATTACAAATTGCTTGTAGGAATACAGCAATATTGCCTTTTGTGTGTTCTTCATCAATTTTGTTGTCAATGTTATTATATTCAACAATATCATAAAATTGATCATAAATAATATCTTTTGAAGAGGCAGGCAATCCTGTTAAATCTTCGTAAGAATAACCAATTAAATCTAAAACAACTTTTAAATTGTCTACTTCAAAATCGTAGTCAGTAGCACATTGGTTTAACTTTTTAGCATTTTGTAAATTGTGGTTGCTTACTAATTGAACAAACAAAATGTCGATAATAAATTTCTCATAATTTCTTTAAATTTTAAATGAATACTAATTTCTTTGCGACAAAATTAATTCACGTGCAAGACCTGCGAAAGAAAAGTAACCTATTAGTTTTTTATTATTTTTTTTTGATAATTTTAAAACATAAGAGAGCTCTAAAGTCTAAAAAAGCAATAGTTTAAAGGAGTTATATGTAGTGTTTTTTATCTAACTATATGATAATAAGTTTTTTATATGTTTGTTTGTGTTGCTTAAAAAAGCCTCAAAAACGCGCAAAAATAGCGGTTTTTTTACCAAAAAATTAAAAACAGCCAATTTTTATTTTAAAAAATTAAAAAATAATTTGTGCAATTAAATAAATTCACTCTATAAAATAGTTTTTAAGTGGTAAAATATATACGAGCATACGCCAATAAGCGTATGTGAGTTGGATATTTTAGCGGTTATAAACGAAGAAATGAAAATGAAAGAATGTTTAAGCGAAGCGAAAGACATTGTTTTATTCAAGGAAGCGTTTTTTATGATAATAAAAAATAAGAACAGCGAAGCTGGGAAAAGGATATTTTGTTACTTTTTTAAAAGTAAGGAAGTAAGGAAAATTTAATGGTGGAACGAAGTGGAAGCATTAAATGAAAGATTATTCAAAAGGATTTTAATCGTTTTGAATAATTGAAGTTGTACAAAGTAATTTTTATGTTAATGTATATTTTATTGATTTTAATAAATGAATCGATTATACGAAAGATTAATAATGTTGTACGATTGAAATGAAGATAATTTATTGACGGAGCGAAGCGGAGTAATTAATTATAATTATTGTTCAAAGGGATTTATCGCTTTGAATAATGAAATTGGAAATGATGATAATTTAAAGTTGTACTTATTTTTAAATGTATAAATGAATATTTTATTGATTGAATGATTATAATTGATACAATCAAAGAAAAACGATGCTACAATAATTATACACAATTTTATTCAAACACAATTTATATTGATTTGTTGGATTGATATAACAATATTTTTATTCAAACGATTACTTACTTTACCACACACCACCACAAAACTAACATACACCTTTGAAACCCACAATAACAATATAATTGAAGAGAACGAAGTTCTCGGACTGCCTTTTTTGATTCTTTTTTTATAAAAAAGAAGACAACGTAGTGTAACGGAGTTGGGAGAGAAATTGTACTAATTTTTTATATAATATATTTATTTAAGTTATTATATATATTTATATATAGGGCTATGGATTGTGATAATGAAAACTAAATTTTGTGAGGAAGAGGCTATGGATTGTGATTTAGAAGACTATGATTTGTTGTTTAGAAAACTAAATTTTGTGATTTTGTTTTAGGAAAGGACAAAGATTTTTGTAGTTTTGGAAAAAGGAAAACCGTAGAAAATGAAAAAGGAAATTACTTTGGTAATACCAACACAGATATTGAGTAGTAAACAATTAACCGAAAAAGATAAATTGATTTTTGGATTACATTATGCGTATTTTAAAAAAGGAAATACCACTTTTGAAACGAATAAAGAAATAGGAGAAAGGCTATTACTGCACGCCAATACCGTTGGTAAGAGCAATACATTATTTGAAGAAAACCAATTGATAAAAAGGGAAAATTCCAATTATGTAGTGGTAAAGGAAATATTGGATACATTGGAAAAACCGAACAATGAAGTAGAGGAAATATTTATACCGTTTGAAGTGTACAGTAAAGATATGAAAGCAGGAGCCAAACTACTTTGGGGAGAGTATAATAGATTTAGAGATGCACCAAAGGGATATATTGTAGGAAGGGAAAAAACCGCCTATTATATTGGAAGTAGTATAGCCAGTGTAACCAATTGGACAAAGGAGTTAGAACATAAAGGAATGTTGGAAGACTACGATGTAAATTATGGTAAAAAAGGAAGCCAAAAAATAGTAAGAACAAAGAATTTTAATAAACAGGAACAATAGACGACCACACCAAAACACAAATGAATAAAGGAGGTTTACAAAGGAAATGAAGTTGTGTATTTGAGATTTAATAAAAGAATGACAGTATAAAATTGGTGTGGATGAAATCAAAAATTGGTGATTTAAAAAAAAAGGAAAGACAAACGTTTGTAGAATGATAAAATATAAAGGAAGTAGTCGACCAAACAAAAGGAACGACTACTTTTTTATTTGATGAACAGGAAAAGGAAAAACTACAACAAACTACCATTTGAAAGATACGACAGTAGTAGTTCTGCATTCTCATCGCTGTTTATTTTAATGTAAGAGTTGAATGATTTTTCGGTTTTATGACCGGTGATTAACATAATAACACGAGAAGGAACACCTTTTTTAAATAAGTTAGTAGCAAAAGAGCGTCGAGCAGTATGTGTAGTAATTAATTGAAATTTTGGTAAACGTTGCTCCACACGTGTTTTACCTTTGCTACGTACTTTAACAACGATATCACTTAAACCGGCAAGCTCGCCGATTTGTTTAAGGTATTTGTTCATCGCAATATTACCGTACACTTTAGGAAAACCGCTGGAAGACAAACGATAGAAATTAATAATGTTACAAACAGGCTCAAGCAAAGGAATAGTTACCCATTGATCTGTTTTTTGAGTTTTGATTTTAATGGTGTTGTCGCAAATATGCTGTTTATTTATTTTACAGATATCGCTGAAACGTAAACCTGTGTAACACCCGATAATAAAGGCATCACGAACATTTTGCATCGTAGTATTGGAAGATAAATCAAGCGAAATAATGCGTTGAAGTTCGTCTTCGCTTAAATAAATATTGTTGACGTCTTCGGTAAGTACTTTAAAATTTTTGTGCTTGTACGAAGTGTTTTGATGGATGTTTTTATCGAAAGCATCGTTTAAAATAACTTTGACAATTTGAATGGCACGCCCAAAACCGTTGGTATGATAACCTTGAACCGAAGTATAAAAGTGTAGAAAATCGTAGTAGAATGAAAGATTAAACGAATCCCAATGTAAAGTTACATTTGCATACTCTTGATATTGTACAAGCTTATTTACAATGGTTTTATAAGTTTTAACGGTAGAATGACATTTATGCTTTTTGCTTTGCTCGATAAACTGATTACAGTAGTCGAAGAATGAAACAGATGTAGATGCAACATTGTTTTGCTGCTGTACAAACAGTTGTTTAACCAAAACAGTAGTAGGATTTTGACTGTTTATAAAACATTGGTTTACAATATCATCAACTTTTTGTTTAAAAGTACGTAAATACGTATTAAAAGATAAATGAGACGGATATGACTTTTTACCACATTGATTATTGAAATCCCAACAATCGTCATCGATATTTTTATGGGTAAAAAACAAAACACTTTGTTTATTGTGGGTGTAACGAAGCATTACCATAGAAGATTTACTGCCGACTTTACGTTGGTGTTGCGATTTTGAAAGAATGAATTTAACGGTTGACATATACGGTTTATTTAATACAATAACATTACCCCAAAAACAAACGCACACCCACAGTTAAAACAAACAAAATAATAACAACACTTTTGAATAAACCAAAAGACAATTTGTTGTACGTTAATACTTTGGGTAGAACCAATTTTAAACAACAAACAATATATAATTACCAACAAACCAAAACCAACAAAGTACAACCCAAATAAAAAACAATACACTTTACATTAACCAATAATAAAAATAGTAAGCCAAAACGAAGTTTTGCGAATGGAAGTTTGGTTGTTTTGAAGAAACAAAACCAAACAAAAAACAGAAGAACAAAACAGTAAAAACCAAACACCAAAACACCACATGAAAACAACGTAGAAAATACAAAAGTTAGCGCATTTTACATACGCACCGTAAAAAATAACACGTTGAAACATGCATAAACAGTAGAGAATATTTTTGTCGCCATCGTTCGTTAGTAACTACCGATTATGTGAATGGATTCCAGTATGAAAACAATGTATTACTGTTTTTCCCGCATGCAGAAGGGTATGTAAAAAGAAATACAAATAATACGTATCTTTACGTTTATCAATACAAAGATCATTTAGATTCACGAGACAAAGCTTTGAGAAAGCTTTAGTCGAAGTGACCCGAACGTAGTGAGTGTACGTTTAACCTATCGCGATGGTTTTAAATTCCATCCAACAGAAGAAAACCCAAAAGATGGTATTATACAGGTAACCGAAATTATAGAGGAGAATAATTATTACCCGTTTGGGTTAAAGCCTAAAAGGTTATAACGAAATTGTAAACAGTAACCGCAGTGAAGCAGCAGAGAAGTATAAGTATAATGGCAAGGAACTTAATGAAGATTTAGGAATGAATGTTTATGAGTATGGTTGGAGACAATATGATGCCGCTATTGGACGTTTTCAAAAAATAGATAGATTTGCAGAGAAGTATAATCCGATTTCACCTTATTCATATGGCGCAAATAATCCTATAAAATATGTGGATATAATGGGAGACTCTTTAAGGATCGCAAATACCGATATAACGAAAGAGTATCTTAATAGTTCTGTTAACAATAGAAATCAACAATATATAAATTATGATAGTAATGGAAATGTTTCGTTAAACTTTGGAGATATGACAGATAAACAAATTCAAAAAGCTCTTAAGAATGATACGGGATTAGCTGTTATTAATGATATGATTAATGCTACTGACAAAGATGGTAATTCAGAAAATTATTATTTTGAAGTAAGTAACAGAAGAGAAGGAATTGATGAATTTGGATTAGCATTTAATATGGACGTAACAACTGTTAATGGAGGAAGTGTCTCCGGCTTAGAGACACGGGGATATGAATGGTTTGCAAACTATTCGACAACTAAATATAGTGCGAATGCAAGTGAAAATGTAACTCCTAAAAAAGGTATTGATGGAGCAGTATTTATTTCTCCTGGAAAAGTTTATGAGTATATTAATGGACCCGCATCTCCAATAGGTAACTATGTTAAACACGAGTTAAGAGAGAATTACTTTAGGACTCATGATAAAAAACCATATAAAGAAGCTCATATTTCCGCTGGAGGTGTGATGTCATTCTCAAAATTTATTTTCGACTAAATGAAAAAGTTTATTGTTATAATTCTAATATCTTCTGCGAGTTATGCTCAAGATAAATTTGTTTTCACAGACAAAAATATTATAGCGACTGTAACAGTCACAAAATCAAATGAAATGATATCTCAAACGGTAGAAATTGAGAACTTAACAAATAAAAATATTTTTTTTCCGAAGGTCAATAACAATATTTCTGTTTATCATTATTCGTTAGAAAACAATTTATACTCATACAATGGTGTAATGAATTCTTTAAATGGGTCTCCTTCTTTAGGTGGAACTTTAGAACTTATAAGAATAGAACCTCGAAAAACTAATGTTATTGTAAATGTAAATCATAAGAAGAGCTCTGACAATATATCTTCGTGGATTTTTACTTTTGACTACGTTATTGATAATAAAAAAATTAATTTAAAAAGTTCAAATTATACAATTAGTAGTGAAAACTATTTTAAATTACATAAATATTTAAGTTATAGACATATTAGTAGTAAACAATAAACCACAACAGCCTCTTTACAAACGTATTGAGGCTGTATTATTATAAAACACTTTACTGTTGTTATACATTTAATAGTTTCGACTTTTATAAGGACGCAGTAAGTAAGTGTGTTTTATAGTGGTAAAGTACCCCAAAGTAACTTTTACAGGCAACACCAACAGTAAATTATTTATAAAACAATAGCAAACCGTACAACACGTGCATACCATAAATGTGGGTGTTTGTACGTTTAATTATATAATAACAGTTGTTTAAATTTGGTTGTATGGTGTTTTAAAAACGTACAATTAATTTAAAAGTTGGTTTGGTGTAAAGTGTTGTTAAAATAAATACAGTTGGTACAACCGTAAAAAACCGGTAGTGTATCAGAAGTGTTGATAGAATTTGCAATGCCTAGTATACGTGACATTATAAATCAATTTTGATTTATTTCATAATAATAAAGACGAACATTTGTTCGTCTTTATTAATTTAAGTAACCTAAAAGCTGTAAAAATGGTAAATAGTAACACCTCGTGTTTCAAATGTGTTGATGGAATTAATAGATGTATTTGCTGTTCGGGAAAATTGGTTAAAAACGGATTTTCAAAATCTAAGAAACAACGCTATAAATGTAAAGACTGTAATAAAACCATTGTAGAGAATTATACTTATAATGCCTGCTTTTGTAATGTAAATAAACAGATTGTATTATTGCTTACTGAAGGTTTGGGAATACGAAGTATCGCCAGAATTTTACAGATATCTGCAACAACTCTTTTAAAAAGAATAATTACTATTTCAGATACTGTCAGTTTACCGATAATAAAACCTGAATGTAGTTATGAGATTGATGAATTGTGCACATTTGTAAAATGTAAAAGCAAGCGTATTTGGATTGTTTATGCATTTGAAATAGAAACTAAAAATATTGTAAGTTTTAATGTTGGTGCCAGAACCAATTTAACGTTAAAGAAAGTTGTAGACAAAGTGCTTAACGCAAATCCTCAGGCTGTATTTACCGATGGGTTAAAGAACTATAAAAGCCTTATTACTCAATGCATTCATAAAACTGTTCGTTTTGGAACTAACAATATAGAGAGGGCAAACCTGACTTTGCGTACGAATTTAAAAAGGTTGAACCGGAAATCCATTTGTTTTAGTAAGAGTGAAAATATGCTTAAAGCTGTTTTAAAGATTTATTTTGGAAGTTTTGCGTGAGAATATATTATTTTAATAACCTAACCACTTTAAACGGTAATACTCATTATAATTCGTTTTACAAAATGAACAATTGTTTATATATGTGTATAACATTATGTTCGATGTTCCTAAGAAACAACCCACACGAATTCAAAGCGCCATTGGTATCAAATCGACAGTTAAATTGTTGAAACAAGCGTAAACTAATCGGGTAGCTTTGCTACGTTTCGATTAGTTAGCTTGTAAGACATTATTTAACCGATTTTA
>Ga0233365_1000795_pt1 | contig 14142 bp, 11 predicted proteins | sample ElkDunMinimDraft_27_FD_191535 | JGI IMG/M metagenome (GOLD analysis project Ga0233365, IMG submission 191535) | Fecal eukaryotic communites from dung pellets of Tule Elk in California, USA - Elk Dung C36 | ecosystem: Host-associated > Mammals > Digestive system > Large intestine > Fecal | place...
CGATCCGGCCGGACCAAACCGCCTCCCTCGCAATGGGGAAGTCGGAGTTCTCGCGGGGGAGATCCACCCGACCGGCTCGTCCGGCTCGTCCGGTTCAGACGGACCGAGGCCGAGCGCGACCAGCGACGCATCAGGCAGTACACCGCGCAAAAAGGAACGGCGCCGGTGTCACGCGGCCCGGGCCAACGACGGCCGAGACGCCTCAATGGTCCTGGGCTGCCGAACACCGAACCGGACCGGCACCGGTGACGGGTCCAGGCATGATCGTGATGGCCGGCTCGGTTGCCGCCCATGCCATCGGGAGCCGGACTGAGCCCAACAGAAGAGCGCCCCGCCCCGTCGAATTAGTGCGGGGGGCGCCAGACCACCAGGGCGGTCTCCTGGGTCACCACGCGTCGGGTGACCCCGTTGAACGGGCCCACAGCGGCCTCCAGCTCGGCACGCTCCATCTCAAGAGTATCCACATGCGACATCAACTCGGTGACGTGCACGCGAAGCGCGGTGACCTGGTGCTCCAATTGCATGATTCGCTTGATACCGGCCAGGTTGACGCCGTCTTCCTGGCTCAGACGCTGTATCTCTCGCAGCTGCGCCACATCACGCAGGCTGTACCGTCGACCGCCACCGGCGGTGCGGGCCGGCTGAACCAACCCGAGCCGGTCATACTGGCGCAGCGTCTGCGGGTGCATGCCCGCCATCTCGGCAGCGACCGAGATCACCAGTACCTTGGCATCCAAAGCGGCATCTGTCATGGGCGGTTGTTCCGCGCTGCGGCGGTTGTTACTCGCCATCACGGCACCACCTTCTATCCCTCACGGCACGAACGAGTCCGCGCCTCAACAGCTGTCATTCCCAGCCTTGCCGACCGTGTCCGGTACGTCAAGGTTTATCCAATTGTTGGTGTCGTCGCCTGCTCGATGTGCGTCCGAGGCGCCGCCGGCCCGGATTCGGCGTATTCCTCCAATGCCTTGCGAGCCTCGGGGGACAGCGTCGTGGGAACGTCTATCTCGATCGTGACGAGAAGATCTCCGCCGCGATCGTCGGCTCGGACCACACCTCGGTTCCGCACCCGAAGGGTCCGTCCGGACGGCGTTCCGGGCGGCACCCGCAACGTCACCGGCCCCTCCAGTGTGGGGATACGCAAGTTGGCGCCGAGCGCGGCTTCGGAGAAACTGACCGGAACGGTCAACAGCAGGTTGTCGCCGTCACGGGTGAACAATTCGTGCGGCCGTACCGTCACCAGAACGTAGAGGTCGCCCGCCGGTCCACCGCGACTGCCCGGTTCTCCCCGACCGGCCAATCGGATTCGCTGCCCGTTGCGCACTCCCGCCGGCATCCGCACGGTGATCGAACGGGTCTTGGTCACGCCGCCGGTGCCATGGCACTCGGGGCACTTGTCCGTGATGATCGTGCCGACGCCGTCGCAGTCCCGGCACGGCTCAGACAGGCTGAACGTTCCCTGGTTGACGGTGCGCACCCCCGCCCCCATACAGGTGGGGCAGGTCTGCGGAGTGGTTCCCGGGCGCGCACCGGAACCGTGGCAGGTGTCGCATTCGCCCGGTGACCGCAGTCGAAGCGGCAAAGTGATGCCGTTGACCGAGTCGGTGAAATCCAGTTCGACGCTGGTTTCGACGTCCCGCCCCTTCGCGGGGCCGCGACGTCTGTTGCCTCCGAAGAACGACCCGAACAGGTCGCCCAGCCCACCGGAGCCGCCGCCGAATCCACTGGCGCTGGCCCTGGCTTGGGCCATGAGGTCCTCGAAGTCGAAGGGACTGCCGCCCTCGCCCATACGGGCGCCGCGACGAAACGCGCCCGCCCCCATGAGCGAACGCATCTCGTCGTATTCCCTGCGCTGCCGTTCATCCGACAGGACCGAGTACGCCTCGGATACCTCTTTGAACCGCTCCTCGGCCTGACCGTCACCCGGGTTGTAATCGGGGTGCAGGTCACGCGCGAGTTTGCGGTACGCCTTCTTGATATCGGAGGAGGGAGCGTCCTTGGCGACACCGAGGACCTTGTAGAAGTCCTTCTCCAACCAATCGCGTGACACCATGTTGGACGCTCCCCCTTCCGTAATCGTCGGTTATTTATCATTGCCGGTTTTGGTCGCCGATTGGGACCGCGCCGACAGGTCTGCCGATTCGTTGGACGAGTCGGCACTTTCAGCCGGTTCGTCCGCTTCGGAATCGGCATCCGATGCCTCCGCGACAGCCGCTTCCACCGTCTCGCCCTTGAGGGCCTCCTCATCGGCCGGTACGTCGGCGTCGAGGTTCTCGGTGGAGGCGCCGGTGGATTTCTCCCCGGTGGCCTCATCGACGTCGGACTCCGATTCGACGGCCGAGTCCTTCGTGGCCTCGGCGTCGGTGTCGGACTCCTCGGCGGTCACCTCGTCCTCTGTGGGCGTTTCGGCTTCGACTTCAGCCTCACCATCCACTTCGGTGTCAGTCGTAGCCTCGGCGTCACCTTTGTCGGTCTCCGCCGCTGCGGCACCCGCGGGCGCCGGTTCATCGGAGGGTTCGGCCACCGCGACCATCGCCGGGCGGACCAACCGGTCGTTCAACCGGTAGCCGCGCCGCATGACATCGATACAGGTCGCCTCGGTGACGTCGCTGGAGTGCATGTGGGCTACCGCCTCATGCACCGTCGGGTCGAACGGGTCGCCCTTGTCTCCGAAGACTTCCAGGCCGAGCTTGGTCAACGAGTTGAACAGCTGCTCGGCCACCGACCCGAACGGCCCCACGAGGTCGCCGTGGTCGCGTGCCCGGTCGATGTCGTCCAGGACCGGCAGCAACCCGGCCACCACGTTGACGGTGGCCTGGTCGGCTGCGGCCTGTCGGTCGCGTTCGACACGTTTGCGGTAGTTGTGGTATTCGGCGGTAATGCGCTGCAGATCCCGGGTGCGCTCGTCGAGCGCCTCCGCCAGTTCTCCGGCGGCGGCGGTCTCGACAGCGTCCGGCTCGGCAGTCTCGGCGGTGGTTTCCTCCGCCACCGATTCACCGTTGTCGGACCCCTCGGGTGTCTTGTCGCTGGTCACTTCTTGTCGTCCTCGTCGACGATTTCGGCGTCAACCACATCGTCATCTTTTTTTCCGCTGGTGGAGCCGCTGTCAGTGCTTCCGGCGTCGGCGCCGCCCGGTGTGGTTCCCGGTCCGGCCTCACCGCCGCCTGCGGCTTGCTGCGCAGCGTACATGGCGGCACCGGCTTCCTGTGACACCTTGATCAGTGCCTCGGTAGCGGTGTTGATCTTCTCCAGATCACTGCCGCCCAGCGCGGTCTTCAGCTCCGACAGAGCGCCCTCGATCTCGGTCTTCTTCTCGGCCGGGATCTGCTCGCCGGACTCGGCCAGCAGCTTCTCGGTCTGGTAGACCCAGGTCTCGCCGAGGTTGCGGGCTTCGGCGTCTTCCTTGCGCTTGCGGTCGTCGTCGGCGTGGTCCTGAGCGTCCCGCATCATCCGCTCGATGTCGTCCTTCGGAAGCGACGATCCACCGGTGATGGTCATGGACTGGGCCTTGTTGGTGGCCATGTCCTTGGCGGAGACGTTGACGATGCCGTTGGCGTCGATGTCGAACTGGACCTCGACCTGCGGGACACCGCGCGGCGCCGGCGGCAAACCGGTCAGCTCGAAGGTGCCCAGCTTCTTGTTGTAGGCGGCGATCTCACGCTCACCCTGGAAGACCTGGATCAGCACGGAGGGCTGGTTGTCGGCGGCGGTGGTGAAGCTTTCCGACCGCTTGGTCGGGATCGTGGTGTTGCGCTCGATCAGCTTCGTGAAGATGCCGCCCTTGGTCTCGATGCCCAGGCTCAGCGGGGTCACGTCCAGCAGCAGGACGTCCTTGACCTCACCCTTGAGGACACCGGCCTGCAAGGCGGCGCCCACGGCGACGACCTCGTCGGGGTTGACGCCCTTGTGCGGGTCGCGGCCCAGGATCTCGGTGACCAACTGGCTCACGGAGGGCATCCGGGTGGAGCCGCCGACCATGATGACGTGGTCGATCGCCGACACCTTGATGTTGGCGTCGCGCAGGGCCTGCTCGAACGGCTTCTTCAGGCGCTCACGCAGGTCGGAGGTCATCTTCTCGAACTCGGCCCGAGTCAGGTTGAGGTCGAGGTGCAGCGGGCCGTCGGGGCCGGCGGTGATGTAGGGGAGGTTGATCGAGGTCTGAGTGGCGGCCGACAGTTCGATCTTGGCCTTCTCGGCGGCTTCCTTCAGACGCTGGAGCGCCATCTTGTCCTTGGACAGGTCGACGCCGTGCTGACCGTTGAAGGTCTTCACCAGGTGGTCGATCAGGCGGTCGTCCCAGTCGTCACCACCGAGGTGGTTGTCACCGTTGGTCGCCTTGACCTGGATGACGCCCTCGGCGATCTCCAGCAGCGACACGTCGAACGTTCCACCACCGAGGTCGAACACCAGGATGGTCTGTTCGGTGTCGCCCTTGTCGAGGCCGTACGCCAGCGCGGCGGCGGTCGGCTCGTTGATGATGCGCAACACGTTGAATCCGGCGATCTCGCCGGCTTCCTTCGTGGCGGTCCGCTCCGCGTCGCTGAAGTAGGCGGGCACGGTGATGACCGCGTCGGAGATGGTCTCACCCAGGTATGCCTCGGCGTCGCGCTTCAGCTTCATGAGCGTGCGGGCGCTGATCTCCTGCGAGGTGTAGTGCTTGCCGTCGATGTCGACGGACCAGTCGGAGCCCATGTGGCGCTTGACCGACCGGATGGTGCGGTCGGGGTTGGTGACCGCTTGCCGCTTGGCCACTTCACCGACCAGTACCTCGCCGTTCTTGGCGAACGCGACGATCGACGGAGTGGTGCGTGCCCCTTCGGCGTTGGTGATAACCGTGGGCTCGCCTCCCTCAAGAACGCTGACGCAGGAGTTTGTCGTTCCAAGGTCGATGCCGACCGCACGTGCCATGTGTTGCTCCCCCAAGAGAGTAAATATCGTAAGAATTCGGGCCGCTCAGGTTGAGCCGCCAGGACTCAATGTTGCGTCGGCATTCACCGATTGTCAAGTGTGACTTGAGCCGGGCAGACTCAAGGAGGATCCGATGAACTCAATGCAGCAGGTCACATCCCCGACACCCGCCCTCCCAGCGGCACCAAAGATCAATATCCGCCGTAGGCTGTCTCGGTAATCGGGTTGTTCACCGCGCGGCTGACCAGCCGTCACCACCGCGCACCGGGTCACGCCGACTACGCAGACATCTGAACACTCACTAACACAAGAATGTGGTGAACTGACTATGCCAGCGATCGTTGTGGTTGGTGCGCAGTGGGGCGACGAGGGAAAGGGCAAGGTAGCCGACCTTCTGGGCGGACGCGTCGACTATGTCGTCCGTTACCAGGGCGGAAACAACGCGGGCCACACCGTGGTCACGCCCGATGGCGAGAAGTTCGCCATCCACTTGACTCCGGTGGGCATCCTCACCCCCGGCGTCACACCGGTCATCGGAAACGGGGTCGTGGTCGACCCGAAATTCCTGTTGCACGAAATCGACGGCCTCGCCGCACGCGGCGTCGACATCTCCCGCCTGTTGATCTCCGGCGACGCACACCTGGTCATGCCGCACCACCGGGCACTGGACCGCGTCGTCGAGCGCTACCTGGGTTCGGCGCGCATCGGCACGACCGGGCGGGGCATCGGACCCGCCTACGGCGACAAGGTCGGCCGAGTCGGCATCCGGGTGCAGGACCTGCTGGACCCGGGCATCCTGGCTCAGAAGCTGGAGCTGGCGCTGCGTGAGAAGAACCAGGTCCTGGTGAAGGTCTACAACCGCAAGGCGATCGACGCCGAAGCGGTCGTGGCCGAATACCTGGGATACGCCGAACGGCTCGCCCCCTTCATCACCGACACCCGGCTCGAACTCGACCGCGCGCTCACCCGCGGCGACAACGTCCTGCTCGAAGGCGCCCAGGCCACGATGCTCGACGTCGACCACGGCACCTACCCGTTCGTCACCTCCTCCAACCCCACCACCGGTGGAGCCTGCGTCGGATCCGGCATTCCGCCCACGCGCATCGACCGGGTCATCGGCATCATCAAGGCCTACACGACCCGCGTCGGATCGGGACCGTTCCCCACCGAGCTCTTCGACGAGTACGGCCAGCACCTGCTCAAGACCGGCGGCGAGTACGGCGTCACCACCGGGCGCGAGCGCCGCTGCGGCTGGTTCGACTCCGTCATCGGCCGTCACGCGGTGCGCGTCAACGGCATCACCGACCTGTTCCTCACCAAGGCAGACGTGCTGTCCAGCCTGGACAAGGTGCCGATCTGCGTCGGTTACGAGATCGACGGCGAGTACCACGAGGAGATGCCCATGACCCAGACCGGGCTTCACCACGCGGTTCCCCGCTACGAGTACCACGACGGCTGGTGGGAGGACATCTCCGAATGCCGCAAGTTCGCCGACCTGCCGAAGAACGCTCAGACCTACATCGAGCGGCTGGAGGAACTGTGCGGCGCTCGGATCAGCGTCGTCGGTGTCGGCCCGGGACGCGACCAGAACATCGTCCGCCACGAACTCATCTGACGGCGTCGATCACCGCACCACCCCTTAGAAGTCGTCTTTGAATCCGTTCGTTACCGACGGTCCGGGCGAGTGCAAACGCAGCGGCGGAGAAGGTCCTGCATACCGGCGTTTTTGAAGGAAGCGCAGCGCATGCAGGACCTGACGCCTTCGCAGCGAGGCGCCCGTCTGGTCGCCGCGCAACAGAACAGCGGATTCAAAGACAGCCTCTGAAGCCGTGACCAGCTGAGGCAACGGGCTTCCCGGTGTTGACCACCGCGGTCACGCCGGGTTGCCCACCGGCGCTGGCGAAGCTGGCGGTTGCCCGTCATACTGTGTGGGCGAGGCGAGAAAACGGTGCCGCCACCAACGAACGCGCGTCGCGGTTCGCAGCCGATAGAACAAGCAGGAGACAAGTCGATGGGGCGCACGCTAGGGCCGTACACCGACGTGTCGACCGCACGAGTTGACGGTGCCTACGAAATCTACGAGGGCAACGACGACGAGGGCCGCGACATCGAGATCCTCACGCTGGGGATCTCCTCGTCGAAGGACCCGTCCCGTCGCGCGCTGCTCTCCGACACCGTCGCCTGGGCGCACGCCACCAGGGGACCGGCCGACGCGCCCATACTCAAAGCCGACCTCAACAGCGAGCAGCCGTATGTGGTGACACTGCGGCAAACCGGCTACCGAGGCGTCGAACGCATGCTGGAGCGGATGCTGGCCATGGGACCGGCGACCGGTCCGCTGCCGATCGTGGGCGGCGCCAACACCGGTCAGCTGCCCCGCATCGGGCACCACACCAACCCGCACGGCATTCCCGCCATCCCGGGTTCTCCGGCGGGATCGCCGGTGGCACCCAACTCGCCGATGGCGCCGTACCTCACCTCGCGACGCAATCGGCCGGGCTGGCTGATCCCCCTGGTGATCGTGTTGAGCCTCGTCGTCCTCGGCGGCGGCGCGCTGGTCGTGGTCTGGGGAGTGGGCACCGGCGAAGCCGATACCGGCGCGCCGTCACCGCAACCCAGCGACGCGCTGTCGGAGGAGAATCCAGCCGCGGGCGACCAGATCGAACTGCCGGATTACGATCCCGATCTTCCCAAGGTCGACGACTTCGGCGCGGTGTTCGGCGAAGACGACTGGGTCATGATCAGGCCCGCCGGATGGCCGTTGGCGTTCCGGGTCCCGAAGACCTGGGAATGCCGCCTGGGGGCCAACGACGCCTACACCCCGATGCTCAGTTGCAAGGGTGACGGTGACGCCGACGCGGCCATCCCCGACGCTCTGCACATCGAGATCATCGACTGTCCCGGCGACTGCGAATCCCAGGACCGCTCAACCCTGTCATTGGACTGGAACCCGCAACCAACCGGTCAGATCGATGACGACACCCTGTTCTCCGAATCCAGTTCCGACCGCGAGTACGAACTCTCGGTCAGTCGGTTCTTCACTCCGCAGCAGAACACCGAGTTGAACCCGCAGCAGGCGCAACTGGTCGTCAGCGGAATGAGCTCTCAGGGCGAATCCGACGACATCCAGCGCATCGTCAACGACATCCTCCAGCAGTCCCAAGCGCGCGGCTGATCCGTCAGAACTGGCAGAACGCCAAGGTGGCGTCGTCGTGGACGCGGTCACGCCTCCAGCGAGTCGCCATCGGGTCGGACCGTTCCACCTCCCGAGTGCGCGAGACGACCTCTTCGGGACCGTGCAATTCAGCCAGGTTCAACAATCCCAGCCAGGTCAACTGGCCGAACGGTTCCACCAGCCGAGTCGCCCCGTCACTGGCCAATATGGCCCGTCGTGCCTGCGAACGGCTCAACTGGCCGGCCACCGCGCGGTAGGCGGCGCGGGGGTCGGACGCCGCGATCGGGAAACCGTCGGGGCGGTTGCGCATCCGGCTGATCTGTTCGGCGCGACGCTGCGCGATCTCGCTGAACTTCGCACTGCCGTACTCCGCGTCGCCGTAGTCCTCGATGCTGAGCCGAGCTGCCCGGTCGTCGGTGAGCACTATGGGTTCCTCGCTGCCGTCGTCGACGATCAACGTCGAATCCGACAGGATCAGGTACTCCACCGTCTCCCGGTTCTGTCGCAGGCTGACCACTGTCGCCGCCGGGGTCTCCGGGTGCCGAAGATCGCAACGTCCCTGATGGGCCGACGCGGTCTCGGCCACCGCCGTGGCCAGCACATCGGGCAGTGGAGTCGCCGGATCGGCGCCACTGCGCAGCAATGCGGTTCCCAGAGTGCGGACATACCAGGCCAAGCCGTGCACACAGTGCTGATCCACCTGGCGATCCAGAAGCTCACTGGCACCGCATCCACCCAGGACAACGACCATGTCGGGCCCACTACCCAGCCAGTCTTCATTATCCTTGAAGGGACGCGTGGGGGTGGAAACGCCGGTGACTTTCACGATATTGAGTCTGACACGGGCCATTTGGTGGACGAACCCCCAGCCACTGGTTGACACTTATGGGTATGTCACTACCTGCGCCTGTACTGGACCTGGCATCCGATGTGGTTCCCGATGCCGAAGATCATGGCAAGCTCGCGTTCGCTTACGCGCACGGGCCGCTGCTATCGGGCTTCGGCACCGACGAGGAACTCGGGCTGGTGTGTGTTTGGGATCAAGACGCAATCCCCGAAACCGCTCCCGGCCAAGCCAGTCACCTCACTCAACATGACTTCGACGCCGCACTGAGCGCCGTTGCCAACGGACGTGTGTGGCCGGCGTCGCGACAGACCCCGCTGACCGATATCGCCGGATTCGCCTACGGCGTCCTACTCTCCGATGAGGATGGAGCCGGCACGACCGCTCGCGGCGCCGTCGGCGAGTTCCCGGCCGCGCTGGCCACCACCAGCGGCCAGAAACTGGCCATGGAGGTCGGCACCGTGACGGCCGGCCTCACCGAGGAACCCGACCGCTGGCTGCGCGCCGAACTGCTGTCGACCTCGCTCTACCACGCCTATGTCGCGTGGTTCGCCGCCCACGAACGCTACTTCACCGGCGCCCGGCGTCGAGCCGAATACGCCCGGCACTTCGGCTTCGACCTCACGGTGCTCGAACTGGAGGACGCGCTGTGGCGTGCCGATTCACCGACTGAAGCCGCCGACCGGTACCGCGCGATGGCCGAGGTCATCCTCAACGACCTGTAACCGTTCGCAACGGTCACAGGCATCGACGAACTGGGACGGCGGTGTCCACCGCTGTCCCTGTCGCCGCTAGACCAATACCCGGTTGCGCGGCCAAAACGACGCCCGCTAGCATTAACCGGTCAGCTCAGCTGGCCAACCCGCGCTCGTAGCTCAACGGATAGAGCATCTGACTACGGATCAGAAGGTTGGGGGTTCGAATCCCTCCGAGCGCGCCAGATACGGTACGAAATTTCAACCTCTGACCTGCGAAAGCAGTGGGTTAGAGGTTTTTTCGTTTCGGCGACACGTCCGGAATTCCGATCACTGAGCATCTGCTTGGGCATGAATGAGTTTTGGCTCATGCCAGCACGTCTGGTTCCTTCGCGAGGTCGACGAGGACGGGCCCCAAGACCGGCGGCTTCGGACACGTCCTCGATCAATACATCGAATCTCAAACTCCTCGCCCCTGCTCCTATGGCGTGCCGAAGCCGGGCGGGGGATTTTGCGGGGCCGTGTCGAAATGTCGTGCTACGGCCGAATTTTCATTGAGTGGTGCGCACTTGTCCGATCCGCCATTTCCCTTGGCAGTCAAGTAAAGGAGCCAATCGCGTCCAAGCGCGCACAATGATCGGCATCACGATCGGGCAAGGAACTAGAAAGCTAGAAAGTAGCCGTGGGCGGTGGAGGACCAGCGCATCCCGGCCGTCAGGTGCTCCAGATAACCCGGGTCGCCGACCGTTACCGTGATGTCGGAGTAGGGACGTTCATCCATCGATCGGATGCGGATGACAGGCCACACTCGCCAGTTGTCCATGTCGGCCGGGCCCACCCAGGTGGCCATTTCCTCGCGCTCTTCGTCAGGCTCCCAGGGATTGTCACAGCGCCGGTAGATGACATCGGGGTCCGGCCTTTCCGTGACATAGTGCGAGATCTCGTCCATCCCCAAGCCGCCCGACAGCTTGTACACCTCTGCGGCCCTGCGCGGCGGGTCGAGCACCGTGCGGCCGTCGTCGGCGAGCAGGTATCCGTGCTCGTCGACCCGGATCGTCTCGTGGAAGAGATTTTGCAGCTTCGCGAACTGGTCCTTCAACCGCATGTTCGCGGTGATCTCGCGACTCTGGTCCGCAGACAGCGGGTTCACATCGCTGCGGGTGGGGTCGGGGTGGTCGAACCAAAACCCGTTCAGCGCCCTGTGCCACGCCTCGTTCAAGAGCTGCACGAAAAACGAGGAGATGTCCGGTACGCGCGTGGCATCCGGATTGATCATATGCACCCTGCCACGGAATGTCGCACCCTCCACGGCGTCAACGGAAACAAAGGTCGGTCAAGCCAAATCCTTTCCAGACGGAACGGATAATCGCCGCACACTGTAACGGCTGTCAGCCATCCCTGATCGCTTCGATTCACCTGACACAGCTTGGATCGGGGCCGTTTTTCATTGCCGGTTACCGACTCGGCCGCATCCCGGTGAAGCGGGTTCTCCGACCTCGGACCGCCGCTTCGCCTCGTTGCCTCACGACATCCGCCGGACATCGACACGAAATCGAGACTTGACGACCGTGTCACATGGTGGTTAGCTTTCGCAAACGTTCCCGCAAACGATTCCAGGTACTGCGAGCGGGGCGAACGCTTCAAAGGAGCAGCCGTGTCACAACCAGATTCCGCGCGAACCGGCGGCGCGTCATCAGCCGCCGCCACGCCACGGATTGAGCGAATCGAGACCATCCCACTTCGAGTGCCCCTCGGCAGGGTCTACCGAGGCAGCTACTACCACATGACCCACCGATCGACGATCGTGACGAGGGTTCACCTCTCCAACGGCGTCGTCGGCGAGGCCTTCGTCGGCGACGAGGACGACACCAACGCCGCGATCGAACAGGTCATCCACACCGAGTGTTTCCCCAAGATCGAGGGCCAGGACGCACTGGCCGTCCAACGCGTCTGGCAGCTGATGCGCCCGGTCACCTTCAACATCCTCCGCGACCGGCGCATCGGACTGGTCGCCATGGCCTGCGTCGACACCGCACTGTGGGACGCCATCGGTAAGATCCACAACCAGCCGCTGTGGAAACTGTGGGGTGGCTACCGCGACACCATCCCGATGATCTGGACCGGCGGCTACTACGACGAACCCGGTGGCATCGACGCCGAACTCAAGCGGGCCAAGGACGCCGGACTCCACGGCATGAAGTTCAAAGTCGGCGCGCTGTCCCCCGATGAGGACGCGGCCCGATTCAAGTCCGCCCGCAAAGCCGTCGGCGACGACTTCGTCCTGGTCGCCGACGCCAACCAGGGCTGGAACCCCGAACAGGCGATCCGGTTCGCGCGCCTGGTGGCCGACGACGACCTGTACTACTTCGAGGAACCGGTCCGCTGGGACAACGACCACCGCGGGATGCGCGACGTGCGTTACCGAGGCAACGTGCGCATCTGCGCCGGACAGAGCGAATACTCCGCCGGCGGTTGCCGCGACCTGATGGTCGCCGGAGCCGTCGACTTCTGCAACTTCGACGGCTCCTGGTCGGGTGGCCCGACCGAATGGCTCAGGGTGGCCGCCATGGCGCTGACCTTCGACGTCACGATGAGCCACCACGAGGAAGCCCACATCGGCGCGCATCTGTTGGCGGCCATACCGAACGGCACCTTCGCCGACACCATGCACGTCGACCGCGACCCCATCTGGCACGGACTGATCGCCAACCGGCCCGACCTCGACGGCGGGCGGATCACGCTGTCCGACCGCCCTGGCCTGGGCTGGGAGCTCGACGAAGACTTCATTGAGAAGTACCGTGTCGCCTACGACGAGAACGGCCAGCTGGCGGGGAGTGCGCGATGACCACCACCTCATCAGCTCCACCACGCGCGTTGACCAAATCGGAACTGCGCCGAGTCATGTCGTCGAGCATCGTCGGCACCGCGATCGAGTGGTACGACTTCTACCTGTTCGCGATCTCGTCGTCGGTCGTCTTCGGCACCCTGTTCTTTCCGCAGTTCGATCCGGAGGTCGGCACGATCAACTCGCTGGCGACCTTCGCCATCGGCTTCTTCGTCCGCCCGATCGGCGGTGCGTTCTTCGGGCACTTCGGTGACAAGATCGGGCGCAAGAACGTCCTGGTCATCACTCTGATCATGATGGGTGTCGCCTCGACCCTGATCGGTCTGCTGCCCACCTACGCCACGATCGGTGTCTGGGGCGCGGTCCTGCTGTGTTTCCTGCGCGCCGTCCAGGGTTTCGGCGCGGGCGCCGAGTACGGCGGCGCGGTGCTCATGCTCGCCGAGACCGCGCCCAAGAAGCGGCGCGGCTTCTACTCCGCGTTGCCCTATGTGGGCGTCGCGGCGGGTCTGCTGGCGGCCAACGGGATCTACGCATTGGTGTCGAGCCTTCCCGAGGAGCAGTTCCTCAGCTGGGGTTGGCGAGTGCCGTTCCTGCTGAGCATCGTCGGTGTCGGCGTCGGACTGATCATGCGGCTGCGGCTGCACGAGACCACGGTCTTCCAGGAGGTGAAGAAGTCCAACCTGCGGGTGAAGGCTCCGCTGGTGACGGTGTTCCGGTACTCATGGCGGAATCTGCTGGTGGCCTGGGGTGCGCAGATGGGCGACAAGTCGCTGGCGTACATCTTCGAGTCGCTGGTCATCATCTACGTGACTCAACAGGTCGGTCTACCGGAGTCGATGATCCTGGTGGGCCTGTTGATCTCCTCGGCGGTCCAGTTCGTGACGGTGCCGCTGTTCGCGGCGTGGTCCGACCGCATCGGACGCCGACCGGTGTACATGTGCGGCGCGATCCTGTCGGCGTTGTTCGCCTATCCGTTCTTCCTGCTCATGGACACCGGAAACATGTGGCTGATCTGGCTTTCGCTGATCTTCGCCTCGGGTGTCGCCAAGACGATGATGACGGCCGCGCAGGCCGGTTGGTACGCCGAGATGTTCCCCGCGCCGGTGCGGTACAGCGGTTTCTCGCTGGCCCGCGAGGGCATGGCCCCGATCTCCGGAGGTATCGCGCCGCTCGTGGCGGTGACGTTGCTGGCCGTAGGCGGCGGTGACCCGATCTGGGTGGTCGCCTACATCGTGGGACTGTCGCTGATCACCCTGATCTCGGTCTACTTGGGACCGGAGACCTACCAGGTCGACATGTTCCCCAAGACCACCGACGAGTCCACCCCGGATGAATCGACAGCCACCGGAGCCGCCGAACCGACCAAGCAGGAGACCACGACATGACCATCACCCCGTTGACCATCACCCGCATCGAGCCCATTCCGATTCGCGCGCCCCTGGCCCGGGAATTCAATGGCAGCTACTACCACATGACTCACCGGGCGACCATCGTCGTGAGGCTGTACACCGACGCCGGGATCATCGGCGAGGCCTATGTCGGCGACGAGGACGCGACCGCCACCGAGATCCTCCGCGTCATCGAGGACGAGATCACTCCGGTCGTCACCGGAATGGACGCGATGGCCACCGAGAAGTGTTGGGCGGCCATGTATCCGGTGACCTTCGACATCCTT